>Ga0209189_1000215_pt1 | contig 50583 bp, 56 predicted proteins | sample C_130820_EF_Meta_FD_187308 | JGI IMG/M metagenome (GOLD analysis project Ga0209189, IMG submission 187308) | Freshwater microbial communities from Lake Croche, Canada to study carbon cycling - C_130820_EF_MetaG (SPAdes) (version 3) | ecosystem: Environmental > Aquatic > Freshwater > Lake...
GGCTCAGACGGCACCACATACCTTCCAAGCAATTCTGTCATAACCAGTCACAACTATGACACTGGCAACGTGACCACCGTGGGCAGCAACATCAGCATACGCACTGCCAGCGACGGACCTACCTTCCATGACTGGACATTTGGCAGCAACGGTAACCTGACATTCCCGGATGCTACTGTACAACCCACTGCATATCAACGTACCACAGGTACTTGGAATGTGACTGTGGGATCCAACACCTACAGTTTCACTGTTCCAGGCAATGACACATATTCTATGTGGGTCAGAGGCCAAGTCACTAACGGGATCATAGTGTGGAATGCCACTGCCACTGTGACCAACACCAACGTGCCTGTGATAGGACAACAGTTCGCTTGGAATTACACAGGTGGCGGCACCCCGTTGGAAATTACCGCAATACCAACTCAGTTTATCGGCACAGCTGGCGTAATTGTTTCTAGCAATCCCAGTGTGGGTACTACTTCAAATGTGTTTGATTTTGTTATCTATAACAATAGCGGATCACCACAGACTGTGTATTGGGGTTACGTTATACAATAACTGTTAGTGATACCAGACATCCTAGGCTAACCACCAGGTAAATATCAGCATGAGCATAATCATAGAACAGGGCATTACTGTCCAAGGTGGCATAACCATCGGAGCTGGTTCTGGCGGCGGCAGCGGGTCAGGGCTACATCCAGGTAGAGCAGTTGGTCTGAGCCTGTGCCAGTGCTGCAAGACATTAAATAACGGGCAACACATCAATGAGGAATCCCCATGGCAACCAAGATACAACTACGCAATGATACCAGTTCCAGTTGGACTACTGCAAATCCTGTCCTAGCACAGGGAGAACCGGGTCTAGAAAGCAATACCGGCAGAATAAAGTATGGCGATGGCACCACAGCATGGAGATGCTTGTCCTATGCCAGCAACGGTATTGGCGGGTGCAGCACCACCTGGGCACTGATCACAGATAAAAACAACGCCTGTGGGCCAACCAATATAGCCCTGGGGCAATTGGCTGGACAATGTATCACAACAAATTCTATTGCTATTGGTAATTATGCAGGTTCTTATATACAAGGTGGTAACAGTGTGGCCATAGGCACTGGGGCAGGAACCCTCAATCAAGGGTCTTATGCCATTGCCATTGGTCATGGTGCAGGAAATTGTTATCAACCTGAAAAAAGTATAATTCTCAACGCTGATACTGGGGTTTTATGTAGTGGTTCAAGTGGTTTCTACGTAAATCCCATACGCATGTTTGATTGTATGCCGCCGACTGTGCTGTACTACAATGCCTGTACAAAAGAAATAGTCTACGGAACAGGTTCAGGATTCAGAGGTACTTCTGGATTCAGTGGATATTCTGGTTTCAGCGGCTTTTCGGGTTTTTCAGGCTGTTCTGGAGCCAGTGGGTTTTCCGGCTGCAGCGGTTTTTCAGGCTGTTCTGGAGACAGTGGATATTCTGGATTCAGTGGTTTGAGCGGATTTAGTGGTTGCAGTGGGTTTAGTGGTTTGAGCGGATTTAGTGGTTGCAGTGGATTCAGTGGTTGCAGTGGCTATAGTGGTTTTTCAGGCTGCAGTGGTTTTAGCGGATTCAGTGGTTGCAGTGGATTCAGTGGTTGCAGTGGCTATAGTGGATTCAGTGGTTGCAGTGGCTATAGTGGATTCAGTGGTTGCAGTGGATTCAGTGGTTGCAGTGGTTTTAGCGGATTCAGTGGTTGCAGTGGTTTTAGCGGATTCAGTGGTTGCGGTGGGTTTAGTGGATTCAGTGGTTGCAGTGGGTTTAGTGGTTGCAGTGGATTCAGTGGATTCAGTGGTTGCAGTGGATTCAGTGGTTGCAGTGGTTTTTCAGGCTGCAGTGGTTTTAGCGGATTCAGTGGTTGCAGTGGTTTTAGCGGATTCAGTGGTTGCATTGGGTTCAGTGGGTTTAGTGGTTGCAGTGGATTCAGTGGATTCAGTGGATTCAGTGGTTGCAGTGGATTCAGTGGTTTTTCAGGCTGCAGTGGTTTTAGCGGATTCAGTGGTTGCAGTGGCTTCAGCGGCTACAGTGGTTGCATTGGGTTCAGTGGGTTTAGTGGTTGCAGTGGATTCAGTGGTTTTTCAGGCTGCAGTGGTTTAAGTTTCAGCGGCTTCAGCGGCTCTAGCGGCTTCAGCGGCTACAGTGGTATGGCTCCGCTGTTCAACGTTGTCACCGGCAATGCCAATGTTGTGGCTGGCGGTTATTACTTTGTAAATGCCTGCAATTCAGTGAATTTCTTCTTGCCAGATGGCAATACTGTCGTAACCGGGGCCAGCATACTCATGGTGCAAAACGGTACAGGCTGCAGCATTCCTTCACAATATAGATACAATGTGTTGAGTCAACATTCTCCAATTATGGGCAAGTATTTCAATATACCATTTGTCGGCTACTGGGGAGCCACAATGCAGAGTCCTGCCTATGCAGTTTGGACCGGTAATAACTGGGCATTGACTGCTACAGATGTCTGATGAAGATTCTGTTCCTTGATCATTACGGTGTCATGTGTATGGCCCGTGCAGGATTCACTCGCAACTGGGACGATCAACCCAGTAAAGAGGAACTGTATGGAAGACGTATAGGTGAACCGTTTGATGCCAAAGCTGTCAAAGTTTTGAATAGTATTCTGCAAAGCACCTCTGCTGAGATTGTTGTATCCAGCGATTGGACCCGAGGTACTACGCTGTCTTTGATGGGAGATTTTTACTTGGAGCAGGGAATTATCAAAAGACCAAGAGATTTCACCACATGGCTGCCAGGTCACGCTACCTATCATCAACAACGAGCAGCAGAAATACACGCTTGGTTAGACAACCATCCCAAGGTTGACTGCTGGGCAGCAGTGGATGATCTCAACCTTGGGGTCGAAGCTGGAGGTAATACAAGATCCTGGGGTTTGGTCAACTTTGTTTGGACTGAAAATATACAAATGGGCATCACTGAGCCTAAAGTTATTGAAAGCCTATTGGCATTACTCGGCAGTTGACAAGTGAAGAAGCAAAAGCATAAAACAAAACCTATTAGGAGAACTAAAATGACGGGCAGCACAGTTGATGTATCATCTACACTTGGACTTAATGTGATAAGTGATCCTGGAAATGCACAGCAACTGGCAACTTGCAACACACAGACTTTGCCGTTGGATTCTACTGCTAATCTCAACGAAGCACCAAAGTTGCAACAATGGCATTACTTTCCCAGCGTGCTGTATACCATCGATCGACCAGAATTTGTCAATCCTATACTGAATATCAGCAATGAATATCTGCAGCAGGCCAAAGCCAATCAAAAACTCAACGAGATCTATCCTGTCTACATGACACAGGGCTTTCAAAATGATGCTCGCATCACAGACTTCGTGCGTTTCATCGGCACTACTTCCTGGGACATACTTGCTGGTCAAGGCTACAATATGTCGCCTTTCCATACTTTTATCACAGAACTTTGGTGTCAGGAACATCACAAGTTCAGCGGCCAAGATGAACATATACATGGTCACGGCAATCAAATTACTGGATTTTTCTTTCTAGAAGTACCCGAAGATGCACCACGTGTGGCCATACACGAGCCTCGTCCTGCCAAACAGTATGCTAACCTACCTGAGGCCAACATGGCCAATGCTACGTATGCTAGCCTAATGATTAATTTTCAACCAAAGGTTGGCCAATTCATGTTCACCAACTCTTGGTTGCCACACAGTTTTACCAAAAATCCCAGCAAAAAACCTTTCAAATTTATACATTTCAATGTTGGTGTAATGCCTGCTCCGCAGCAACAGCAGCAACCATTACAACAGCAACAGCCAGTGCAGCAACAATATGCCGCAGAGATAGTCTGAGCCTTATTGGCTTTTGATCAACAGCAGGGTCTTTTTGAAGACCCTGCTGTCTTTTTCCTAATCATAGTTTGATTCTGCACAGAGCATCACAGACAAGTCTGTGAACGCAACTCTAGGTGGTTCACTGCTGCTGTCTTTTTCCTAATCATAGTTTGATTCTGATAAATAGAACAAACTTAATGGAGTCCCTAGATGGCAACTAAAATCCAACTTCGAAGAGATACCAGCAGCAGTTGGGGTTCGGTGAACCCCACGCTGTCGCAGGGTGAGCCTGGTATTGAAACCAACACTGGCAAGATAAAACTAGGCACAGGCACTGCTGCATGGAACTGTTTGCCCTATTTGACAACCTGTGGGTGTGCTGGCGCAGGTACCTGGGCCACTTTGGGCTGCAAGAACACAGCCTGCGGACCCAGCAAGATTGCTCTAGGTAGATGCGCAGGATCAATTGGTCAGCAGTATTGCACAGTTGCTATCGGTCCATGTGCAGGATCTAATTGCCAAGGCCAGTATGCCACTGCTGTGGGTCTCGTAGCTGGTTATTGTCATCAAGGTTGTGGTTCTGTGGCTGTGGGCAGTTGTGCCGGCTACAATTATCAAGGATCTGCGTCGACTGCTATTGGATTGCACGCTGCAGCCGGTGCGTCCGCTATAACGTCTGTTGTCAGTACCACTGGGCCATTTTTGCAAGTTGACAGCCTTAATTGTATACAGGTTGGTATGCGAGTTATTGGTACTGGTATTTGTGTTGGGCAGCGTGTGCAGGGAATCTGTCATTGTGCAAATACAGTGACTTTAAGCAGAAACAATTGCCAATCGCCAACTGGGCCTGTTACGTTTACTTCTGGACAATGTGCTCAAGCAGTGGCAGTTGGTTACTACGCCGGTGCATATAATCAGCGTATTGCTGCCGTTGCCGTTGGGGCCTGCACAGCAGTGATATGTCAAGGACAAGGAGCAGTGGCCATTGGTCCAGCAGCGGCCTATGACAGTCAAGGATGTGCAGGTATAGCAATAGGACCATATGCCGGATCAAACATGCAGGGAAAATTTTCCACGGCGATTGGTGTCTACGCTGGTAACCAACAGCAGAGTTCCAACGCAATCGCCATTGGAACCTGTGCAGGAAATTATAACCAATCTTGTGTTGCTGTCAGCATAGGCAAAAATGCTGGTAAATGGTCACAATCTTGCGGCGGTACAGCAATTGGTTTTAACGCAGGATTTTTCAACCAATCGATATTTGCTATGGCATTTGGCACCTGTGCAGGTGCTTGGCAGCAGGGTTGCTGCGCTGTGGCTATTGGTCTTGACTCTGGTAAAGGTCTTGGAGAAATTACCACTGTGTTGGCTGTCTGTGGCAGTAACTTTGCCAACATCACTGTTGGTTGTAGTGGGCAAATTGTAGTAGGATCACAGGTCTATGGCGTTGGCATAGCCGGTGGGACCACTGTTACTGCTGTGGTCTGCGGAAATATCACCCTTTCCCAGAATTATACAGGAGACATCAATGCCAGTATAATTTTCTCAGGTTACCATCAAGGCCGTGGAGCTGTTGCTGTTGGTTCTGCTGCTGGGGAAATTGGCCAAGGAGCACATGCCATAGCTGTTGGTGCTTGTGCTGGGGCCACATTCCAGGGCTACAGAAGCATAGCAATAGGTGTTTGTGCAGGCGGCAATCTGCAGTTGGCAGATGGTATTGCCATTGGCAGTTATGCTGGTTACAACAATCAGTGCAATGACAGTATTGCCATTGGCTCCTGTGCCGGTTATTGTAGACAAGGTGAAGAAGCCATCGCTATAGGTATATCTGCAGGTTTTTCTAACCAACAACGCAATGCCATTGCCATTGGGCGCTGGGCAGGTAGTTGTTATCAAGGCTGCAGTTCTATTGCCATAGGACACTATGCCGCAGGGTCGGCCAACGGTGGATCTGTACAGGGTCGACATTCTGTGGCTATTGGCTACGCTGCTGGACAGATAAACCAGGGCAACACTGCTGTAGCCATAGGCTATGCTGCTGGATATAACAGCCAAGTAGACAACAGCATTGCCATAAATGCCACCGGTTGCGGTTTGAATCCTGCCAATTCAGGTCTTTATATCAGCCCTGTGCGTCAATGTGTTTGTGCAGCAAACAACACAATTTATTACAATACCACAACTAAAGAACTGACTTATGGGCCCAACAGTGGTTTGGTCATACCCTGTTCGGTACAAACTGCCTTGGGTACCCCCAATGTTGCCATCACTGCGACGATACCGTTTGGTCCGTGTCATGCAGCGGTTGCCATTCATGTTGCAAGTCATGCACCTGTTATCAGCACAGGAGTGATAATAACAGCCGGAGCCTGTGCCAACGCACCAGTTGTGCCTGGCACAGCCCAAGTTGGGGATCAAACTATTACCATTACAGTGCCGGGATCTGGGGCCCCTTACACGGCATATGCGTGGTTACAAACACCATTTACCACAATATTCTCACCGCCTGTCAGTAGTACCAGCGGAATTTGTTTTGTCAAAGGCACTATGATATCGCTCAGCGACGGCACGTATCGAGCCATTGAAGACATTACCTACAATGATCTGCTGTTGGTCTGGGATTTTGATCAGGGCAAGTATGCAGAAGCACGTCCAGTTTGGATCAAAGTGGTAGAAACTGAAGTCAAATATAATATCCTAACTTTCAGCGACGGCACCACGCTGCGAACAGTCGGAAACCACCATATTTTCAACAAAACTGCCCAACGCTTTACTCATACCATGCGCGCCGATACACCGCTCGGTACCATTACCATCAATGAATACGGCGTCGAAGTGGTCTTGGTGTCTGCAGTTGAAGTCAACGAAACAGTTGAAAGTTACAACATCTTTACCAAACACCATCTCAACATGTATGCCAATGGTATATTGACCAGCAACAGGTTCAACAACATTTGGCCCATTGACAACATGCGATTTGTCAAAGACAGTCGTGCACTGAGGCCCATGTCAGAGTTTGCAGGTATTGATCTTCGCTGGGTCCATGGGCTGAGACTCTGCGAACAAACCAGTGAACATTCTGCAGACTACATACGTTGGTATATTGGTCGGTTGGAATACTACGACGTATACGGATCAATATTGGTTTGATTGACCATTGCGATTCTCCCTGCTAAACTTGTTGCAGGGAGAATCGCAATGCTTGATACCACTGGACGTTTTACCAACACAGACAAAAAAAACATAGCGGCTGCAGCAGTTGTGATGTTTTCGGCCATGTTTGGCATTCTTTTTGCTGCATCATTGGTGCGTGCCTGGGTATTGACCACACTGTGGGGCTGGTATATTGTGAGTTTTTTCAACACAAAACCAATGCCACTGGCTGTGGCCTATGGGATCAGTCTGATCTATCTCTATCTAGAATCTGCACCCACCGTCAAAGACCAACGCTCTACCAATGAAAAACTGCTCATGGCGTTTTTAAGACCGGTAATGGTGCTGTTTTATGGTTGGATTGGCACTTTCTTCCTCTAGGAAATCACATGAAAATATTAATGACCAAATCTTGGAATTCCCCAGAATATCTACATGATGGGCTGTTACATGGCCTTAGATCTATTTTTGGATCAGACGTGATAGATTTTCCACGCTGTTGGTACATGTATGCAGATTCATTTGGTTTTGGCAAGCGAGACCTTGCAAGTATAACTGCGCGAGGTTTTACCTACTACGGTAGGATGGACGACTACACTGTTGATCGCACTGACCTTGAGGCCAAAATACGTGCGGAGTTTTTTGACTATATCATCATCAATGCTTGGTATCCCTGCACGTTGTGGAACGTGATACTGGAATCGACCCCACGCAGGAAAATCATCATTTTAGATGGGCGCGATGAAACCACCATACTGGAGCCTTATATAGGCTGTGGCAGGTATTTCAAACGAGAATTGACCAGCAATCGCGGCGATGTGCTGCCGTTGAGTTTTGGCTTTCCGCAAGAGCGCATGTCAACACCTGTTGCTAAAACACGGGCACTTGCTCCACTTATTCCGGGACAACTACAAACTTACATCTATAATGACGAGCACAGTTACTACCAACAATACAACCAAAGTTGCTTTGGCATCACCAGCAGAAAACAGGGTTGGGATTGCCTGCGACATTATGAGATCATGGGCAGCCAATGCTTGCCATGGTTTTTGGATATTGAACAGTGCCCGCCTAGAACTGGTGTTACTCTCCCAAAACAGGATCTCAAATTGATCAACAATCTGATTCAGCAACACGGGGTTGATCAGTTATACGGACCAATGCGACCAATCTATGATGACATAGCTTCCAGGGTTCATGCGCACTTTTTCCGTTACTGCACTACTGCGGCAATGGCTACATATGTTCTTGACGAAACGCGGAAAAGTTAATTGTTTTTTGGATTTTCCCCCAAAATCGCATTGTAAATGCCACAGATCAGCAGTGCAGTGCACAACACAGCTGCTCCTGCTATGATCGACACCAACAAAACTGCATAAATTATCAAAAATTGCAGTAGGAAAAACAATTGTTTCATAGTTTGATCTCCAAACCTGTTGGCTTTAGGTAGATGCTGTTGAATTTGATTTTTTTTGTTAAATAGACGGTGTAGGTACTGCCCCTACCTTTAACCCGTTATGAGCGGGTTGCATCCCTTCTCTGCCAACCGTCCTTACCGTAACTCTTTCAACTCACTCTGTTGTACTGCATCAACAAATTAGTTATAGCGCATCTTACTAAGGGTGTCAACGTATTTTTTTTTATAAATAAGTGTGGTGATTTGATTGTTGACGCAATCAAAAACCCAGCTTGGAGTCCGGGCTGTCCCACAACATTATTTACTTGGAGATTTGAACATGTATCATTACATTATATATAAAACTATCAATTTATCTAACAATAAGTATTATATAGGAAAACATAAAACTACCAATATTGACGACGGGTATTTAGGTAGTGGTATAGCATTAAAAAATGCTATTAAAAAACATGGAAAAGAAACCTTTATTAAACAAATCTTGTTTGTGATGGAAACCGAGTATGATATGAATATAAAAGAACGAGAACTTGTTAATGAATATGTAATAGCTGATCCATTGTCATACAATATGCGACTAGGCGGTGTTGGTGGTTTTTCAAAAGAGGATTCTGCAAAAGGTAACCGTGTTGTAAAAGAACGTGGCACACTACAAAGCACAGAATTTCGACAAAAAATGAGTACCACCTTAAAAGGAAAACCGGCTCATAATAAAGGAAAACCGGCTCATAATAAAGGAAAACCAATGTCCGAATCTGCTAAATCTAAATTAAGAAAAATAGTTAGGACAGACGAATTTAAGAAAAATGTAAGACGTGGAATGACCAACAATCCTAATGTTAAAGGACGAATTAAACCAAGATTCACTTATACTATTCAATGCCCAGATGGAGTGATTATCACTACAACGCATCTAAAAAATTGGTGTAAAGAAGAAGGAATAGCTGGAATTACCGATGAGTTTCGAATGAATAAGAGGGGATACACCATCCTCTCAAAGGTACCATTTATAAAAATCTAAAGTGTGGTAGGAGGTACCGGACTTGAACCGATAACCAATGGTTTATTCTGCCAGGGCTTGTGGAATCGAACCACTGCAAGGCAAACCTGCACCCACGGAGACCAATGCTCTGACCAAATTGAGCTAACCTCCCAACAAGCTACTTATAACTTCTCCCAGTTTGACCGTCAACCCCTCACATAGATAGTATCCATTTCATACTGGTGTCCAAGTTTGCGAGCAGACACCAATTCATAGAATCCTCGTTGATTCAGCCAGGCATCAATCTCAGGTTTGAGTGGTTGGCCTTGATAATAAGCTGTAACGGCAGCTTCACAAAGAATAACTTTTACTGATCCAATGATATTTTCTGCACCTTTCAGTATATCAAGTTCTGCACCCTGGACATCCATCCAAAGCAGATCTGGAACAACACCATTGGCTATACACCAGGTGTCTAACCTCAACGACTGTGCTGTGATTTGCTTTTGTATATTGAGTTCGTGCGGAAATACCTTTGGGTCTATCAGAGTATATTTGCTAGCCATGCCAGTGTTGTTGCCTTGACTTCGTTCTGTATCTAGAGGATAAAATGGAATAAATCCATCGGCTAGATCCAATGCAGCATTTATATAGGTCATTCTCCTGCTGAATTGGTCTTCAACCGTTGACCGCAACTTCACACAGTGTTGATAGTGTTCAGGTGTTGGCTCAAATCCAAAAACTCTTGCATTTTTGAAAACTCTAGCCATGTTGAGTGTTTCATAGCCATGAGCAGCACCAGCATCTATGATGTTTTTTATGTCTTTGAAATTAATAAGATTTTTTATGTGTGATAGCCGTTCTGCCATCATATCCATACCAGGTCCCGTGGGATACTGCATTGGGTCTTGATCACAGGGTGAATTGACGCTGGCCGCAGGTTCTGGCACTCTTATCACAAACAGTCTATCATCTACTCGACCTTTCACTGAGCGAAGGTCAATCTCCTCTAGATATTCTCTGAGATGAAAAGGAGTAGCAGCCTTGAGACGTTCAACCGTGGAGTCTTCGAATATGTCTTCGATAATCAACATGCCACCTGGTTTGACCCTGGTGGCGAGATGTTTGACAACCCAGACTTGATGGTCTGGATCATGTGATCCGTCGTCTATGATTAGGTCGTAGTTGCCAAAGTACTGCAGTGCTCCAAGGTCATAGGCATTGCCCAGCAGCAGTTGTATGTTGGGATATGCTGCACAGTCGGTTTGACAGTTGCCTCGAAACTGCAGATCAACCCCGGTGATTGCAGCGTTGGTAAACCATTCAGCCCACAGCATGAGACTGCCGCCTTGATCAAAGCCAATCTCCAGTATTTCTGTTGGTCGATAGCGATATGGAGTCAAAGCTTTTTCGTAGAACTGCTCACAATATGAATGCAAACTGTTTTTGTCTGTGACAAAATTATGATTGGTTATTATTTCTGCTAATGTTGTCATGTCTAGCTTATCCTGTTGGCAGTTGGTTTGTGGTTGTGGTGTGCAGCGCTGTCTGGTTGGTGTTTTTTTCTGGAACTCTTATCACCAACAGTCTGTCGTCATGACGACCCTTGACCCAACGCAGATCAATCTCCTCTAGATATTCTCTGAGATGAAAAGGAGTAGCAGCCTTGAGACGTTCAACCGTGGAATCTTCGAATATGTCTTCGATAATCAACATGCCACCTGGTTTGACCCTGGTGGCGAGATGTTTGACAACCCAGACTTGATGATCTGGATCATGCGATCCGTCGTCTATGACTAGGTCGTAGTTGCCAAACTGCTGCAGTGCTCCAAGGTCATAGGCATTGCCACTCAGCAGTTGGATGTTGGGATAGGCTGCACAGTCTGCTTGACAGTTGCCTTGAAATTCTAAATCAACACCGGTGATTGCAGCGTTGGTAAACCATTTGGCCCACAACACAAGGCTACCACCATAGTAACAGCCAATTTCCAATATTGAAGTTGGACGGTGGCGATAAGGAGATAATGCCTGCTCGTAGAAATGCTCACAATATGAATGCAAACTGTTTTTGTCAGTGAGGAGATGGTTATGCCAGATGATTTCTGCCATGGTTGTCATGTCTAGCTTATCCTGTTGGCCGTTTGTTCAAAGTTTTGCCAAACTGCGCTGTGTTCCCTGCGCTGATATGGATTGTACCACCAATCACGATGATCTCGTGAAGAATGGTTCCATGGTGTGCTATGGCTCTGATCAGCACCCCATTTTTCTTCTACATATCGACTGTTGTTGGCCTGCGTGGTATTGTTGCTGGCAGCATAGTGCGGGTTGCTGCGAATTGTCCAACTGCCGTTGTTGTTTTCGCCAACATTGCTGTTGATGCAGATCTGTTGAACACCTGCACGCTGGGCACGTATCATATAGTCCAGATCCTCACAGTAGATAGGCCAAATGTTTTCATCGAATAGTCCAACTTTGGCTACCACATGGGGAGATATGACAAAACAATTATATGCCCCTATCGACGAAACTATTATTGAGTCTGTATTGGTCTGCCAGAGATCATGATACTGTTCTAGATCACCTGGCAGGAACAGCGTGTCGTTGTTGCTGATCAACCAGTAGTCGCATTCGGGAAATGCCTTGATAATGCTGTTCCATGCTGGACCAACGCCCATGTTGCGGAATGGACGCTGGACATAGACATGTTCTATCAACCGATTGCGCCCCGCTGCTACTTGGGCTATGGCATCGGCCACTGTGTCATCGCTGCCATTTTGCACTATGCAGAGGCGAGCCACAGGTTGGTCTATGCTGTCTATCATGCGCAGCAGTAGATCGCCTCGATTCAGCACCAATACACCTAGACAGGGGATCATTGTATTTTGACCATTAAAACAGCGCTCGTTTGACCAAAACAGTCAACCCGTTGCAGTTGGTCCTGTGCTCCATTACAGTCCACTCTCTGCTGGCAGCGAGGAATTCTCGCACTGCCTGGTTTATACCAGGCATGCTGCCGTCTTGACCCTGTTCGCCAAACAAAACGGTATCATGTAGAACTATGAACTTTCTCACATATGGAGCAAAAGCCAACTCGCCCGCTACCTGTGTATAGGTATGCAGGCTGTCTATGAACAGCAGATCCGTGGTTTCAATTTTTGTTAGACTCAGCGTGTCCTGGATGATTAATTCTGCGTCTTTGTTGGCCTTGCGTGCATGTTCAAACAGTGCAACCGCATCCGGAAATGCTTCAATATCATAAGCACGTATACTGACGTCATTGTTGAGCCAGGCTTTGGCACTGACTCCGTGACGTACTCCAAATTCCGTAACATGTATACAGAGTTTGGCCAGTAGGTTCATCAGAGGTAGATGTTCATTGATATCACTGGGTGTGTTTACAGCATGTACAAATGCTTGTTTAAAGTTGTATTTCATGGTTGCTCCTAAAACAGTCTGTCTCGCCAGGTCTGCGGCACTAGATGGTTGGTAATCTCTACATCAAAATGGTACTGAAATGGTTTAGTACCCTGTGTGTCAATCCATGTGACCAGTTGCTTGAGTCCGTCGTCTATGAATACTGTGGTTTCATAGCCCAACAGTTCGCGTACCTTGTCTGCTGAACATGTAGCCAACTTGACCTCTCTGGGGCGATCTGGCATGTAGATTGGTTCAAGATTGCAGCCTGTGATGTTGGCCAGTTTGGCTGCCAGTTCATTGACTGAAATAAATTCCTCATCTGGGCCTATGTTGATGATTTCTCCCACAACATTGGAATCAGTGGCCATGGCGGCCAAAACGCCAACGCAGTCGGTAATAAATGAAAAACAGCGGCGCTGCTCCCCGTCTCCGTAGATAATGGGGGCACGTCCCTGCAACATGAGGTTGGCCATGATGCTGGCCACATTGCGATAGGGGTCGTCGTACTTTTGCCTTGGACCATAGATGCTGTGTGGCACTGCTATCACCCACTCCGTACCGTGCGTTTCACAGAGATTGATCAAAACTCGCTCGGCCGCTTCTTTGGCTATGCCATAAGGGTCTTGTGGACGTGGTTCGTAGGTTTCGCGAAATGGTGGGATGTTGGTTCCATATCGTGCCATGCTGCTGCAATAGACTATTCTTGTCACGCCTGCTTGAATAGCAGCAGTGAAAGTGTTAACTGATCCTGTGAAAATGTTTTCACATATGAAACTGGGAGCAAAGGTACTGACTCCCTCGTAGGCTGCAGCAGCAGCGTGATATACTACATCGCAGCCTGCTATAATTTCAGCAAAACCTGCTAGACTGGTAATGTCGTGGTGGTAAAATTCCACGTTTTGATTGACATTGGTCATAGACCCACCAAACAGATTGTCACAACCTGCTACGGCATGTCCCTGTGCGAGGAAATGATCTGCTAAATGGCTGCCTAAAAACCCAGCAACCCCAGTGATAAATATCTTCATCTTAATCCTTGGATGTTTGACCAATATTATATCATGCTGAGCTGTTTTTGGTCAATAAGTTGCGGAGATCATCACAACAGTGATGCACTATCACCTGCTGATGCGCACTGACTTTGCACTGCAAGACAGTGAAGTTCACATGTGGATTGATTTTGTTTCTATCTCAATCAGAAACAGTCCGCAGATACCAATGAGCCGAATGCTGAAACTGCCTCAGACCATTCTATGCGTCGTCCATGTTGTTGCAAAAAAAATGCATAACAGTATCTATCGTAATCACCGCCGACAACACGATGCGGTATCCCTGTGTTGATCAAGTACAAACCATCAAACTCTGTTGAGCAAATTGGTTTACAATCACTTTCTTTGTATACATCTATGTATTCGTTGACAGGGTTTAATGTTGGCGTAGGTACCTTAGCAGGAAGAAGATCAAACCATTCAATTCTGGAGTTTTTGCCACCAAATACCCAATTTAATCGTGCATATTGGTTGCCTTTTGGTTTTTGGCAGTCTATGTGTATCATGCCTCGCCGCCCGGCGGCTTTGAAAAGACATCTGGGATAGACGATTTTCAACCCGAGAGTCAGCAGCCATTCATGAACTTCGACATTGATCATATCCATAGTCATTGTAAATTCGGTAGCGCCCTGTGCAGCACTGCCAAAATTCCAGGGTTTTAATTCAACTGGTGGGCAAAGTTTGCGATAATAGATATTCTCCATGAAACTATTTATGATGAAGATTATCACAGGCGCAGAATCAAACAGAGGTTAGTCTATGTTTGATTCTGATCAAGGTCACTATCTGTGATGCCAAATATGTATCAGGTGGAGCAGAGTAGGGGAATCAAACCCCTGTCATCGGAGTGGAAATCCGAGGTAATATCATTATACCAACTCTGCATTTTTTTTGCTGCTTACGGTGAATTTTGGTCTCACCCTAGCTTATACTGCAACTATACTAGATAGTCTGTCTACAGTCAACCAAAACAGAGATTAAACATCATTGCATGTTGTTCATTGGCAAAGTGAAACACTCTCCATGCATCGTCAAAAAACACATCGGATCTATTGTGGTTTTGAATTTCTGGATCATACCTGCGTATTTGTTGATCCAACATCCAACGACGGATAGCAAAACGATCTTGTTGAGCTATTGAATTTTTCAGTTTAACTTCATAAGGCCAAATTTTGGCTACTGCATGGGACCGCTGTGTCTTTATGGTCCGGCGGGTGGCCTTGCGTTGGGTTTTTTGCCTGGCCTTTTTGGCAGCAATTTCAGCAGCGGTGATGTATTGTGCACGCAATGGCAGGTTTTGATCCACGCCTATTCTCCATTGATATAGCTCCCCTAATTATAACAACATTTTTCCACATGGTCAATGGTTGTTTTTCTATCCAAAGATCACCTTCAACAAAATCGATGAGTAAATACCACAAAGTTTGAAAAAAATAACCGCGGTTTCGACAATGACAGATATAAAAAATGCAAATCACTACGGTAGTCTGAGCAGCCATGATACTATTGGTAATCTTGATACATGAGCAAAAAAATCATATTGCTGATGACTGCATCAAGGAGCGGCAGTAGTTTTTTTTGCAGTGAAATGGCCGGCTATCGTGATGTGAGGAATTTATTTGAGTTTTTTTGGTTTACGGAAGACCTCCATGTGCCTTTGCCAAAACATGTGTTGATGGATAGAACTCTGTATACTCTGCCAGAAAATCAAAAAATCATTGAACAACATGCACAGCGGGTTAGTTACAAAAATCGTTTGTCAAACAGCGAATATCTTGCCTTGTTTGGATCTGACCAGCAGACTGGTATAACGTATCATTTGGACAAATTAACCAGTGATCCAATAGCAGCACTGAAAAAACTGGCAACTATCAGTCCTCAACATATTATAATGAAACTACAATGGTTTGTCATGCCAAAGTTGCCTATGGCTGATATTTTAGCCATGCCCAATATTGAGGTTATCCTTTTGAAGAGGGAACAGCATTTAGAAAGATATGTTAGTCTGGTAAAGTGCCTACAAACCAGTGTTTGGTCAAACGCAGATACTTCACATATGAAAGTACATGTAGATCCGCAGAAATTGCATATTGAACAATTAAATATTGATAATTTTTTTATCAATCTAAAAACGTCGCTAGACTCAATTGGTAAAAAATATCTCTATATAACCTTTGAAGAACTTTTTACCAACTACGATCGCAGTAATTTTTACACAGTAATGGATTCTTGGTTGCGTGATGTGAATATTTCAACTGATAAGAAGGAAAATTGGCCAATTTACTTCAAAAAACAAATGAACAAACCGATAGAGTCCAGTGTAGAAAATCTAGAAGAACTGAAACATCTGGGATATATTTGATTTTTTGACAATTATAGGTAATATTAGAGGATTTAATACATGAGCAAAAAAATCATATTGCTGATGACTGCACCAAGGAGCGGCAGTAGTTGTTTTTGCAGTGAAATGGCCGGCTATCGAGACGTGAGGAATTTATTTGAGTTTTTTTGGTTTCCAGAATATCTCAATGTGCCTTTGCCAAAACATGTGTTAATGGATAGAAGTCTTTATACTCTGCCAGAAAATCAAAAAATCATTCAAGAAAATACATCAAATTTTTATCTCAACACTCTGTTGTCAAAAAGCGAATATCTTGCCTTGTTGGGTTCTGACCAGCAGACTGGTCTAACGTATCTTTTGGACAAATCTATCGATGAACCAATAGCAGCGCTGAAAAAACTGGCAACTATCAGCCCCCAAAACATAATAATGAAAATACATCATTTTGTTGCGGACAAATTGCCTATGGCTGATATTTTAGCCATGCCCAATATTGAGGTTATACTTTTAAAGAGAGAAAACCATTTAGCAAGACATGTTAGTCTGGTAAAGGGCCTACAAACCAGTGTTTGGTCAAACACAGATACTTCACATATGAAATTACGAGTAGACCCGCAGAGGTTCCAACAACAACAATTACGTATTGATAATTTTTATATGAACATAGAAAACTTGCTAGACTCAATTGGTAAAAAATATCTCTATATAACCTATGAAGAACTTTTTACCAACTATGACCGCAGTACTTTTTACACAATGATGGACCCCTGGTTGCGTGATGTGAATATTTCAACTGATAAAAAGGAAAATTGGCCAATTTCCTTCAAAAAACAAATGAACAAACCGATAGAGTCCAGTATAGAAAATCTAGAAGAACTGAAACATCTGGGATATATTTGATTTTTCAACACTCTTCTAGATCTTTTTCTAAAGATGCTGTGATAGTTTGGTGATGTGCTCTTCAAGTTCTCGCAGTGCTATACGATAGCCTCCCAAAACCATGTGAAACCTATTCAAGGAACTGTCTTCAGCTGTGGTCAACACAGTCCAGAAATCTATCATGTGTCTAGCATCGTTCACTTCTAGTAATGGATAATGTTTGACAAAATTGGCCATGTCAAGCACTGCTTGACGATAGCCAGCTTCGTAGTTGTCACTGTTGTCGACCACCAATTATTTATCAGCAGCGTTAGCTGCAGACAGTGTTTTAACACGTTCAAGAATGATACTGGGGCTGCTTTCACCATAGGGGTCATTTTCAGCATCGTCAGCAAATCCCGGCTCTGGCCAAAAAGCTGTGATCTTGCCGTCTTCTACCAACATGGCATAACGCCACGAACGATAACCAAAGCCTAGGTTGGCCTTGTCTACCAACATGCCCATCATGCGTGTGAAAGTGCCATTGCCGTCTGGGATCAGTTTCACATGTTGGATACACTGCTGGCGGCCCCAGGCATTCATCACAAATGCATCATTGACTGAAATACAGTAGATCTCATCAATGCCTGCCAGTTGGAATTCTGCATAAAGACTTTCAAAATCTGGCAACTGAAACGTGCTGCAGGTTGGCGTGAATGCCCCTGGTAGGCTAAAAACTATAACTCGCTTGCCCGCAAAATAGTCGTTGCTGGTCGTGTTCTGCCAGCGGAAGGGATTCATTCCACCGATGCTGTCATCTCGCACGCGAGTTTTGAAGGTAACTTGTGGTACTGTTTGCATGTATAGCTCCTTGTTCGACAACGGATATTGTGCGGTGTAGAATTTGGTTGATCAATCTAGGCCGGCTGCGTCTTCTGCGGTTTCCTGCACCTTGGCACCACATTCGCCGCAGGCCCACACAGGTATGACCTTGACAGCCATGGGACGACCGCGCTGTATTGTTTTAGCAGTAGGCTTGTGATCGCATGGTGCAAATTTAGCTCGGCATTGGTTGAATGTGCAGCGAGTCTTTAATGTTACAAAATCTAGAAATTTTATATCAGGGTTACGGGGTTGTAGTGCCATTTTGCATCCTTCTGATGATTTTTGTGCCAATGAAAAAGGCGACGGTTTATTGCCGTCGCCTTGTTTGATCAACAGTGTGGTATTTATCAGTACTTGTAGTTGAAATTTACACCAACTGCATTGCTGTCTCTGCTGGGACTGTTGAATGTATCGGTATAGGTATAGCGAACATCCAAATCAACTCGTGCACTCATGGGATATACCACACCAGCGCCGACGTTGTAGACGGGAACTGTGGATTGAGTGTTGTTGTTCTTGACTGCAAAGCGATAGCCTGTACCCATCAATGCATAAGGCGTCAGTGTGCTGCCGCCGATATTGATTGGAGTACCAACCTTGAGATCAAACATGGTTGATTGATAGCCCTTTTGGTTACCATTGCTCCATGCGTCACGGAAGTCAAACTCACCGGTGAAAAACTGGTTGAACTTGTAACCAACATTTACACCAGCCTGTCCGTTGGTGTTGGCATTCTTGGCAGTGTTCTGTACCGCATCACCACCTAGGCCCACATAGAGCCCCTGTGGCAGAACCTCAGCGGTTGCTGTTGCGGAAATCAGAGCAGCAGCGGCTACCATAGCCAAAAGCATCTTCTTCATGATTTTATCCTCCTTGTGTTTGGATAAGTTTTTATACTGTCTTTTAAGGGAGAATAGCAAGTCTGTTGTCGATGTTTCAGTTTTTCTGGGTTTTGCGAGATCTTTTCAATCTACGCTTGTTTTTTTGAAAAAAACCTCTGGGATCAGTGATCCATTGTGATTTGTTCATGTTGAGATGGCCATGGTCGGTAGCCGAAGCGATAGTCTGTGGTTTCATCTCAAATAGATCAGAAATCTTCATGTTAGTCTTTGATCAAAACCTGTGTCACAGTGGTGGTCTTTTTCTGGTCATGTGACTTGACATTTTTCTTCAAAGCTTTGAGAAAAAGTTCCATTTCTTTGTCCTTGTCATGGGTGAGGCAGGCTTCATATATGTTTTTCAGCATTTTTGACCATTTCATTTTGACGTTGCCTCGCTAGTTTGAAATCTTATTTATTTTTTAGGACCACATCCTGCATGATACGATCCACGGCTACTTCACCGCCTTTGATAGTGGTAAAATCTATCCTGCAGGCAGACAAGAGATTGGCCACCTTGCGATCATAAATTTCTGCTTCGTCTGCGTCACGCTGATTACGCCCGATGGGATTATAGTCAAAGTGTCTCTGCAGGAGAAAGTTATGGTTGTGATATTGATCAAAAACTTCTATCACCAATTTGGGAAAATTCTCACTGAGCACACCGGGTTTCATATAAACCAATCCCAGAGGTATGGGGCTGTCTGTGATTACCCAGTCAATGCCACTGTTGACCAATCGCGAAATTCGTCGCTGTTGTTTGGCAAAGATATAGATTTGATCATTGAGTATGTTGGCACGCTGTTCCCAGGTGGCGTCTTTGGCGTATTCAGTAACCAGTTCTACCTGCAGTTGCAGTTTTTTCATTTCATAAAAAAGTCCACCTGCTGCTGTAGATTTCCCACTGCCTGGGCCGCCCCATATATTAATAACCTGCATCAATTGTTCTCCAATCGGCTTTCTAGTTCAGATCTCACACTTTCGCAGAGGTCTCGGTTGTAGTCAGGTTTGGCTTCATTCATAGCATCCAAGTTGGTCAATGCCCAGAGATAGTAGTCGGTGGGAATCTCTGCAAACTTCTTGCCTTTGTTCTTGCCAAATGGCCAGGTTTTATAGGGAATGGTCTGCCAACACAGCGCATGTATCTGATCACCAAGATCCGCACCATCGGTCACACGATCAGTGGCCAAAGCATAGTCCAGAAGGAATTCAAACAACACTGCACATACAACTGTGTCAGCACCAGCGCGATGTGATTCAAAATTATCATCTACTGGTAGGTCCAGTTTGTAGCGCAGGTAACTGAGATTGTATTGCATATCAGCAAAGTCTAAATCAAGTAATCGCTTGCTGAGCCTGTAGGTGCAGATCCAATTGTCTTTGTTACTGACGCGTTCACTGCGACCTGATGAGTCTCCTGCGTGGCACCAGGCCTTGGCTAAAACGGTTTGATCATATCCGCAATTGTGTGCTACCCAGTATTTGGTAGTGTCCCAGCGCATTATCTTGATCACTTGGTTCTGTGCTGCGGCAAATGTGGGCAGTCCTGCAATCATACGGTTGCTGATGTGAGTTTTGGCACTGGCCTCAGGAGGTATGCCGTCTCGAGCCCCCAGCAACATGTCTGTGACCTGCCAGTTTTGGCCATCATATGCTGCACCGGCTATTTCCACTATTTCGGCCAGTTCTGGTTTGAGATTTGTAGTCTCTGTGTCTAAGACCGTAACACTGTTAAGGAATGTCTTTCTGCTCATATATCATATTAGTTGCTGCGCGTTTGATATCGCAAGATATCACAGGAATATGTTGACATTTGGCCCAAGAAAATTGAACCTGCAGTAGAAACTGTTGGGACGATTCTGCACATTTTGCACGTTGAACCAGTAGAGTTCATTGTGGTTAATCCAACCATTGACATTGCTGGGTGTCAGAGTGATTTGTCCCTGCAGGTTGACATCCCAGAAGTCCCAGACAACACCAGTTGGCGGCAGGGTAAGAGTCTGTTGGCTCTGCAGTGTCATAGTTATACTGATCCCTGCAGGCTGTCTACTGGCCCAACTCCTTACACCTGGTATGAAAACATTTTCAAAGGGAGTGGTCATGGCAGCGTTGATGGCTATCTGCTGTATTGGTCCAGTTAATTTAAATGGGAAACAATAGGTAGTACTCTGAGGTAGATTGTAATCAAAAGTCTTGCTGAACTGTGTGACAATATACGCGCCCTGGGGCAGGTAGTTGTATGAATACGTCTGGAAGTTGTTGTTTCTTGGGCAGACCGGCGGTTGGCCTCGAGGAGGCCGAGGGATAGGACCAGGTGGTTGTGGCGGCGGATACGGCCCACACTGAGGAAAAAATCCGGGATAAGGTCCCATGCCTGGCTGGCCGCAGGGCAGAGGCCTGCAGAGCGGAGTAACACAAGCCCCTCTGCACTGGCATGGAGGATAGAACGGAGTTGGAAAACCCTGTTGCACGCCGCAGGGTAATGGAAAACCTGGTATATAGCCTTGATATGGAGGCAAACATGGCAAGCAGCCAGAACAACAGGGTGCTGCTGGTCCGCAGCAGTTACAGCCGCAGTTACCACCATAGATCAAACAGTTTGGACCCGGCCCTCCTGAAAAAGGTGATGGAGCCATGTTGGCATTGTGTTCTGCTGAGAAAGTGGGTGGTAATGGATCAGGCATGCTGTATTTATGGCCTACATCGCTGGTGGTCAGCGCTGTTGTGCTGTCTAGTGAACTGTTGTCAGCTATACTCAATATAGACAGAAAAATTCATAGATTGTACAGTTTAGATGTATCCTTCTTTCGGTTGATACCGTGGTTGGCTGCACAGATCTAAAAAGAGAACATTCTATAGGAGCATACCTATGAGTATGGTTAGTCCATTCAAATTATTTGAGGGTGATTTAAATTCATTTAAATTGAGCTCTAATCCAGAGTTAGGCAACAAGTTAAGAGATTTTTTAAATGATCCCAGCAACGATTATATATGGTCAATTACAACGCATAGACAACAGATAACTAGAGCCTTGCGACATACTGAAAATTTTCCGTTAAGATCTTTAAAAGGTCTTCCCAAGGGTGTAACCACTTGGGAATCAAACCAACATATGGAAGTTGCCAATTCTCCATTATATGAAATTCCAGTTCTTAAAATGACTGCCGACTGGTTTGAACAAGTGCTATTAGCTACGGGCGCATCTAAAGTTGAATTTGGTAGAATATTTGCCAGCAAACTCGCAGCAAATGCCAGTATTGATCTACATACTGACGAAGGTAGATATTTCAGTTACTATGATAGATTTCATTTCACAGTAACAGCAGCAGCAGAAAATAGATTTGTTATACGAGATGAGACTTGTGTTTTAGAACAAGATACCTTCTACTGGGTCAACAATCATGTTCCGCATTGGTTAACCAATGATAGTCCGGTTAGCAGAATAAATTTTATTATAGATGCGCGGTTGATATGAAAATTGAGCATGTGAAAAATACTTGGCATCAATAGGTTGATTAGATTCGCCGCAGTAGTTTTTTGAGCACTCTGCAGACTATTGGCATGATTTGACATATAGACAGTTGTTATTTTTTTTGAAAGTGTTGATTTTGGTTTTCGTGGGAAAGCCTGCTAGACCTTGCTCCACAGGCTTTCCCACAAAAACTAAATAGGCAAAGCACTTTTGGTAACAACAACTCATGAGCATTTATAACTATCCTGTTCTAGGTTATCCAGGCCCTACCGGAGCCACAGGCGCTACTGGAGCACCATCTGTCATCACCGGTCCAACTGGTGACAGCATCACCGGTCCTACAGGATCAACAGGCCCAGATTCAACCGTAACTGGTCCAACGGGTGGTATTGGTCAAACTGGATCAACAGGTAGCCAAGGCAACAGTGGGCCCACAGGACCCACCGGCGTCACAGGATCAACAGGTCCAATAGTCACTGGACCCACAGGCAGTCTTGGGGCCACTGGGCCAGTAGGCAGGGCCAGCACTGTTACTGGCCCAACAGGTCCAACTGGATCCAGAGGTCTTACTGGTCCAATTGGTTTGGCTTCGAATATAACAGGACCAACTGGCTGGACCGGTTCAGCTGGATATGGCAGTACAGGTGACACTGGACCTAGTGGGGTTACTGGTCCCACAGGCATACCTGGATTTGGCAGCACAGGCCCACAGGGACCAACAGGCCCGGCAAATGGACCAACTGGTGCTACGGGACCCACTGGCAAAACTGGTCCAACAGGTCAAGGTGCTACAGGCCCCACTGGCTTGCAGGGGGCTCAAGGCACCACTGGTGCAACTGGTCCTTCCGGCGCTCAGGGTGCTGCCAGCACTGTAACCGGTCCAACTGGCGCAGTTGGCAGCACTGGAGCACAGGGTTCTCAAGGCAATGCTGGCAGTACTGGTCCAACTGGCGTTACCGGTAGAACTGGTCCTACTGGTCCATTCGGCTACACAGGTCCGCAGGGTCTTCAAGGTACTCCTGGCAACATAGGTCCCACTGGTGTTACTGGCTACTCTGGACCAACGGGTCCATATGGCTATACGGGTCCGGCTGGTCCTGCCAGCACTGTAACGGGTCCAACTGGCTATACAGGTCCTACTGGGCCGTTTGGCTTCACCGGACCAAGTGGACCAGCCAGTGACGTAACTGGTCCAACTGGACCTCAGGGAATTCAAGGCATACAGGGCTTGCCCGGCAGCATAGGTCAACGGGGACCAACCGGTCAAACTGGACCAAGTAATCTACCGGGACCAACTGGTCCTACAGGCTCAATTGGTTCTCAAGGTAACCAAGGCACGACCGGACCAACAGGATCAATAGGCTCAACTGGTCCAACTGGAAATACAGGCTCGACTGGTTCTGCCAGCACAGTGACTGGACCAACTGGCTCAACAGGTTCTCAGGGCAATCAGGGATTCACTGGCCCTGCCAGCACAGTGACTGGCCCAACCGGCCCAACAGGTTCCACAGGCCCTGTTGGTTCTCAGGGCAATATAGGAGCCACTGGTACAACTGGTCCTCAGGGCCCGGTCGGGTCAACTGGTGCCACAGGTTCTACCGGTCCTCTTGGTCCACAGGGATCTCAGGGCAATCAAGGAGCAACTGGTGCTGCCAGCACAGTCACAGGCCCTACTGGGCCAATAAACCCGTCGGCAGTGGGTGTTTCAGTAGCTAATATAACCACAAATGCCATCTATTACCCAACATTTGTGTCGGCTACCTCTGGCAGTAATTTAGCCATTAATGCCAGTATTGGATTCAATTACAATCCCAGCAATGCGCGTGTGATAATAGGAGGTGCTCTGCAGGTTGGCGGCAATGTCACAGTGGGTGCAGCACTGAATTACACGCCTGCTAATGCATTTTTTCAATACGGCGGCAGACAAAACAACTATCTTGAGTTGGTGGTTCAAAATGCCAGCAGTGGAAACCAAGCCAGCACGGATATCACTGCCGTTGCCGACAACGGCAGTGATAATGATACCTATATTGATCTGGGAATTACCAGCAGCGGTTACAATCAACCTGCTTATAGTTTGACCAAACAAAATGACGGTTATCTGGTTGTTGCTGGCAATACCATTACCAATGGCGGTAATTTGGTGATCAGTACCTACACTGCCAAAGACATTGTGTTTTCATTGAATGGCGGCGCTGTTGCTAATGAAATAGCCAGATTCAGCGCGTCAAATAATAATTTTAAAGTTTCCGCGACAACTCCCAGTGCAAGTACAACATCAGGTGCCATTGTGGCTCTGGGTGGCCTAGGCCTAGCAGGCAATGCCTACATTGGTGGATCTGTAGTGGCCAACGCCGGTGTCTATTCCATTGGCACATTCAACGGTGCCTACACCGATGGTATTATTCTTGACTATGTAAGCGGAAATGGGCGGCTAAGAGTCGGCCCTGGAGACGGTCTCACCTTCTACAACGGCGGACTAAGCGGCACAGCCAATTTTATAATCAATGCCAATGGCAACATCACCATTCCGGCTACATCTGTGTCAACATCTGCTGCAACTGGTGCGCTGGTTGTGGGCGGCGGCGTAGGCATGGCCGGCAATGCATATATTGGCGGCTCGGTATCTGTGGGCGGTGCTGTTGGTCTAGGCGGCAATGTCAATGTTGGCGGAAATGTCAATGTAAGTGGTAACATCAAGTTGTCCACCAACGGTTACGGACTGGTTTTTCCTGACAATACCTTCCAACGGACTGCTGGGGGTGTTTATACCATAACCACAGTATCCAACAGCAGTTATGCTGCTACCTCTGCTGATAGATTTATTGCTGTAAACTCAACCACGGTTGGTGCGGTTCTTGTAACACTGCCAAACACAGCCGGTGTACTGCTGGGCACACAGATAATCATAAAAGACACAGGTGGCAATGCTGGTGTGAATTACATTACTATTGATGGTTATTCTACCAATACAATCGACGGTGGTCCAAGTGTTTTGATTTCTGCCAACTACAATAGCTACACCCTGGTATATACCGGTGGAACCAACTGGAGTGTGATCTAAAATGAGTTTCATTACCAATCAACTTATTGGAAATATTGCTGTTACCGGCAATCTTGTTCCTGCTAGTAATACCTCTACACTGGGTTCCGCAACACAGGGTTGGGGAAATATTTTTATTTCCAACGGCAACATCACTGTGGTACCGCAGCAAATCACCACTGTTCCAAATTTTACCTTTAATCAAGCATTGACCTATAGCGTGACACCATACGATCAGTTGTCTATAGGACAGTATGGGATTACACGGGGAATTTCTGCTCCCTATACTGTGATTGAGTTGACCACAACAAATACAGGCATAGCCATTGGCGATTTTGTCACGGGATCTAACATTCCTGCCAATTCTCAGGTTTTGTTTGTGGGGTCGGGACCATACAACAGGGTTATAATAATCAGCCAAACAGTCAACGGAGCCGTACCTGCATATGGTACCATTTTGAGTTTTGTCAGAGTCAATGTAAACCCTGCAATGGCCATCGCCACACAGAGCAACACAGACATACAGTTACTGACTGGACAGGGCGGACAGATTGTCATGCATGGCAATACCTACCCATTTGCAGACAATATCTACGATCTGGGACAACGTCTGCAACGTTTCAATGATCTTTGGTTGGGCGGCAACATTGTCATGGTTGACCAAACACTGGGCTATAACAATATACTACAGGCCAACAACGGTTACTTCAATATCCTTGGTACCACAGGTTTCACCGTTGGGCAGTTTATATTCAGTGGCCCAAATCTCGCAATACAGAGCAGCAATGTCAACATTACCATTGGGGCTAGCATAGACACGGGCGTTGTCCAGTTCAACAGAGGCATTGTTGTGACCAACACCATAACAAACAACAACTCGTTCACAGTGTCTAAAGCAGGATTGGTAACTGTTTCAACGCAGAAAACACTGCTGACTTCAGAAAGCGCATTGAATATCATTGGTTCTACCACAGGATATCAACAGCCAAGAAATTTCACAGGGACACTGCTGCAAATGACCGCACAGGATGCCCAGCCGGCACGAGTCAGCATAGATGCATTTGGATCAGCAGCATATCCTGTAATTGCAGGACGTCAGGCACGTGGCACCGTGTGCACACCAACTGCCACTGTCAGTGGGGATACGCTGCTGCGTTTTTCTGCACAAGGCTATGGCACATCTGGCTATGTTGGCACTATCGCACGCATAAATCTACAAGCTGCCCAGACTTTCACCAACACCAATGCTGGCACCAAAATTCGCTTTCAAACCACGCCGCTCAACAGCAATGTTATTCAAACATCAACAGCTGACATTACAGCCTGTGGACTGTTGTTTACCTGTAACCCAACAGGGGGCATCTCGTTTTATGACACCACGCGTCAAACCACAGCATGGTTGGGCACTACCTCAGCCAGCAACATCACAGGTTTATCTGCTGTGGCCACCACAGGTTGTTATGCAAGTCTACTGAATCCACCCACAATTTCCGCTGTAGGACACACGGGCAACTATGGCGATCTCCAAAATACGCCACCCATAGTCAACACCATAACTGTTGGTCGCGGCCTGTCACAGACTGCCAGCAGTGGCAACATTGGTATCAATGCCACAGGGGTTGCCAATGTCACTGCAGCACCCGGCTACGGTCAGATCAATATCACCTGCACAGGCTGCAAAAATCTCGTGCTGGCCCTGCCACAGGCCTTGGCTACCAACAGCATCGTGACCTTTGGCAATTTGACCATCACTGGAAACCTAACTGTAAACGGTTCATTCACCACCACCGGCAACAGCACAGTTGACAGCAAAACACTGACACTGGCCAATACCGCCACCAACAGCAGTCAGATTGATGGTGGTGGTATTATATTAGGCACAGACGGATTTGCCAAAAGTATTGTCTATAGTTTGAACAATAATTGGTGGACAACAGGCTGTGCAGGCATTAGTACTGCACAATTGACAACACAGGCCACGCAGGTCAACACCCTCAATGTTACCACACAGCAGCACATAGGATTGTCCTATTCCGGTTATGATTATCCGTCGGCCCCGCTTCAGGTTGATGCCAGTTTCAACAACTACAGCCAAATTGTCACGGTAAATCACAGTGCAGGTACCTGTGCCAGTAGTGATTTTGTTGCCACTTCAAATCTTGGGGATAACCTCACGCACTACATTGACATGGGCATCAATGGCAGCAATTTTTCCAACCCACTCTGGACCATAAATGGTCCAAATGACGGTTATCTCTATGTGGATGCTGGCAATCTAGCCATAGGAACCGACACTCCGGGTACCAATTTGGTGTTTTTCACCGGTGGCACCCTGCTGGCCAATCGCGCGGGCTATGTCACCAGCGGCGGTCGTTGGATACTGGGCAGTATTGACGACGCAGTGACCAAATTCCAAGTCACTGGTTCGGCTAATTTTTCTGGCAATGTCACGGCCAACACTGTAAAAACCGTCAACATCACCGCCACTGGCACCACAGTAATTGGCACAGCAGTGGCTCCAAGCAGCTATACCAGTGCCAATCTACAGGTTTTTGGCAAGGCCAACAATACCATACAATTATTGGTACAAAATACCTGTGGAGGTACCAATGCATCGACTGATTTTGTGGCCACTGCTAACAATGGCAGTTGTGCATACAACTATATCAACTTGGGAATCAACAGCAATACCTACAGCCAAGCAGGCTATACAGCACAGTATCCCAATGATGGATACCTATACACCAGCAGCGCCAATCTAGTGATCAGTACAGCAGCGGTTGGGGCAAAAATCCTGTTCACAACCGATGGCATCAACACCAACAACCTAGCAGGATTCGTCACAGGGCAGCGTTGGGTGTTGGGCAGCACTGACAATGGCACCTGCAGGCTTCAAGTTGGTGGTAATATTGCTGTGACCGGAGGCATCACTGCCACTGGCATAGTATCCGCTGGCTCTCTGCAGACCACCAGCATTGGTACATCAGGTGACCTAACAGTAATAGGCACTGCTAGAGTCAATATTCTAGTGGCCAACAGCACGATCCAAGCACTGGGCAGTCTTGTTGCCAACACACTGAGCAGCAACAGTACCAGTATAAGCCAAACTCTAAATGTCACAGGTGCTGCCACAATCAACAGCCTCAGTGCCAACCTGCTGACCACAACCAACACACTGAATGTCACCGGTTTGGCTATAGTCAATACGCTGCAGAGCAACAGCAGTATCACTACCAACGGCCTGCAGAGTTCTGCACAGATAACCGCTGCCAACTTTGTCAGCAATGCTGGAATCATTGCCAGCGGTGTAGTTGGTATAGGCACCAGCACGATTATATCAGGCAATGCAACGGCCATATATGGCGGTAACCTTTTTGTAGCTGGCAATATTAGAATTGGCAATACTGCTACACGTTTGGGCGGTATACAATTCGCAGATGGTACTTTCCAAAGTTCTGCCACCATAGTCAGTGGTTACAGTGGTATTTCAGGGTATAGTGGCTACAGTGGCTACAGTGGTATCAGCGGCTTCAGCGGCTTCAGCGGTTATAGTGGTATCAGCGGCTATAGTGGTATCAGCGGCTTTAGTGGCTTTAGTGGTTATTCGGGTATTTCGGGATATAGTGGCTGGTCAGGGATCAGTGGTTACAGTGGTATTAGTGGCTACAGTGGTTTTAGTGGTTACTCGGGTATTTCGGGATATAGTGGCTGGTCAGGGATCAGTGGTTACAGTGGTATTAGTGGCTACAGTGGCTTTAGTGGCTACAGTGGTATCAGTGGTTACAGTGGTATTAGTGGCTATTCTGGTTTCCCTAACCCCAATGCTGCCAACACCAGTAATGTAAACATAACGACTGTTACCACTAACGCTACTTTTTATCCAACATTAGTTTCGACCACTGTTGGTAATCTGCAGTTGCTGACCTATAGTGGTATAACTGTCAATCCTGGAACTGGAAACCTTGCCATTAGCGGTAATCTAGCTGTGACTGGTTATGCAAGCATTTGTAGTGGGCTAACAACCACATCTGCCTACACTGGGGCATTAACATTGTCTGGTGGCATGGCAACAAAAGGCAATCTCTATGTTGCCAACTCGCAATGGACAGGTAACCTAAGTGTTGTTAATACAACTGTATCAACATCAAATTCAACCGGTGCACTGGTGGTTGCAGGTGGAGCAGGTATAGCAGGCAACGTTACAGTAGGCAATCTCACCATTGGCGCTGGAACCAATACCATGGCACCAATAAACCTGACAACTGGTACACTGAAAACCAACGCCACCAGCGGCAGCATTGAGTATGACGGTTCGCTGTTGTATGCAACACCCAGTGATTCACAACGCGGTATTTTACCAACACAGCAATACTATGTGCTTGGCCAATACAGAACATTGCCACTGGCCGCTGTTGGGACTGCAGCCAATTTATTCACACTCAGCGCCAACGTCAGTTCGTCTACACGCTACGCCTATGAAATACAGGCCAGCATATCAAGGCAAAACGGCTCAGGCGGTGCTATACAGTATGCTATGGCAGGAACTGCTCGTCTAAGCGAACACAACTATGTTGTGAGTGCAACTACCGGAGCAGCATCAAATGTAACATTGACTGCTACTGATACCATGTATGCCAACCTATTAGGCAACTTCACAACATTTACCACAATTACCGCTAGTACGGGCGGTCTAGATTTCTTTGCTATTAATATCAAAGGTATAATAGGTGTTAATACCGGGGGAACCGTTACACCGCAGATAGCACTGAGTGCTGGCGCTACTCCAACTATATTTGGTGTTGCACAAGGCAGTTGGATCAACATATGGCCGATAGGCAGTAATTCAGGCAACATTGCCATAGGCAACTGGCAGTGATGATGATTAAATACACCATGGAAGAACAATCATGACCGTAGGCAGCAACGTTAATCCCAACTATCCTATACCGGGTGTAGACCAAAGTAGCCGCGGCTTTCGCGACAATTTTGCCACCATCAAGACTGAGATAGAAAACCTACAGAGCAAGAACATCCAGATAGCAGGCTCACTGGTCAGCGAGCCTGTACAGATAGGCAATGGCACTGGCGATATTGTCATACCTGTTGATGTTAGTTTGGCAAACATACAGGCCGCTGGCAGCAACCATGCTGTGCAATATAACCTCAACAATGTGATCAGTGGCAGCCAGATCTATTTTGTCAATGGCCTTGTGGGCATAGGTACAAATTTGCCACACCAGGCATTAGATGTTATTGGCAACCTAGTGGTGATGTCAACTGGACAACAAACCATGTTGCAATTGGGTCAAAATCTCATAGTAAATGCCAGCACAGCCAGCACAACATTTGGTATCAACACAGCAAATGTCATTGTAATCAACAATGCTGATATCACCGTTGGCATAGGATCTGCGCCTCAGGCAACATTAGATGTTTGGAGCCACACCAACGATGTGATGATTGTTCGTTCTCTGTTGAACAACCAGGACAACAGCCTTCGCTATACAACCAGTCAAACCAATTCCACTCTGGGACTGACATTTGAACAACGCAACACCAATAGAGTTGGCGGACTACGTATGGATCAAAACGGCAATGTGACACTGCATGCCGGGGAGAACAGTCTATCCAATCTCTCCAATGCCACTCGCATCATAACACTGCTGGCAAATCGCCATGTGGGCATCAACAGCACAGATCCGCAAGTGTCATTAGATGTTGGCGGTGATGCTGCTGTCAGTGGCAATCTTGCTGTCAAGGGATCTCTTGCCGTTGGCACAGTGCCCACCATTACTGGGTCAATCACCAGCGGGGCAGCCCTTGGCAATCTACTAGTTGCCATGGCTTCTATGGGCCTGATCATCAACAACACCACGATATGATTGGAATCAAAACATGACAGACACACCGCAGATATTTGGGCAGCAGATGCCGCCGGCGGAGATAACCACAAATCTCCTCACAGTGGCCAATAACTCTGAGGCTGTGGTTAATATTTTTGTAGCCAATCAAAGCACAGAATTTGAATATTTCAACATTGCTGTGGTGCCATTCAACAGCAGTGAACAACCGCAAAACTTTATAGCCTACAATTCAGCACTGATTGGAGGTGGTATTGTCAATTTTGCTCAGATCTATCTCAACAGTGGTGATAGGATTTTGGTCAGCACCGCCAACGGTTATGCCAGCTTCACAGCCACCGGTGTGCTCTACAGTGGGCCAGGTGCTGAGCCCTATGTTCCCATAGTCAGCGGCAGTACCAACGGCAACGCAGCTCTGCAGAGTCTGTTGGCTGCCTTGACTGACATTGGTCTAATCATAAACCAAACTTCCTAAGGAGTAATAGACATGGCTGCAACTCCTCAGATATTTGCACAGTTAAAACCATCTGCATTGGTGAACCAAACGCTGTTTACAGTCATGGCCTCAAGCAGGATTGAGGTCAGCATTTTTATCAACAATCAAGGCACTGAATACGACGGCTTCAACATAGCACTGATTCCGTCTGGGCAAACAGGCCCTACACCCAGTCAATTTCTAGCATTGAATACTCAGTTGGCCGCAGGCACCACCGTGGCATTCAGCGGTATATACCTCAACCAAGGTGACAGTGTGGTAGTTGGCAGTAGTCTCGGCAATTGTGCCTTTTTGGCCACTGGTATCAACTTTTCAACATAACTATTATGGTTGACCTGGCAGCACTTAAATAATTGTGCAACATGGGTCAAATGATAAAATTTCCTCGTGCTAGGAAAAAGAAACACAAGAAAAATGAAGATTTTCTTGTGGAAAAACTCCCAGATCACCAACAGCACAACGACCTCACTGGCATGACTTTTACCTGTGTACGCTGCGGTAATGTGTCTAAATTCCATGTAAAAGGTGCTATTTTCCGAGAGCTGAATTTTTATTGCGCTGCCTGCGGTGTTGGTTACAAACTTAATAATCCTCTATTGGCTGCAAACAAGAAAAGAAAATCAAAATGACACAGACTGGCAGTGATCATCCATTTGGTGATCCTTTGGAAGATCTCACACAAGATGAACTTGACAAACGTTTCAACGATATAATGAAACGTTTCAACACAGCCAGAAGGATGCAGATGGATAAACATGTGCTGCACCAACTGGACCTGCTTTTGGTTTCAATTGAAATGGAAAAAGAACGCAGAATCAAGGTTGACGAGCCGGCAAATAGTGTAGTAATAGACACAGATCCCATAATAATTCCCAAATTTGAAGGCTTCAAATGACCATTCCCGCTATTTTTGAAACTGTCCTGCGCCATAGATTGCGTCTGTTGCGATTGATTGACAATGAATTGATCTCCAGCGATTGTGAAATTGAATGCGAAATAGATGTGGTACCGCAGGAAGACCATAGTTTGATTTTCCTACATTTATCCGCTATGAAATTGTGGCTGGAGGATTTTGTTGACGGTGCCATAGCCTATCATCATGACTATACCAGCGACACTCAGATGTTGTGGTTAAGCATGTTAGACAACAAGGTCATCATGACACCGGAAATACCCGAAGATCACGTGATGCTGGCTGTGATACATGCCAAACTCAACACCATAGGCGGTGACATTACCAAAGTTGTTAGAACACAATTTGTCAGTGATACTGGACACGGATTCTGCAATCGCCTGTCAGGCTCTGCAGATACTTGGTTGCCCAGCATGAAAGACTGGATCGGCGATAGACATTTTCACAAGCAACCATGGTGGTATAGACCCGATGCCAGTGCCATTGACATCACTCCGGACACAAACGACGACACTGTAAAGATTCCCGATCTTGGCGATAATCTAGTGGACATGCTCAAGTTCAACCATACTATGTCAGCCGCAGATCTTTCACTCGATGATGACAAATCAGCAGAAGGTAAATCAGCAGAAATAATCAAACCAAAATTTAAACCTCGCGTGATTACCGACGATGACTGTTGATCTCAAGGATCGTGTGATCCTTGAGGATGGTACTGTAATATGCCGGCAGTCGGCTATGATAGATCACCTCTACTGCGACGGGGACCTTGCCGGTGTATTCTGCAGCGATCCTCAAGACCAACTGGAATGGGAACAGGCCACACGAGACCAAGACAGCGATCTTGGAGGTCCAATAAATGCATTGAGTCCGCAATTTACTGATATTGATTGGCGCAGTCATTGGATGACCCCTGAGCCCTGGTGCAGCATTGATCTCTGGGACTGGTGTAATTCACGCTGTAACACTGACCAAGAACGCGATAGAGTCAAACAAGAACTACAAGCCATGGAAGCACGGCACATGCATCCAATCATTCGGCATCTTATCTATTGTGCCGACACTTGGAGAACTCGTGGTGTGATCTGGGGTGTAGGTCGAGGCAGCAGTGTCTGCAGTTTTGTGCTGTATCTAACCGGCATCAACAGAATAAATCCACTGGAACATGACCTTGACCTACAAGAATGGCTGAAACACTGTTAAATAAGTATGTATAGATTTAGGAGTTTTAAAATGACTGGACAATTTACAAGAACTATGCGCGGACGTCAACTAGACATGGGAGCGCTGGCTGCTGCCAATGCTGACAAGATAGCAGTTGGCAATGCCAAGATGACTGCCAGAGGAGATATTCTTGGACCCAAAGGTGTTGTGCTGAGAACACAGGAGCAGGTTGAACAGGAATGGCTGCGTAACCAACAGCGCCAACAGGATGTAGCCTCTACCAATCACAACATCAAGTCTCCGTTGTTTCCGGATCGTCCAAAACCTTCGGCTGCTGCTATGGCAGCGGATCAACATTTTGAGCCGGCTGCGGAACCCGTAACCGATGCAACATCTGCTGCCATTCCCAATGCAGAGCAGGTAAAAAAACTGGTACAGCAACGCCGTAAAATTGTAGACACCGAATAAAACGCAGGGAAATTCCATGGAAGATTTTGATTTTGCACTAGAGGACGGGCAAACAGTTCGTCCTCTACCAAATGCCGTACTGGTAACCAACATGGAGCACGGTGAGCGTGTCACCGCTGCTGGCATCATCATTCCGGATGACAATGGTAAAAGCAGCGGCATTAAACCACGGTGGGGCACTGTTTGGGCTGTTGGATCCAATATCACGGACGTTGCAGCGGGTCACAGAGTTTTAATTGCACATGGTCGCTGGACACGGGGTGTCAAAGTGCGCGAGCCAGACGGCAGCACTGCTGTAATACGCATGGTTGATCCCAAGGACATACTTGTTGTCATGGAGAGCGATCACTGACTCTTGGCTGGGCCCGCAGGGTCACAGACAAAAACCAAACTCTGGCAATCTAGTTGACGCATCAGGTTTTGTATGGTATGCTTCAGTGATCACGGAGCATAACAGGCAATGAGTATCAAAAATCTATGGACTGAAACATATCGGCCCAGCAAGTTGGATGACTACGTATGGAGTGATGCTGCACAAAAAGAACAGGTCATGTCTTGGGTGCGTGATGGCAATATCCCAAACCTACTGTTGAGTGGATCAGCCGGAGTTGGGAAATGTTTGGGCCCAGACGAACGGATTACAATACGATTAGATACATCTAAATTGTCACTGGAACAATGTTGTGTCCTTGCTAGCAGTGCTATGGTCAACAGATGTTAATCAAGATAGAGAATCTGCATCGATCAATGCGAACGAATTTTTATTAGGATAATTGGAAAAAATGACACAACTAGTAGAATATACCGTTAGTATTAAAACACTATTCAAACTAACAGATAATTTGAATGCAGAGTTTGAATCTGCACAAGATATTTCCAATTTAGGAATAGAAATCCAAACGCCGGATGGTTGGCAAGCAATCAATGCACTGGTAAGAAAATATACCGATGCTGCTAGGTATTTCTTGGAAGATGATTTGGAATTGACATGTGCTACAAAGCATTTGGTTTTCGAAGATGCAGTATGTAAGCCAATCTCAACCTGCACCACTATCGACACTGTCAACGGGTCAGTAAAAGTAATTGGGTCGGAACACTTGGGACCGCAGGTGCTGTATGATGTGGCAATTGATAATCCACACCTGTATATAACATCAAACGGAATTATACACCACAACACTACACTTGCCAAGTGCCTGTTCAACGAACTGGGTGTTGATCCGACTGATGTTCGCTATATCAATGCCAGTCACAACACAGGAGTTGAATACTACAGGAATCTTACAGGCTTTGTAGAAACCATGCCAAGTGGTGACTATCGTTATATATTGCTTGACGAGTGTTTGGATGAAAATGTTGTTGTATGGATATTGCGAGATGGTATCGAAAAATCTGTTCCAATTAAAGAATTGGATGAGTCTAACGATCTTGTTAAATCTTACAACATACAGCAGAATCGAATTGAATGGCGTCCTTTTCAGTTAATGGATAAAGGTGACAGAGAAGTAATTGAAATAGAATTTGAAAATGGCGAAGTAGTTGTATGTACTCCAAATCACAAATGGTATGTTAATGACACGGCAACTGGTGAACCTATTGTTGTTCGTGCAGATCAACTTGAAAGTTATGGTCATATTTTAACCATATAGGTTGATTATCTGTGAGTCGGAACGAGTCAAAATAGTTTGATAGTGATCTACGTCAACTAGAAAAAATGAAAGGTATTGCTCCTCGTGCAGAAGTTAGCGATTAAACGTATTACACCCCTTGCAGAAAAACATAAGGTGTATGATTTGTCGGTGCCAGTAAATCACAATTTTGTTATTGGTGATAAAAAAATATTAACACACAACTGCGACTATCTCAGTGCCAACTCTCAGGCCATGTTGCGCAGCATGATGGAAGAATACAGCAACGTCTGTCGATGGGTATTGACCTGTAACTATCCCCACAAGGTCATTCCAGCTCTGCATTCGAGGACTCAGGGCTTTCATATTGAAGATCTAGATCGTGAACAGTTCGCTACACGCACTGCTACAATATTGATGTCAGAAGGTATTGATCTCACTGAAGAAAATCTAGAAATTCTAGATGAATATATCACAGTCACCTATCCAGATTTGCGCAAGTGCATTAATCTTCTACAGCAGAACTGCACTGGAACTGAACTCAAACGACCCAGTGCACGTAGTGGTAAAAGTTCAAGTGAATACATGGTCACTGCCGTGGGCATGTTTAAATCGGGCAAGATTCACGATGCTCGAAAGTTGATCTGTGCCAATGCCACTGCCGAAGAATATGAAGACATCTATCGCTTGCTGTATAGAAACCTCGATTGGTGGGGTACTTCAGAAGATCAACAGAATCGTGCTATCGTGATCATAGCCAACAGACTGCGCGATCATTCCTTGTGTGCTGATCCAGAAATTGGTTTAGCAGCCTGTTTGATAGAACTGTCTATGTTAGGTTAATGCAGGCGACGCCAACTGATATCATTGTATCAGTTGGCGATAGTGAACTGTTTAAATGGTGCTGGCAATACCAGTTGGACCAGTGGTTCCTGTGTCACCTGTAGGTCCAGTTGGACCAGTGGTTCCTGTGTCACCTGTAGGTCCAGTTGGACCAGTGGTTCCTGTGTCACCTGTTGGAACTAACCAAGGCGGTGGCAGTGCTGCAGAAGGTGGATTTATGCTGTTTTGTATCTGCTGGTCGATATTGCTTTCAAATCCGGCAACCTGCGTTGGGCCCATAGCAGCGATTACCCACTCCTGAACCTGCTGTTGTGTCAATTGGTTAAATGGAGTAAATGGAGTTCCAGCTGTATAGGTTACGGTCTGTGTGCCATATACCTGTGCAGTTACAGGTGGAGTTGTGTCGTTTGAACCAATAAGCACCCAATGCACGGTAAACACTACGTCTGTTTGTTCGGCATAGGTGGGATATACGTCAAATTGCGGAAAAAACCATGTATAGGTATTGGCCATTTTATCTCTCTTTCTAGTGTGCGCTGTGTAATTTATTTATTTTTGATTGGCTATCAGTTGATTATTGCTGTGCTGGTATCGCGATCAAGTGTCATAGTGCCATAACAACAGAAATTCCAATCGTCGTTGCCTTGCCCGTCGCCGGAAATCTCATCATGCACAGGCACAGAGATTTTCACATGTTTGACAATGAATTCTCTGCCGTTTTCGAACACACGCCATACATGGTCACGAGTACCACGACCATTTTGTCCTCGGCTTTTGTTAAAACGTATGAGATATTTATTCATGGTCCACCTGTCGGATATTTGATTATATTACTGGATTTTGAACAGCTGGATCAATATCTTGCAATCTCCATTATGGCCCTTATCAAGATAATATATTGCTGTTCACTGTGCTGTTATTTATCAGCAGCGTTAGCTGCGTCGAGCGGAAAGCCGCCACAGCTTGCTCCGTGGTAGTTCACTTGTATCGGCATTGTAATCACCAACAATTGACAGATCAAAATGGCACAATTAATGTGATAACAGCAATGATCAGATGGTTAGAACCTCACGAACAACATTTAGCACGCGAACTGGCGGCTCGGTGTTATGCATCGCCGCGTGCAACCTATCCACATGGTTTGGCCGCCGACAGCACAACTTGGCAGGTCTTTCTAGATCCTGCTGTACCACAGCGTAGGATCATGGCCATTTTGGATTCATCCGGCAACCTACGCTGCGCTGTTGGATGTGCAGGTCTTGCAAAAATACCAGCTTGGTTGCTGAGTTGGGTTTTGAGTGATCTACACAGCGCTGAGTTCATGCACTGCTGGAACCAGGCAATGTCAGAAATATGTAATTATTACGAGTCGCAACAGCGATTAGAATTTTATACAATCAGTCCTTTGTCCCGTGAGGCTGCATGGCGCAGAATAATGAAACCCATAACAGCAAGATACCAAGTACATGTTGAACGAGTAGTACCGGCCAACACCACAGTTGATTTTCCACTGTATCACAGCATGATGGGCCACAGCACATTTGGCTATGACTCTAAGATCAACAGGTGCGTTTTGCGGTGTTAGATCAATCTTCCAGGTTGCGAGTTGTAACATGACCTGTTAATATGACATCAACAGACAGATAAGGTCAACGCATGTTATTGAAATGGTATGTTGTCGCAGTATGCGTATGGGTACTGGCCACATCTTTTGTGCAGTCTTTCAGTGATTGGCACAAGAATGACTGCCGCGCTCAGTTGGGCACTGCCGGACGCAGCGTGCAGGAAATACAGGAAATCTGCCGATGAATCACATGTTCATCGCCATGTGCGTCGAACCAATGGTGTTGTTTCTTTGTAGGGTGCTGGTTCGATAATAAATAGCTGCATGAGAATCAACGAAATATTGGTAGAACTGTTTTCCAAAAACTTCCAGCCAAATCCAGACAACTCGTTTGCTTTTATCCACCCTTCACCTGGTTTTCAATTTAAATTTATCATTGGGGACAATGTCTATACAGTTGAATTGTCGCCCATGAATGGCATTGGCAGAGCAATACAACGTGTGGAATTTGGTTTGAAAACCAAAAATAGCCCGATGGCCTGGGATATTGCTGGTACTGGCAGCTCCGCAACCGTGTTTGAACTGGTTGCCTACGGTCTTCGTGAGATAATATCAAACCACAGCGATATTGAGGGCTTATTTTTCACAGCCAAGGAACCCAGTAGGCGCAAACTCTACCAACGCCTGATCAAGCTACTGGCTGCAGAAGCAGGATGGGAGTCTCGTCCTGATCTTGCGGAGTGGCTTAATCACGGCAAAGAACAGCCTTACCTTGCAGTCAGTCAACCCATGGCCATGAGATTGGACAAGGTCAAAGAAACTGACAATCCCAGCGTCAAACACAATCCTGTGAATGCTGATGACAGCGGATTTGGCAATCTACCAGTGAGAATGGACTAGATCTTAACAGTCTGCAGCAATTTTAAATCCAATCGCAATAGACACCACCGCAGGTGATCATCTACAGTTAATATTGCTATCACAGGAGCACATATTAATGATATTTCCCCGTATTGAAAGGCGATTTTTGGTCACAGCCGCTTGGCAACAGGACCTCGACAGTTCCATGACACTTGACATTACCTGGGGATTCATGAATGTTGACATTGATGCCAGCACAGCCGTACGCATATCATCATGGAAGGATTGGCTGCACGACGCAGATATCTGTTTTTTTGATGGCAAAGATCCGCACAATCATCGATATGAATTTGCTGTTACTGATATTGAAAACGCTCGTAAAATGATAGGTCGTACGGCCAAACATAACCTGTTGCTGCGGCGACATGTGGCCAAAAGTCATGGACAGACATGGTATGTAGATGAATATCTAGGGCATAATCGTGGACTGATTCTAGCCAGCCCAACAACTTCAGTCAATGGTAATCTAAAACTGCCCAGTTGGTGTGGGTTTGAAGTCACTGATCTAGCCCGTTTTGGGCCAGTAGAACTTGCCCAAAAAGAATTTTCCCTTGAAGAAAATCACTGCCAAGTGACAACAAAATGAAATTATTACATGTTGAACTGAGCACTCGCTGTCAAGCCATGTGCCCCATGTGTCCACGCAATCATTCCGGCGGCCCGGCCCGCAGTTTTATCGGTCCAAACGACATGCGACTGGCAGAATTCAAAGCTTGGTTTCCACCAGAGTGGTTACGTGATTTAGACACCCTACTGGTCTGCGGCAACTATGGCGATCCAATCATGAACCACGACACGCTGGATATCCTAACATATGTGAGGCAGGCCAACGCCAACTGCAGAATCAGTTTCCATACAAACGGCAGTGCTAGAAATTCCACCTGGTGGCGATTGCTTGGCAATTGTATTGGGCAGCGTGGTTCTGTACACATGGCCGTAGACGGAACTGCTGTTACACATCATCTCTATAGAGCAGGCACCGACTGGCAGCACATTATGATGGCAGCTGCTGCGGTTATGGAAGGTGGTGCAGAGGTCTGCGCTGAAACTTTGGTGTTTGCTCACAATCAGCATGAGATAATCCAACTGCAACAGGACCTGTTGTCAAGAGGCTTTGCCAAGGTCACGGCCAAGCACACACAGCGGTTTGGAGGAGCCAGCGAATTTATTTCTGCCAATGGTGTAAGGTTGGCACCAGCAGGATCACAAAAGATCAAACCCTATCCAGGTGATGATCAAGTTAGACAGTGGTTAAAGACCGTGTCGATCAACCCTGCCTGTAGACGCGAAGGTGAATCAATCTATGTTGATGTGCATGGGCAGGTATGGCCCTGCTGTCATATAGCCGAATCTTGGACGACCAGCACTGATCCCGATAGACATAAATCAGCTGTGGCCGAATGGAATGAGTTTTTGTTTGCCGATACTGTGTCATTTGTTGAACAGACCGGAGTGATATCATTAGACTATCGCGGCATCGAATATGCCATGTCACTGGCGAGACCAGCTTGGTTGGTCTGGGAAAATTCTTGGAAATCCCAGCAAAAACCCTGTAATTGTGCTGTGTTTTGTAGAGGCACTTGAGCCTCTCTGCAGTGACTGGCTACTTGACAATATTCAGCAGATGAACCTATAAATAGAACTGTATGACGCTGTAATAGGTCATGCGGATAAATCTTGCTTATGGAAAAAGGAGATAGGATATGAGCAAAGTGATAGGAATCGATCTGGGCACAGGCAACAGTTGTGTCGCAGTAATGGAAGGCAAAACCGCCAAGGTAATTGAAAATTCTGAAGGGGCGAGAACAACTCCCAGTGTAGTGGCTTGGACTGACAAGGAAAAACTCGTAGGCGCCAGTGCCAAACGGCAGTCAGTTACCAATCCTGAAAATACAATCAGTGCTGTTAAACGTCTCATCGGCAGGCGATATGACGACAAAACCGTGCAGAGTGACATGAAGACTCTGCCCTACAAGATCGTGCCGTCGGCCAACGGTGATGCCTGGGTTGCCAGCAGAGGAGTAAATTATTCTCCACAGGAAGTTTCTGCACAGATTCTCATCAAGATGAAAGACACTGCTGAAGCCTATCTCGGTGAGCGTGTAACACAGGCAGTGATCACAGTGCCCGCCTATTTCAATGATGCACAGCGACAGGCCACCAAAGATGCTGGACAGATCGCGGGACTTGAAGTTCTGCGCATCATCAACGAACCAACAGCAGCAGCACTGGCGTTTGGTGTAGACAAGAACGGCGCAGGCAAGGTTGTGGTGTTTGACTGCGGTTCTGGCACACATGATGTCAGCGTTTTGGATATCGGTGATGGCGTAGTAGAAGTGCTCAGCACCAATGGTGACACACATCTAGGTGGTGAAGATTTCGACGAACGCCTGCTGAATTACATTGCCGACGAGTTCAAGCGTGAACAAGACATTGATCTACGCACAGACAAGCTGGCTCTGCAGCGCCTGCGTGACGCCGCAGAAAAGGCCAAAATCGAACTGAGTTCCACGTCTGAAACTGAAATCAATGTGCCATATATCACAGCCAATGCTTCCGGTCCAAAGCACCTACTGCTGAAGATAACTCGAGCCAAGTTTGAACACCTAGTAGATGACCTGATCAAACGTGCTATTGCTCCCTGTAAGGCTGCACTCAGCGATGCAGGTCTTGCAGTTGCTGATATCAAGGAAATCATTTTGGTTGGTGGATCAACACGTATTCCGGCCATGCGAGCCGCAGTCAAGGCTTTTTTTGGACGCGAACCCAGTAATGCTGTCAATCCCGACGAGGCAGTGGCTCTAGGGGCTGCCATTCAAGGTGGTGTGCTGGCAGGTGATGTAAATGATATACTGTTGCTGGATGTTACGCCACTGAGCCTGGGATTGGAAACACTGGGTGGTGTGTTTACACGACTGATTGATCGCAATACCACCATACCAACCAAGAAAAGCCAGGTGTTCAGCACTGCCGATGACAACCAAAGCGCGGTCACTATCAAGGTATTCCAGGGTGAACGTGACATGGCTGCTGACAACAAACTGCTGGGACAGTTTGATCTCAACGGTATACCTCCTGCGCGCCGCGGCGTGCCGCAGATCGAGGTGACGTTTGACATCGACGCCAACGGCATCGTCTCGGTTTCGGCCAAGGACAAGGCCACCGGCAAGGAGCAGAGCATCAGCATCAAAAGCAATGGCGGTCTCAGTGACGATGAAATTCAAAAGATGATGGCAGATGCAGAGGCCAATCGCGAGGCTGACAAGGCCAAAAGAGAATTGGTAGAAGCGCGCAACACAGCACAGTCCGCTATTGGTTCTGCTGAACGACAGATTGAAGACGGCACTGACCTAGATCAATCATTGGTTGATGCTGTAACTGCTGCCAAAGATCAACTGCAAAAACTACTAGATGGTCAAAACACTTCAATTGACGATCTGCGTGCGGGCAATACCACGTTGATGGATGCTGTCATGGCACTTGGTCAAAGCCAATATGCCAAAACTGCACCTGCGTCTGATACAGTGGATGCAAAAGCAGCCTAACACCTAGGTGAAAAACCGTGGATTGAACAGTCCGCGGTTTTTGATCAAATGAACAAAACTAGCCACAGGCTGTTGACAGAAATCTGTTGACAGCCTGGTGTTCATCATATACAACTGTTGTTGTCATTACGCTGAATTCAAGTAGGCATAGCGCAAGGAGCAACATATGACAAACACACATACTGCTGGTACACGATTGATCAACAAAAGCAAAAACAACTCGTGGATTCAAAAATCTGCCGTTAAGCAATGGCTCTCGCAATACAAGATCAAATTTGAGACCGAAATGGATGCCATGGATCTTAGGACCATGAGCCGGAATTACAGCCCTGAAATCATCCCATTGGAAGATATCAATCAGGGCCTCTTGGCGCTGCTGGGACCAAATTTTGAGCCTCACATGCAGCCCGAGTATGATCCTCTGCAGGGCACGCCATCATTGCCCAAAACCACAGCCGCTGTGATGGCACCACAGTTTGCCTGGGTTGACTGGGGCGATCTCTATCTTTGGTCCATCTTCCAACGTGATGTATCAGCCAAGCATGTGACCAAACTTCGACGCAGTTGGGATCCAACAGCAGTTTTGATCCCTTGTGCTATCAAGATCACCATTAACAGCAAGGTCTACATCTGTATCTGGGACGGTCATCACACACTGCAGGCCATGCGTATCATGAACTATACCAGATTTCCTGTGTGGTATGTTGACATTGATGCTGTTCCCAGCAGTGTGATCACAGCCGCCGGATTCACTGATGATCAGGCTGGCCGTGTAAAGTACGGCTGTTGGTTGGCCGGGCGCAACATGATACTGATCAACAGTACCAATAAGATGGCACTTGATCCCTATGATCGATTTATGATTCAATTGGAAACCTTGGATGCCAAGGCCTTAGAGATGGATAGGATTCTCAAGGCCACCGGATGTATGGCCAAACGTCATGCCAAGACACCGGGCTCGTGGACACAGATCAAATCTGGCGAGGAATGCTATGATCTCAAGACCAGCAATGGCATGCCCAGCAAGGGCATGTTTTGGAAACATGCTTTGGAATTCCATCGTAAACTATGGCCCAATGCGGCTCTGGAACTTGAGGTATTCCGTCCACTGAGTTACCTTTATCAAGCATTTGATCAGGGCAGTTATCCTTTGGATGCCGAGTTTGATCAAGAGTTGGCCAACCTGTTGGCCAAGGAATATGGGCCGCCCGAAGCAGTTCATCTGTCGATCAAAGACAGTCACGACAGGGCTGTTATGATGAATCTTGGGCGAGGCGTCATGCTGCAAAATCACAGAGAAATTGTAGTCAGCGGTTTGATCAATCTCTACAATCAAAAATGTGGACGTCTCAAGTTGATTCCTCAGGCTGACTATGTTTGGGTAGTGTGACATGACCAAATGGATGTATGCCTTCAAAGATCCGCTGGGATCGTCTGATGTTAAGATCGGAGTCACTTCCAATCCAAAAGTTCGTTTGGGCTGCTATCAAACTTCCTACAGTGCCAGAAGCCATCGCGCCTGTTTTGATCATGTGTGGGTTGGTAAACCCACACACATCGACAGTTTGGAAAAACAGTTGAAAAACAAGTACAAGTGGGACATTGACCATGACGGGCGAGGTCGAAGCGAATGGGTCAGTGACGTTGGCATTGACAACATCATTGCTGCTGTCGAAGAGGAAATCAAAGCCTGGCATTATCATGTCCAACCTCTAGATGCTGCATTTCCTGTCACAGCTGATGACATCGAATGAACACCAGCTGTTGGGAAAAAAACGGTTGACTCAAAACCAAACCGCTGCTATGCTGTCAACATGTTGAAAACCACAGACACACAGGAGACACACATGGATAAAACCTTTAGCATTGTTGGAATCAGCACGCAGGGCAAAGATACCAAGTTCCGCGTGGCCAACGGCGACATCAACCAGCGCATCAAGGTGTTGGAGCGAAATGGACACACTGCAATCAACCTGATCTCACTGCCGTCGGCACTGCCAAAGATGGAGGCTATTGCTGAGTTTCAGCGTCTGCATCCTGAAGCAGCCACTGTGCGCCTGCCCAATCAAGGTGATGATACCAAGACTGTCAAGGCCAAAACTGTCAGCCTACGCAGCGGTGGAAATCGCTCGATTATGGATGCAGCAAACGAACTATTGCGTGCAGTTGAAGAAGCCTGATTGAAACTGGCAGCAGGTGGTGCTGTGCGCGGACCACCTGCTGCGCATACTGGAAAAGACCATGAACATGAAAGAGTTATTTGTCTGCGAGTGCCACGACAACCACCACATGGTAGTGGTTTCAATTTATGACTGTCAAAAGCACCCGCCGGAGTTCTCTATCAGTGTCACTGCTGACTGCCATTTGGTCTGGTACCGCAGAGTCTGGGCCGCTGTCAAATATGCTTTTGGGCAACCATCCCTGTCTTGGCATGATGTTCTGCTGTCTGAAGCAGATGTCACCAGGCTGCAGAACTGTATCAGTCATTATGGCAAGATCAAAACAGCACTTGATCAGCACCAAAACCCAGTTCCATAGTCACATCATCTAAAAAACTTGCAAAAATTTGGAAACTTTTCATGAACGTGAATGCCGCAATCAAACTCACTGTGTTTTTGGCAGTGGTAGTGTTACTTCTTTTTCTTGAAGTGCTGGCATTGGTAGATGGTTTTCGCGATTTTCAGAGGCAAAACTGGGTCAAAACTTGTCTTGGCACCAATTGGCATGATAGAACTGCAATAGATGGTTGCAACGAACAGTGGCAAAAGTATCAGTGGCATTCACAACACGGTTGGCGCGAGTAGGCTAGACAACCATCTGCAGTCATGATATAATTACCAAAACTATCAAGGAAAACACCATGCTCCAAATTGAAATCAGCGATGAGTCGGCGTATATACTGGTCTGTGACATACTGATCCAGGATTATGCTGGGTTGACCAAAAGTATCCAGAATCTGGAAGACTTGCCCGATCTTGAGGACTTTCAGCAAGAGGATCTCAAGGACAATCGCCGCTATCGTGAAGCCATGGCAGTGATGTTGGAGTATTATCTGCCCTATGAGCAGTGGAAAGCAGTGGTTGGATCGTGAACTGTCGTCCTGATCTAGACACCTGGGCGTTGAATCTAGCAGAGCATGTCAGCACACGCAGTCGAGATCCCAGTGTCAAAGTTGGTGCTGTGATCCTGCGTGCAGACAACACTGTGGCAGCCTGTGGCTACAACGGGTTTCCTCGGGGTCTCTGCGATGATCCGGAGATCTATCTAGACAAGGCTCGCAAACGACTGCGGGTAGTGCATGCAGAAATGAATGCCATTCTCACTGCTAGAGAGCCGCTGCACGGTGGTACCTTGTATGTGACGCCGCTGCACCCCTGCAGCCAATGTGCTGCTGCCATAATACAAAGCGGCATCTCTCGTGTGGTGGCCAGGACCAACACCACGCAGGTCAACAGCACCTGGGCTGAGAGCTTTGGCGAGGCAGCAGAAATGTTTCGCGAAGCCGGAATATCAGTCAGCATTGACAATTGCCAGTCCATGTGCTAATATCGGTCAACATAGGAGATCAACCATATGACCAACGTGTTTCTATTGTTTGCTGTGTTGTATGGCAGTCCTCAGGGACCAACAGCAGTGATTCTACCCAGTGAGCCAACCTGCAGGCAGGAGTTGAATATGATCCAGGGCATGAACCAAGCCAATGATCGTGCACACACGGGTCTGATCTATTATGGCAGTTGCGAACCGCGGGAGCATGTACATGAATCTAAGTGAGTTGGAAACAGCGCTGCGACGACTGCAACTGGCCAATACCGCACGCGATCGCGTGCAGGGTGCCTGGGGCAAAAACTATTGGAGCCAAGTGATCGCACATCTAGAGCGGAGTGTGCAACGCATCCGTGGGAGTACTGCACAGTGACAGACCCATTGTGGAATGTTGTTAAACCACTGCCTACGGACTATCAAGACTATGGTGGTACCGTTAAACGCTGGGCTCAACAAGACCAAGCATATCCTGACTGCAGTAGCGGTTGTATTCACTGGCGACCACTGCACAACGTCAGCACCAACGGCGCAGATGGTGACTGGGGAGTCTGCGCCAAGTGGAATGGTCCGCGAGCAGGGCTGCTGACCTGGGAACAGCAGGCGGGCTACACCTGCTGTGAGACTGCCACCGCTGCTACCACTGCTGCAGTTCTACCAGTCTACACAGTGCACGCCGAATACAATGCCACCGGCGAAGGCCAGACCTACATGATTATGATCACTAATGCCATGCCCTTTGGCGATAGGTCAGAGGATACCAGCCTGGATGCCACATGGTGGGCCAAAAAACACTTTGAATACCAGTTTGGTTCATTTATGGCCCGGGGCGCAGATGTCAAACCAGGTCTCTATTGGGATTTTGCAGGCTGCGATCTACTGGTGAGTGATACACTGCGCAATAACATAGAGCGTGCAGTGAGTCTAGCCGGGGGTGTGGAATATCACGCCAGTTATCATGCAAACTACAGTTGAAGAGGCAACAAACATGCAAGTAAAAATCAGCCGCTATCCCCGCTGGGTTGGGCCCTATCAAATTGCTGATAAGATCATCTTCTGGGCCAACAAGTGCGATGACCACAGTCCCTGGTCTGAGCGACAACATGCGCTGGGTCGTTGGCTGGCCAAGGATCGTCATGGCAATGACAGTTGGTTGGCCAAGATCTGTGCCTGGATCCACAAACACTGGCAAAACGGAGGTGACCGACGTGTGAGTGTGCGCATCGATCCCACAGATGTCTACTCTGCAGACCACACACTGGCACTGATCATCGCGCCCATGCTGCGCATGCTCAGAACCAAAAAGAACGGCAGCCCCCAGGTTGACAGTGTGGACCTGCCACCAGAGCTGCAGATGAGCGAGCGTGATACCAAGATCTTCAATGACAGTCACTGGGACCAGATCCTGCAGTGCACAGACGCTGAGAAATCGGAGATTGACAAAAAGTATCACGCAGGCTGGGACTGGGTACTGGACGAGATGATCTGGGCTTTTGAACAGCATGCAGATCCCCACTACAACGACCAGTTTCACAGCGGCACTCATGACATCACATGGACCGCAGTGGATGTCAACGGACAGCCTGTAACTGAAGATTACCAAGGTGTGAAATATCATCGCATGGACACTGGTCCCAATGACACTCATGTGTACGATGCTGCGGCTGCAGATGCCTGGCAGGTGCGCATGGCCAATGGTCGCCGCTTGTTTGCCAAATACTACCAATCACTGTGGTGGTAGAATCTCACAATGTTGATGTTGTCTAGCATACCAGGTAGTATGTTGCAGCGCAGCATACTACCGCTAAATAGATCAAACAAGGAGAATAGGTATGTTGAATCGTTTTGGTCAAAGATTTTTTGATGCTTATCTGCGGTTTTTCAGTCCATTGATGCAGTGGCAACAGCAGCGTGCAGATCATTTTCTAGCACAGCGCAACCTTCGCTGGGACAGCCAACGCCAAAACTTTTTTTGACTATCGGCGTATCCAAATGCCTAGATCTGAACGGTTGGTCCAAGTTATGCCAAATTGGTCAAAGTGGGCGCGCAGCCATTCATGTGGGCCCAGGTTCATAGTACCTGCTGCTGTCAAATCATCAATGGCAGAGAACTGTTGACCCCACAAACTCATAGCAGCGCTGGGACCGCACGCCCAGGCGTCTGATATGATATCAGGCCCATACATGCCATCCATAGTGACATGGGTTGGATCCAGTCCGTTTAGGTCGATTGGCTTTTGGTAGCCAATATCCCAGCGTGTACAGATAATCCTGTCGAATGGGTTAGATCTTTTGACTTCCCATTGTCTAGCCAAGGCCAAACTGGCGCAGCGTGCCCAGACTTGACTCAGCGTGCCTTTTGGTCGATGACTTTTGCTGGGATGGTGCCATGCCTCTAGACTGTTGACCATTGCGGTAAATCTATCATCATGCAGCGCATAATGGTCAAAGTATACCAACCGGGGTTGCAGTTTGTCACAAACAGCATGGAGGAATTCTCGACTGACCCCGCTGCTGTTGGTATTAAACCCTGGATGAGTCAACGGATTTTCTGCAAGAGTTGGATGTTCAAAAACACCCATGCTGTCTGTCCAGGCCTGGAGAAATATATGACTAATTTTATTTGGTACTATGAGATAGTCACGCAGTTCGTCCCAGCACTGATCAAAACAGCGAAAATGTCCATACAAGCAAAGGGCCGTTTCCATATCACTATGTTATGATATTTTGTTGCTGTTTGCCAAATTAATCAGCGTCCAACCACTGTCACAGGCGTTGACAACACCTGCTGTTGAATCTGCGCCGCAATTATCTATTGACAGTTGGTTGGTTGGTTCATAAAATTTGTCATGATGTTTTTTTTGAAGATCTTGTCAATGGGTTGGGGCCTGACAGCGATAGTCAGCGCTGCATTGGTGTCCCAGGGACTGATGCTGGGTTTATGGCTGCTGTTGCCGGTGACTGCAGCATTACTGGCCGGTTGTTTGATAATGAAATATGAGGACCGTCCATGGTTGTTGCTGATACTGAGTAGATTTCATCCAAGATGTTTTCCAGTTGAATTGATCGATGCCTGCGGTAATTCAACCTATACCATGGCCTGGTGTAAATCATCAGGAGTATATGCCGAAAATTCTTGGTTTTTGAATATAGGCCATAACCAGCTGTTGCCCGATGGCCTCGTGGTAATATCTACAGAAACATGGAACTACTGGTGGCTGCCACTGCGTCGCAACCAACGTGTGCTGATGCTGCTGACCTATGATTATCCTGATTTTGCTGCCATAAGGCATCTGCCGGATGACATGCGTTGGGAAATTCTAGAAAAACATCGATTCACAAGACGCTTTTAGGTTGATGACCTGCAGTTTTGTGCTATTATGCGTCATAGACCAAATGATTGGAGATACCAGTGAAGATCACAGACGCAGGCAACGCTGTAATCGAACGCAGCGGACTGGCAGCCGAAGGTGTGTTTACCATTGCTTTCAACAGCAAGATGGCCAGCATCCTCAGCAACGGCCTCTATAGTGACAAGATCCAAAGCATCATCCGAGAGATTTCTGCCAATGCAGTGGACAGCCATGTTGCTGCAGGTCGCAACGACCAACCAATTGAAGTGCATCTACCAACTACCTGGGAACCATGGTTTCATGTGCGAGACTTTGGTATTGGTCTTGATCATGACCAGGTTGTAAACATCTATACCTGCTATGGTGCCAGCACCAAAACCAACAGCAACGACTTTGTTGGTCAATTGGGTCTGGGCAGCAAAAGTCCTTTTTCCTATGTGGACGCCTTTGACGTAACGGCGCGCAAAGCCGGTGTTGAGCGCCAGTACAGCATGTATAAGAGTGAGGACGGCATGCCCAGCATGGCACTGCTGGGTGAACGACCCACTACTGAACCCAACGGTGTTACAGTCAAGCTGCCGGTCAAGCAGGAAGACATGCGGAGATTCAGTGAAAAGGCCGCTGAAGTCTTTGCCTGGTATCGAGTCAAACCCAGTATGACAGGTAAAAATATTGATATTCCTGTGTTTGAAACTGCCTACCAAGGCACAGGTTGGATGATCCGCAAGCGAGGATATGGGCTCGGCTCCAGCGGCAGAGCCGTGGTAGTCATGGGCAATGTAGCCTATCCAATTGACGCTGGCAGTCTACCAAACCTCACCATAGCACAAAAAGCCATTTTGGAAATGCCAATTACCCTGCAGTTTCATATTGGTGATGTTGAAGTAGCAGCCAGCAGGGAAGGTCTAGGTTATGATAATCGCACCATTACCAATGTG
>Ga0209189_1000216_pt1 | contig 50479 bp, 49 predicted proteins | sample C_130820_EF_Meta_FD_187308 | JGI IMG/M metagenome (GOLD analysis project Ga0209189, IMG submission 187308) | Freshwater microbial communities from Lake Croche, Canada to study carbon cycling - C_130820_EF_MetaG (SPAdes) (version 3) | ecosystem: Environmental > Aquatic > Freshwater > Lake...
TGACCCGCTCAGAGGGCAGCGAAAAGTCCACCTCAATACCCAAACCCTCTCGGTTGTAGTCATCAATCACATTGAGTAGTCGAAAGCTTCTGCCGTCAGAGAGTTGATCATGCATAAAGTCCATCGACCAGACCTGATTAATCGCCTCGGGCACAGCCAGAGGTTCAGGCTTCTCCCGGGTGAGCCGCTTGCGAGGCTTGATCCGAAGGTTGAGCTCGAGCGCCTTGTAAATCCGATAGATCCGCTTGTGGTTCCATTTGAAGCCCTTCACGTTACGCAGATAGAGGTAGCACAGACCAAAGCCCCAGTTGCGGTGGTTATCCGTTAACCGCAGCAGCCAGTCCGCAATCTGCTCGTTCTCGGCGTTCTTCTTGGCTTCATACCGGTAGCAAGTCTCACTGACCGAGAAGATCACACAAGCGAGCCGAATCGATACTCCCCGCTCTGACACAACCCGTTTGGCCATCTCACGTCGGCGAGATGGCCTCACCACTTTTTTGTGAGCGCCTCGTTCAGAATCTCGGCCTTCAAGCGCTCCTCGGCATACATCTTCTTGAGCCGAGCGTTCTCGATCTCAAGCTCCTTCATGCGAGCCATCATCGAAGTGTCCATCCCGCCAAACTTCGAGCGCCACTTGTAGAACGTCGCCGTACTAATCCCCAGCTCTCGACACAACTCGGGTACTGCCAGACCAGCCTCAACACGCTTGAGCGCATCCACAATCTGACTATCCGTGAACCGTGACTTCTTCATCCGTAGAACCCCCTCTTAACGAGAAAATTCTACTTCCCACCCCAACTAACCTAGGGGACGATTACCGGTGGGGGCTGACACGGTGCGTCTCCTGGATATCTTGGTGAGGACAAAACTCAGAATTAGTCTGGATACTTTAGCGCCCTAAGTACGGTTAGGCAGCGCCTGCAGGGTAGACTAACGAAACGATTTTGGGCTGCCCAGAGGGGCACCCGCCCAAAACCGTAAAAAATTGAAAATCACTGGCTTTAATTCGCGGAGTGTGCGTTAAACAATTCGCGCAAGTTGTTACGGTCCGGCTGGCGTACCACGCCCTTTTCGGTGACCAGCGCGGTCACGAGCTCCGCGGGGGTGACGTCAAACGCCGGGTTGCGAACCTGCACGCCCACCGGGGCCCACTGGGTTTCGCGGAAACCGGTCACTTCGCTTGCGCTGCGTTCTTCAATAGTAATGTCGGCCCCGGTGGCGATCGACATGTCGATCGTCGACAGGGGACAGGCGACAAAGAAGGGAATGTTGTGGCGATGCGCCAGTACAGCGACCATGTAGGTGCCGATCTTGTTGGCGACATCTCCATTTGAGGCGACGCGGTCAGCGCCAACCACTATGGCGTCTATTTCGCCGCGGCTCATCAGATGGCCGCTCATGTTGTCCGTGATCAGGGTGACGGGGATGTTTTCCTGCAGCATCTCCCAGCAGGTAAGCCTGGCCCCTTGGAGAAAGGGGCGGGTTTCGTCGGCCAGCACGCTGATGCGCTTACCGGCCGCAACCGCCGAACGAAATACGCCGAGCGCGGTACCGTGCCCTGCCGTGGCCAGGGCGCCGGCGTTGCAGTGGGTGAGCACGCGCGCGCCATCGGCCAGCAGTTCGGCGCCGTAAGCACCCATCTGCTGGTTGATGCGGATATCTTCGACATAGACCTCGTGCGCCTCTTCCAAAAGGCGGGCGGCCTGCTGCGCCTGGTCAGACCGCGCGCTTGCCTCCCAGACGCGCCGCATACGCTCCAGGGCCCAGAACAGGTTCACCGCGGTGGGGCGGCTGGCAGCCAACATTTCCATGCCTTGTTCCATGGCTGCTTTATACTGCTCCTGCGGCAAGGCACTGCAGCGCACCGCTTCCATTGCCACGCCATAGGCCGCCGCCACACCGATGGCCGGCGCGCCGCGAACCACCATGGTGCGAATCGCATCGGCCACGCTGGCCGCGCTGTCCGTGGACACATAGGCAAAATGTGCCGGCAGGACGCGCTGGTCGATCATTTCGAGGCGGCCTTCACGCCAGCGCATGGTTTCCACGCCTTCTTTGCGCGCCGGAGCGGCCATTTGCTGAGTCGTCATCATCCGCCCTCGAATTCCACCAGCGTGTGCACGGCATAACCCTGCTGTTCCAGCCGCTTGCGCCCGCCCAGTTCGGGCAAATCGATGATGAAGGCGCACTCAAGCACGTTGCCCCCCATCTTGCGAATCAGTCTTAGGGCGGCATCGGCGGTTCCACCCGTGGCGATAAGATCGTCGACCAGCACAACGTTCTCGCCTGGGGAAATTGCGTCCATGTGGATCTCAACAGTGTCGGTACCGTATTCCAGCGCATAGTCTTGGGCCATGGTAGGACCGGGTAGCTTGCCCTTCTTGCGGACCGGGATGAAACCGGTGCCTAGCATGTATGCCAACGGTGCGCCAAGGATGAAGCCGCGCGCGTCAATAGCCACCACCTTATCGATTCGCTGGCCGGTATAGCGGTTACACAGTTCATTGACCGTAGTACGCAAACCCACGGGGTCCTTGAGCAGGGTAGTGATGTCGCGGAACATCACACCCTCTTTAGGGTAGTGGGGAATGGTTCGGATACGGCTTTTAATGGGCATATTTTTGAGAGAAGTCAAACGAAAAAGGCTAAACCTTAGGATCTTGCCGCCCATAACCCTTGAATTGTTCGATGACTTCCGCCATTTCCTGCTCGGACAGCAGGACCGGCTCTCCTACCTGCAAAGCGTGCAAGTACTGTTCACAAAGCGACTCCACCTCCACGGCCACAGCGAGAGCAGCCTCGAGGTCATGGCCTAAGGTGATCATTCCATGGTTGGCAAGAAGGCAGGCCTTGCGTTCTCTCAGCGCCTGCAATGCGGCGTCCGACAGCGCCTGGGTGCCAAACAGGGCATAGCCGGCACAGCGCACGGTATTGCCGCCGGCGGCGGCGATCATGTAGTGGAAGGGTGGCAGGTCGCGGCGCAGGCAGGCCAGAGTGGTGGCATAAACGGAATGGACATGTACCACCGCGTGGATCTCGGGCCTGGCCATGAGAATGTCACGATGAAAGCGCCATTCGCTGGAAGGCTTGCCTGGACTTTGCGCGTTGCCGTCGAATCCCATCCGTACCATGCGCTCTTCGTTCAGCTCTGGAACCGGAACACCGGATGGCGTGACGAGAAAGCCGTTGCCGTCGGCAAGGCGAACCGAGCAATTGCCAGAGGTGCCGCGATTGAGTCCGGTCTGGGCCATCTCGCGTGCGCAGGCAAGCAATTGCTGCCTGAGCTGCTCTTCGGACGGCCTCTCCAGAAGCGTCATTGCTTTTTGAGAACGCGGCCGGCTACCGCATCCAGCTTGCTCATCTCTTCGGCGTTGCGCGCGCCGGGCGCGGTGATGAGCGCATACTCAAGCGCGGTGTTGCAGCCGCAACGGCAATTGCCGGTATCGGCCGCGACCAGAGGTACGACCTGCTTGACCAGCTCGCGCGCTCGGTCGGCATTGGCCGTCAGCACCTTGATGATCTGATCGACGGTCACGCTATCGTGGTCCGGGTGCCAGCAATCGTAATCTGTCACCATGGCGACGGTGGCATAGCACATCTCCGCCTCCCGGGCCAGCTTGGATTCAGGCATGTTGGTCATGCCAATCACATCGCAATTCCAGGTGCGGTAAAGCTCCGATTCGGCCAGTGTGGAGAACTGCGGGCCTTCCATGACCAAGTAGGTGCCGCCACGTACCGCCACGATGTCCGCGCTGATGGCGGCGGCCTGTTCAAGATGGTCGCCCAGCCGGCCGCAGACCGGGTGGGCCATCGACACGTGGGCTACGCAGCCCTTGCCAAAGAAAGACTTGTTGCGGGCGAAAGTGCGGTCTATGAACTGGTCGACGATGACGAACATCCCCGGCTTCAATTCCTCCTTTAGCGAACCGACGGCAGAAACCGAGATCACGGAAGAACAGCCGGCGCGCTTGAGAACATCGATGTTGGCTCGGTAATTCAGTTCGGACGGGGGAATCACGTGCCCGCGGCCATGGCGGGGCAGGAAGACCAGTTGCTGGCCATCGAGCTCGCCGAAAAGCAATTCATCGGACGCCTCGCCGAACGGCGAATCGATCCGTTGCCAGCGCTTGTTGGTTAATCCGCTGATTTCATATACGCCACTACCACCGATGATTCCAATGACATTGTCGCCCATGCGTTTTCCTTAGATTTCCCGGGTAAGTTCATCGATTTGCAAAGGGGTGTTGCCAACGCGGCCCACCTGAATTGCGGCAGCTAGCGAGCCTAGACAACCAGCCTCCCAGATGTTCGCGCCAGATGCCATCGCCATAGCGCAGGCTATCAGCAGCGAATCGCCGGCTCCCGCGACGTCCTTGGGGTGGGAATTCAGGGCCGGCACCTGATCGGTCATGATACCGCTCTCAGTATCGCCCTTGGCGCTGTCCCAGGCATGGATAAGCAGGCCTTCCTCGCCCATCTTGAGCAGTACGTTTCTGGCCTGCGCCTGGTTGCGCAACTTCTCGGCGAGCACCACCAGCCCGTCTTCGTGATTGCGCGCCGCAATGCGCGCCTCGCGCTCGGTCGGGGTGATGAGGTCCATGCCGGTGAAACGGCTGATGTCGCCCACCTGCGAAGAGGACTGGCTATCCGCCGCAAGCAGCACGCCGTGCGCCTTCGCAATCGCGGTGACGCGCTCGACCAGGGGCTGAGGCAGGCAGCCGTAATTAAAGTCCGAGAACACCAGCAGGTCCGCATCCGCTAGCACCGGTTCGAGCAGCTCCAGCATCTGCTGCTGCAACTCGGCCGAGATCGCGCCCTGGTGCAAGTGCGAGACGCGCAGTAGCGACTTGCCCTTGCTGCGATAGCGCTGCTTAAGTGTGGTCGGGCGACTGATGTCTTCCAGCAGGTGCGAGCGCACCTTGAATTCGGCGAGCTTCTCGATACCGAATGCGCGCGGCGCATCCTGTCCGGAAACTGAGATGAAATCAACCTGAGCGCCCAGCCCCGCAGCGTGCGCCGCCACTATGCCGGCGCCACCGATGAAGCGCAGGGAGTCGATGGGCGTGACGACGATCGTCGGATCCTCCTGCGACATACCTAGCGGCTGGCAGGTGATGTATTCGTCGATGATTAGGTCGCCGATCACCACGACCTTGAGTTGTTCAAAGCAGGTGCAAAGTTGCGCCAGACGCTCCTTGCTAATGCCGTTGCGCACCAGGTAATCGTCCGGCATCCTGATGGAGCTGTTGGCAACCTCTGTGAACTCCCGGCGGATCAGGTCTAGCGATGAAAACACCGTCTCGCCCGAGGAGAACAAGAGCTTGCCCCCGTAAATAGCGAGCGCAGCTGCTTCCGGGTTGTTACGGCCCTCGTGCTCCTTGCCCTTTACAACCACGTCGGGTTGCAACTCTTTTATTAGTTCCGTAAGACATTTTCTAAGAACAAATGCCTCATCGACATAGGCGTTACTGGCTACTCCTTCTAGACGCAAATGCTCCGGAACGTGGGACCGGTTGCCCGCGAGATTGTCAGCTTCAACTGCTACCACAAGTCTGTCACCACATTCCTTAGCGAAGCGAAACAGCCTCAAATGCCCCGGGTGGATTATGTTAAACCGACCTGAAACCAGAACAAGTTTAGACATAACTTACTTAACAACATTTATGCATGGATGACTCCCCAACCGCGCATCGAAATGGTCTATCCATAAATTTTAACTTTTGAAACCACTAGATTTTACTGATCATTCAGATCCCAATGTATTCCAACAAAAAAGCCAGGTCGTATGGAACAAAAGCGAGACAATCCAATTTTAACTCACCCCTAGGAATTCGTATGATGCCCTGCCCCTCGTTCAAGCTAATTTGGTTAAATTGCTCATTCGTGATTTGAGAAACAAAATAATATCTCCTACGAAATCTAGAATTAGCTAGTGAGTCCAAGCTGAGGACGTGGACTAATTCGGGAGCAGAAATCTCGACTGACAATTCCTCACGAATCTCGCGAATGGCAGCCTCAATCGGACTTTCATCGGGCTCCACCTCCCCGCCAAAAAGGCCAATTTTTCCAGGAAAAAATATCGCCGGAGTATCATCACGATGTTGCATGAGAAAGCTGCCATCCCCCAACTCAATCAGAACGGCGGCAGAAGCGATTAGTCTCAATTACAACAGTGGAAAGGGTGGGCCTTGGATGACATCGCCGGGATTCACGCTAATTTGTTTGGTAAAAGCAGCTCCTTGGCCCGGTCTGGGATCGAATACGGCCTCATCGAGAATAAAACGCACCGACAACCCTCTCCTGGTGTACCCGGGAACTACATTAGGGCCAGTGAAGTGCCAGGTGTGTCCATCGTGAATCAACATATCCTCTGGGGTCATCTCCATACACTTAACTTCGTACCCCTCAGCCTCGGGATCTTCCGGGATAATCGGACGATCTTCATTTTGAAATTTTTCTCTTGTATGTAAGTTGGTTGAACCCATAACACCCATTTTATGGGAACCCAGAGCATAAACCATCGCACTTCTATCCCGATCAACAGGCTCATAAGGGATCCAGACCGCTAGCTGATTATTCGGCTTCAAGGGAAAGTATGCTACGTCTTGATGCCAGTGGAGGGTATTGCTAATCAAGGCTGGTTTATTAAAAATAATTGTTTCTAATAACTGAAGCCGATTTGTTATTGAGGGAAATTTGCTCCTAAGGGTTGGTACAATGGAATCTGTGATTAACTGCCAGAGCGATGGATATTCTTGAAAGTTCGTCAATCTCTTTTGTTCTCCCTCCACGTGTCTCCATAGCACTATAATCGGTTTGTCCCGCTCAATTTCCGTTCTAACGACCTCCTTGTCGACCTTCTCGTACTCGAGCCTCACTCTGCTCATCACAGCTGGAGACACGCAATTCTTCAATAGAACAACACCATTTTTTTCAAGCTCTGCTTCATGAATAGTCATCATAAAATTCCTTTCCACTTTTGCAAAAGTATTTCCACTGACTTATTAAAGGGTACTTTAGGTATCTGCGCAGAAGTCAGTCCTCCATACTTCGGCTTGCGAGCAAGACTGCCTGACTCATCATACATAATTCCGCGTAGTTTCTTTAAATTCATACCTCTTTTTTTTGCTATGTAATAGACAGTGTCATAAATTGATAGGTTCTCTGATCCTCCAATATGAATTATATTATATTTCAAATTTTTGCTGATGATGCTGTCACACAATGTAGGCTCTATTAAGTCAATCAATATCGGTGTATTATAAACATCCCTGTAGGCGACCACCTCTTCGCCACCTGCAAGTTTTTTTAAAAGATTATTTATGACCAATCGTTGATTATCGGTATCACTCGAAATCAACAATGGTAGCCTTATAACTTGAGAGTTACTGTACCTTGCTATCTCTAATTCACCAGCCAACTTTGTTATGCCATACCAAGTACTAGGACATGGAGGACTGTTCTCCGAATGTTGTTCGCCGATCCTCTCGCAAGAGAATACATTATCAGTGCTGAAATGAATTATTCTGATTTTATCTGCCACAACACTCTCTGTTAAGAGCTTGCAGAAGTAGGTATTGATTTTAAACGCTTCAGTTCTATTGTTTTCGCAATTATTGATACCGATACTCGCGACGCAATTCAGTATTGTATCGTACCCCCCCGCACTGACTAGATCACGTAACTTATCAATATTATCGGTTAATACATTAAATTCTTTACGTCCCGCAATCTCTATAACAATATTCCTGCTTGATAAAATTCGAAAGAGATCTCGACCTAAGTTCCCCCCTCCCCCAATTATTAGTACTTTTTTCATCACGATACTGATTACAGGAAATTAACGTGTAGCGGCTTCTGGCCAGTGCCTGGCTGAATACGCTGAATGCCCTTGAGGTGATTATCCAGGGCGACGCTCACATAATGCTGGATCGGCAGAGTGCCCATCATGGTCTGCGCATTGAAGTGGGGCGAAGCCAAATAGTTCATCACGCGCCAGTAGCGGTCCGATTTCCAGATCTCCTTCATTCGCTCTTCGGTGAAGTTGCCGATATGCAGCTTGGAGTGGCGAGCGTTGAAGAACATGCCAGAGGGCGCCACCAGGCCGCTGCCGCTGATCTGCAGCAGGAACTGCGGACCGTAGAAGCGCTGATACGTCGGCTTGTCGCCGTCCTTGATCTTGCTCCATTTAACAATAACCTTAGTCTGCTCATTGCTCATGGCTTCGGCTTGCTCCAGTAGCGGATGCAAGGCTTCGTACTGACTGTAGTCGATGCCCAGCGTGCTCTGCTCGTCGTCGGAACAGTGCTTGATGACGGCATAGTCCACACCCAAGTCTAGGCCCAGTTTCGCGAAGGGCAGGATCTCGTCTTTCAGGTCCGGCATCAGTACCATCTGGATGCCGAGGGTAACTGACAGGTTCTTCTTGCGCTTGAGCTCAACCGCGTAGCGGATGTGGCTCATGGCACGGTCAAAGACCTGGGTGTGCTCGGGGCCCTTGTACATGATCTTTGCGTAGCTCTCCGGGCGGCCGGCGGCTACGGTGAAGCGCAGCCAGGTGATATGCGGCAGCACCGCCTCGATCTTCTCCGGCTCCCATTCCCAGGCATTGGTGGCGTTGCCAATGTTGATGCCGAGCTTGGCGGCGTGCTGGATGAAGGGCACGTAGGCCTTGGATATGGTGCTTTCGCCGTCGGACACTAGCGAGACGCTGCGGATGCCCATTTCAGCGAAGTCATCGAGCAGGTTCAGCGCATGGCTTTCCTTGATGCTGCTGCGCGCCTGCGACTCCTGCATCATCGCGTAGCAGAAGGAGCACATAGCGCTGCAGGCGCGCGTAAGCGACATGTCCACGCTCACCGGGGCGATGCGCTCGCCGGCTTCCCACGCGGCGACGCGATCGTAATGCCATGAGAGCTTGTGGGAGTCGAGGATCAGCGCCCCTTCTCGGGTTTGGACGGCTGCGCTGGTCATGCTCTCACCTCGATGCCACGAAGGTTGCGAAGGGAGTTTTTGTCGCCCAGGGGTTCCAGCCACACCACGAGTGCCTGATCGATGTTCCTAAGATAGTCCTCCAGGTCCAGCAGAAACGGCCCACGCTGACTGGCGGGCAGCGACTGCTTCATGCGCACGATCACCTGACCGTCGGCCTTGGCCGTGACAACCTCGATCTGGGCAAGAAATTGGACGGGGCTGGCTAGAAGTTTGCTCAAGACCCGATCCACGCGCTGGCGTTCATTCAGCGCTGTCCATGCGACGCCCGGGGCAGGGGTGGGGACATCGGCGTAATGCTTGACGGGATTCATCATTTCCTTGGTTATGTAAGCTGGAGAAAGAATGGGAAATACACTTAGAAGGGGCCGGAAAAATCCGGATTTGGCACGTCGTGCCAGTTGCGGCGGACCAGTGCTTCGCGTAGCGCCTGATAGCCCTGCGTGTCGCGTGGCGCGCCGACGAGGTCGATCACGGACTCTGCGATCGTACTGGGGCCTGGGTAATAATCGGCAGCCATGAAATGAGAGGTGGGCACCGGATGGTCGGGTGAGGCAATGCGTACAGGAGCCTTCTTAAGGCAAGCGAACGCCTGTTCAACCACCTGGCTGACGAGTTCGCCAGCGACGCTGCCGGTCTTGAAGGCCGTGTCAACAACTACCAGGCGGCCAGTCTTCTCGACCGAGTTAATCACCGCCGGAACATCCATGGGGCGCACGCTGCGCATGTCGAGCAGGTCGACCGAGATATTCATGTACTCCTGCAGCGCCTTGGCGGCAAGCAGCGATTCGAGGGACATAAGCGAAAACGCTGCGATGGTGACGTCACTCCCTTCATGCAGCACACGCGCCTTGCCAATCGGCGTGCGGTAAACACCGTCGGGTACGTGATCGGTGACGTGATGCAGCCAGCGATGCTCGATGAACAGGACGGGGTTATCGTCCTCGATGGCTGCGATCATCATGCCTTTGGCGTCCGCGGCCGTGGTGGGCATCACCACCTTTAGGCCAGGCACGGATGCGAACATCGCCTGCAGGCTCTGGGAGTGTTGCGGACCCTGGCCCCAGCCGCGTCCGACGATCATGCGGATCACCAACGGCACGCGCGCGTTGCCGTCGAACATGTAATGCCATTTCGCCGCGTTGTTTACGATCTGATCCATCGCCAGCATGGCGAAATCAATACGTTGGTGGATCATCACCGGCCGCATTCCGGAGATGGCGGCGCCAATGCACACGCCCGTCAGGCCGTTTTCCGCAAGCGGCATGTCGAATACGCGCTGCAGGCCGTATTTCTGCTGCAGGCCCTTGGTGGAGGTGAAAATGGCCTTGGGATCGGGGACGCCCTCGCCGATCACGAGTACGCTGGGATCTTTTTCAAGCGCAAGGTCGAGGCCTTCACGGATGGCCTCGACAAAGTTGAGTGCCCGGAACCCCAACTCATGCATAGAGTTTCTCCGCTGCCGCGCTGGGGAGCGGATTAGCGCTCTGGTCTGAGAAGGCGAAGGCCGCGTCAATCTCCTGATGCAACTGGGCTTCCAGCTTTGCGACGAGGGCAGCCGTGTCTAAGCCATTTTTGCTAATCACCGCCTTATAACGTTCGATTGGACAATCAGCAAGGCCGATCTCAATCTCGTCAGGCGAGCGGTAATTCAATTCATGGTCATAATTTGGGCCGCAATGTTCGCGCCAGCGGAAAGTGCGCAGCTCGAGGAACTGCGGGCCCTCGCCCGCTCGGGCGGCTGCAGTGGCGTGCTGGGCCAGTGCACGTACCGCCTCCACGTCATTCCCGTCGCCCGCTCTCGCGCCGAGGCCATGCGCCGCGGCGAGAGTATGGATGGGGCGCTGCGGCTGGCGCAATTTCAGCGGCGTGTACACAGAGAAGTCGTTATTCTCACAAATGAACACTATAGGAAGCCTATGCAGAGCCGAGAAATTCAGTGACTCATGCATCACGCCTTCCTCAAAGCAGCCGTCACCGAAGAAAACTACGGTAACCTCATCTCGCTTTTGCAGCGCGGAGGCCCAAGCAGACCCCACAGCGACTGGGATTGTGCCACCGACGATAGGCGTTGCGCCCATGAAGCCCGCGTCCGTGTCAATCAGATGCATGGAACCACCGCGGCCACCGCAACAACCGGTAGCCCGACCGTATAGTTCGGCGACCATCGCTTTCAGGTCTCCTCCCTTGGCCAAGTAATGCCCATGCGCGCGGTGATTAGAAAACACCTTATCCATGCGCCTGAGCACATCGCATACGCCTACTGCAATGGCTTCCTGACCGATGCATAAGTGAGTGGGGCAGCGCATCTCTTGCTCAGCGTAGCGCACGGCAATTGCTTCCTCCACCCGCCGAATGCGCAACATACCGCTCAACAAATTTTCCGGACAGCAACTCATGCCTCTGGTCCCAGGTACTTGAACCAGGAAGTGGTCGCGCGATCGATGCTGCGAGGGTCCCACACTGGCGCGTCGCGCCAATTCTCGATCGAATCTAGCATGTTCTGAACGCCCTGCTCGAAACTGACCTGAGGCGCCCAGTTCAGCAGACGCTTGATCTTCTCCGTCTCGGCGAATGTGCAATCAGGCTCGCCAGGACGCTTCGGGATATGTACTTTCCCGCCGCCTAGCAGACTCACAAGATAGTTGACGCTGTAGTGATTGCCGCTGCCGACGTTGATCGCCTCACCGCTGACCTCTGACCGGGCGGCGTGCACGAAGGCGTTGGCAACGTCCGCCACATAGGTAAAATCGCGGGTCTGCTCACCGTCGCCGACCACGGTGTAAGGCTTACCGTTAAGCTTTTGCGCCAGGAAAACGCCGAATACTGCGCCGTAGGCACCGGTGGTGCGTGAACGGGGGCCGTAGACGTTGAACAGGCGCAGCGATATGGCGGGCAGCCTGTAAACCTTTGCCCAGTGCAGAACCAACTCCTCACCCATATACTTGGTCAGCGCATAAGGATATTGCGGTTGAATCGGCGCGGTTTCCGGGGTGGGATACTGGCCTGGAATGCCGTAACTCGAGGAGGAGGAGGCATACACCAAGCGCTTCACGCTGGCGTCCCGGGCGCACTGCAGGACGTTAAGCGTGCCGACGACGTTGTTCTGGAAGTAGGCATCCGGCCGTTCTATCGAGGGCACGATGTCAGCGATGCCGGCCAGGTGGAATACCCAATCGACTCCAATGAATGCTAGAGCCAACTGCTCGCGGTCGACGATATCGGCGATAACCACGCGTAGGTTGGGGTGCGTTTCGAACGAGGCTATATTGGCTTTGCGGCCGCAGGCTAGGTTGTCCAGGATGACGACCTCGTGTCCCTGCGACAACAGTAGTTCGGCCAAATGGCTGCCAATAAAGCCGCAACCGCCTGTGACGAGTGTTTTCACTGGGACCCTACTTAAATAAAATTAACGTGTGGCACGTTATTCGTCACCAGCTTGTGCAAATAGCGGTTCACCTCATCCATGCGGCAATTACGACGGCACTCCTTAATATCAAGTGTGTGACGCACGTAGTGAAAACTCTGTTGGCGTTTCTCGCCCTCCCAGATTTCCTTGAAAGTGTGCTGGTTGATGTTGCCGTAATCAAAGCGTTTATCCAACAAGTAGGCACTACAACCATAAACCGAGCCGTCGGCCATGACATACGCCCAAACGAAGGGGGTTGACTGGCATTTACTATAGCGCTCCGTCTCCGAGTATTTTCGCATCGAGTGTTCACGGAATACGACATTGAAAGTCTCAGTGTTCAAACGCTCAAGGTCATGCGCCATTTTCAAATATGGGCTGTAGTTAAAATCCTCATATTGGTGAGTCTCGCTAAACATATGCTGGGAATAGGGCTTAATGACAAGGTAATCAAGACCGATCTCATCCCTTGCTAGCAGAGCCAGTTGTTCCATTTCGTTAGCATTTTCTGGCAACAGCAGAGTCTGGATTCCCAGGGTGACGCCCAAGCCACGATCACGACGAGCCTGCACTGCGTTTTTTAGATTTTGCACCACACGATCAAAATCACGCTCCTTGGTGCGGTGAATCTTCGCATAAGTCTCAGCAGTGCCCGCGTTGAGTGACACTTTGATCCACGAAACATGGGGAAGGGCCTCTTGAATGAATTTCTCATTCATCACCGTGGCGTTGGTCGTGAAAGAGACATCAATGCCTGCGTCTTTAGTCATCTTAACGATCTCATGAATCTGCTTATGCAACATCGGCTCACCCTCCCCGGCGTACATAATGCTCTTCACACCGAGTTCGCCCATCTCCTTTAGACGATCGCGCAACAAGTCGACGCTCAGCATATTAGTTTTGTAGCCGATGTAGTCCACCGCGCAAAATGTGCACCTGTGGTTACATGCACCAACGGGAGCAATTTCCACATATATTGGGTAAACAGCCTTTGCCTTCTCCCAATCATCACCAACGTCAAGTAGCTGGGCGACGCGCTTCGGATGATAAATTAATTTGTGACCATCAATTGCGTACTTATCTGTCATCGAACTTCCTAGGAATGAAATATCTGTCTTTGAACGCTATTTAAGGCTAGCAAGGAATCTCCCTCGAACTGCGGGCTACCACTCTCCGCAAAAAAGGGCGCCGGCACTGGATCTTTCTGGGCTGCCCGCAAGGCTTCCAGACTGCCTATATCTCTATGAATATTTGCATTATGCCAAGTGGCAATTCTACCTATAAACTCGGGTATTACCTCCGTACTAAAGTCAGACAGATAAGGCCGACGCTCAAGCCAGTCGATAACCTCAGGCTCCAACAAATATACAGCTGCATTGGCCTTCCCGGCGGGCACCGTCCTTGACTTTTCGTGGAAGCGCACAACCACACCATTCATGTCAGTTTCCACGATTCCGCAGCTCTCAGGATTCTTCGTATCAAACGTCATCATTGTGATTAGGCAATGGGGAGGCCTCTCCCTCTGGTGATATTCCAGGAAAGCACGAAAATCACACTGACACCAATTATCGCCATGAACTAGTAGAACCGTATACCCACGAAATACAGGGATGTTGGCATACAGCGTACCGGCCGTGCCCAACAACTTCGCCTCTTGGACGACGTGCACCCAGCCGCTGAAACACTCTCTCGATAAAAATAATCTTACCTTCTCAGAGTGGTGATGAACATTCACCAAGACATACTCGAGACCGAGCGACTTAAATGTATGGAGCCAATACTCCAATAAAACACGTCCTGAGATTGGCATAAGACATTTCGGCCAAATATCCGTCAACGGCCGCAACCGACTGCCGAGTCCGGCGGCCAATACAAGAGCCCGTACTCTCGCGCCCGTCATATCTTGGACCGAGATATAATAAAATCAACAATCGAAAGCAGCCAAATGTGGTGGGTCATTTCTACAACGTTATATTTATCACTATTACACCAAAAGTTTATATGCCCTAGATTTCGAAGGGGGTTATCCGAGCCGAAACCGGAAAAAGTTACTGTAGATAGGCCAAGCCTGTGCGCGGCGGCGACTCCATTAATAATATTTGGTGACTTGCCGCTGCTACTTATAAGAATTGCAACATCAGACTTGTCCGCGTAAGACTCGAGCGCTTTATCGACCCACATGTCATACCCATAGTCATTGGAATAACAGGTAAGAAGGTCAGCTTCGTTGAAATTAATCGCTCGTATCCTAGCGGCTTTCGTTAAATCGACACTCACATGACTTGCCATAGCCGCACTTCCACCATTGCCAACGATGATAATCTTACCGCCGCTAGCACTTCGCTTACGAATCAAATCCGCCGCCGCTATTAAACTACCGGTGTCGACAGACCTCACCGAAGTGGCCATATCGCCGAAGTAGGATAAGAAATATTGATTCGCCACTTCTGATGTCATAAGACGCTAACTCGCTAAAAAATTAACCAACACTACTATTCCAGATTCTGAGGATTGGCTGCAACTAGTATGGCACAAACAGCCACTTCGAATTACACATAAATTCACCATATCGTCTGAATTGGATTAAATGACGAACTTATCCAGGCCACGAAAGTAAAACGTACTAAGGCAAATAATCCGAAAATTATACTAACTACCATTCAACAGACTCCGTTGTCATCTATACAGATCAGCTCGAAACTAAAACTCATCAGACATAAAAAATACAAAAAATTTATTAACCTGGTTATTCACAAGCTCATCTGAAAATTTTTTTTATTAACCTCATAATTCTTCCCGCCAAGTATCGCCAAGTCCAAGCGGAACTTGCTAGGCTTGCAAAGTATAATACGGCAAGAGGTCCAGAGTATCCAATATATTTGCGAGATGTCTCCCTAGGGAGGTCTCTCAGGATACTAACCAGTTCGCCCGCCTTCTTTTCTAGTGAAAAATTTTCCAAAACATAGCGTAGGGGTGAAAATGACCTATAGTCAGCTTCGAAATCATCAATTTCGTTTTCAAGAAAATCATAATTAGATAATATACGTCCACACCGATCATCAAAATAAGGGGCCGAAGAAGCAGTGACGGATAAGAAGGCCTCTGGGAATTTCGGTATGTAAAGTTGATCGATAGAATATTTATTATCCCTTAAGTCAACGATGGAAAGCACTAAAATCGGGAGGGCAGATGACAATGCCTCTAGCAATGCGAATCCCTGACTTTCAGTTCCACTGATCCATATGCCGTAATCACATTCCTGAAGGGCCCTAATATAATCCGCCTCCGTGTACCCCCCGTATATAAGAATCACAGGTAGTCGGCCAATCTTTTCTAACTGTCTAGTAACTCTTTCGACAAGTGCTCTTTCCCTGTATTTAACGTAAACAAGAGTTTTTCCAGATTCGCCCAATCGCTGATAAGCGAACTTATCTAAATCGACCCCTGCCGCCCAAATTTTCGTGTTGCATTCCTGAAAGCCCATCTTTTTCCATCCAATCTTAATCCAGTCGCTTGGAAAGAGCATAACGGATTCAGGGCAAAGGTTTGGTCGGAACCGAGGAAGTTGGCTGGGGAGAACTGTAATATTTGGCCCAATAACTACTGGTTTTCCGAGGTAACTTAAATTAAAAAAAGCCCTTGCATCATCGTGGATCCAATTGTAGGCGTGTTCTTCAGGTCGTCCGTTTATCTTTATATCCACACCCAAGTTAATAAGGCCCTTCGCAGTATTCTGCCCAACCTTCCAGGCTCCATATCCATCTGACCTATTAATGGATCTGGAAATTATATTAACCTGCATAAAGCTCTCTTGAGGGGCCGAATTGTGTCAACTACGATGCATCCAATAGTGTAAATAATCGAAATCCAGGGCCTCTCCCACTTTCTTTCACGCACCTTATCCCAGTTCAAGACATTCTCCAAACGCTGCTCGATACCAAATGGGTAGAACAGAGTATCGACACGGTAGCTTCCCCTACCTCCGATATATCGTAGATCAACGGTTGGGTAAATTCGATATCGTAACTGAATGACTGTTCTCTCAATATCATTTGTCTTACTGCTCCTTGTACTTAGACCGCTATTCGAATTAAGAAAATATCCGTGTAGACCGGCAGCCTTTTTACCCACCGATCCAAGGCTCAGTCTTACGGTGTAGTCAAAATCTCCTGCTGATTTAAACTGCTCATCGAATAGCCCGATTCTATCGATTAAAGATCGGCGCCACATGTAGAAGGGCCCGAATTGAGCGACTCTCGTCCCAACCTCCCCGGTGAAATCGAGAGGTGAAACCAGACGTCCGTCGAAGCATCGATAGTCTTTAATAACCTTGAAGTCGCCATACGTCCAACCGACATCTTCGCATTCGTCTAATACTGACGCCATCGTCTCGATAGAGTCAGGCGTTCTGATGTCATCTACGTTCCACCACGTCAAGTATTCACCGGAACTCTGAAGTATTGCTCGGTTCATACTTTTATAGAGATTTTCCCTAGGAACAATCGCCCTTACAACCTTGCAACCATTCGCCAATCGATCTAAGACGTCGAGCTCATAGGTACTGGGATCATTCAGAACCAATGACAGCTCAATGTTTCGATTGGCGACTTGTTTGCTTAACTCGTCAAGATAGCCCGCTAGGTACTTCTCCGACCTATACAATGACAAAACTATTGATACGGATGGTCTTCCCTTGATCGGCTTTTTTCCAACCAAGGTCGATTAGCCCCAAGCGATCATATAGTTCCCACGATATGTCTCTATCAGCTCGGGGAGTGTCTCGAATTCTGGTAAGAGTTCTCTCAATTCGTCAATACTTAGCTTATCCCCGCCGAATACCGAAGATCCAATCCCGCTGTTCATTATCAAGAGCCCTCTCTTCGCGGTAGATAAAATCTTTCTTACGTATAGAATTTGAGTCACCCTTGGCAACTCCGAGAAGGCATAACTACTTAATACGAAATCATACGAATAATCAAGAATAGTTTGGTTCAGCAAACGAAGCGAGTAGGAATTCCTCATTTGGTGGGACTCTAAATACCGCTCGCTGAGCTTCAAAACAGGCGGTAGATCATATAGATCACAAACTGAGAATGAACAAAGCTGGTCAAGCACAAGTAACTGGCCACCATAACCAACCCCAATTTCACATATCCTATGTCCTAGGTCGGCACCGAACCTGTCACGTATATACCGGCCGATCGCCATATATCGAAGCGACGATGGAGACAGCAATCCGAATCCTGAATAATCGAATCGATACGGTGTCCCGATTATGTCCCCCATTTGAACGATCTCTCGGATGTCGCTCGGATTAGTACCGCAGCCGAGAAGATAATCCAAGTATTGCTTACCCTGGTCATAAGTGGTATGCTCTAACACCAATCGATAATGGCGATTTCTCCGAAACCTAGAAAATTTCTTTGATGAATTGACTATTCCTTCAATTGCTGAAATGTAGTCGCCGTGATCACTTTCTGAAGCGAAATGATGAGCGCTGTAGCCGTGGGTTCTGCGTAAAATAATCACGGAATCTCAGGCTCTTAGCCGTAACCGACAGCGAAATTCGTAATAGACCATCAGTTAACCTATTTTTCAACATTTTTACCTTTGAGGCAGATAATTTTCGAACCCTGACCTAGCTACCGGGGCATCAATTGGTAAACAAATAATCTATGGGTTCAATTGATTATCCGACTGATGGTATCCACGCTCTCCGGCGATTTGATCCCATTCGGCGCGATTAAAACCGAGATTGTACTCTTGCAGTCCATTCTTTTGACAATCGGTGCATATATCCTTCCGTCGCTTTCGATCTGAAATATCCTCTGAGGTTACTAAAAGATAATTATCTGCAACTATGGTTCGCTCACCACGGCCGAAAGTCAAACAGCATATTGGGACAGACAAATCAGCATTGATATTCACTTGGTTCTCACGGTAGGGGCACGGCCTGGGGCCAAGTCCAGCCCCCCCGGAGACTCGAATCCCCTCATCAATATCAACCAATAATAGGCTCTCGTTTAGAACACGCGTGTTATAATCTGGGGTACCGGCAAGGTGTTCCTCAACTCTTTCTAGAGGCATAACAAGAGAGTATGTTTCACTTAAGATAAAACCCAACTCTCGACAAAAGGCCTTGAAACTGGCGAGGTCCTCGTTACAGTTGTTTGAATACAAATGGTAGTTAACATCCACCATAAAGTCCCTTCGGTACTTATCCATAAGGTATCTCAAGCGATACAAATTTGATTTCACAAGGCGAACATCACCACCCTGATGTGTCGTTTCATATACGGGCTGAGTGAAACCAGATACAGAGATCTTTAAATAATCTGGCCCTGATTTCACAAGTTCTGGCAGAATGCTGTCTAAGTCGAGTGAAAAATTGCTCGAGAGAGCCACTGCGACACCAGCCTTATGAACAAGGTCAATCATTTTAACAATATCAGGATGTATTAAGGGCTCCCCCCAACTGTAGAGACTCAAATGAGTTAGCTCTGGTGCCTCTCCCATTACCTTTTCAAAGACTTTTTTGAATATTGGAAGCGCCATTGAACCGCGAGGTACCGCGTGCCCGACAATACTGTGCGGACAGGACCCACACTTCAGGTTGCATGACCCGAGAATATCTATCGTATATGACGGCTGAAGCGAATCCTGGAACGATATAACCTCTACTCGATCGCTGACCCCCAATTTTAAAAGATCGGAAATAATATCCGACTCCTTTAGTACAACTGCAAGCAGAACTACGTCTATTTCATCAATTCGCTTGGAAAAATCATCGTCTGTTGGTGAAATTACCCGTAAACCGGCTACCTTAAAATTCTTTAGCCCGGGATCTGAATCGATAAAAAAATTAGGGCGCACACCAAACTTCGCAAGAAATCGACAGGTCCCCAGGCCAGTCATCCGAGCACCCCAAATGGCAACCTTCTTGCCCTTTAGGCTTATCGCTATCTCTGTTCTAGTCATTAGTATTCATTTCAATAATTTTGGCGAGATAATTTTTTATGTCGTTTGTCAGATCTCCAAACCTAAAATTCTTGAAAGTTGTCGCGAATTTCGAATTACTGCCGTAATAATTTGAAATGAGCGTATTGTATGGGGCGTCTATCCTTACTGATGGCAAGAGGGTTTTGATAATGTCTGGCACACCACTCAGTCGAAGAGGCGTGGTGTGAACGAAATTATAGTCTCCATAGACTCGTTTATCATCCGAAAGCCATTGAACAATAAAGCGCGTCAGGTCCTCCACTGGAACAAAAGAGAATAGCCCGTCGTTTCTCAATTGAATTGTCCCTGTCTTTGTCCCGGCCGTAATCAGTGAAGGTAGGAGTCTGCGCTGCTCCTCCCCATCACCAAAGATGCCAAATACCCTAAGATTTAATAGTCCATTAACTCGATTAGACCCTAAAATTAGACGAGTAATATACTTTGATAGCCCATAAGTGTCGTTCGGCACTGACTTGCCGAAGAATCCCTCTTCAACACCCATGTGATCGATGAATCGATTATATTCGGCTCCAGATCCAATGTTGATAATATCCGTCGAGGCTGGACAGTAATTCGCCAAATTTCGCGCGATTTTTACGTTTACCTCTAGGTTGGTGACATCTACTGCGCTATGCACCACAGTTGAAATGTCTTGATGATGCTTAATGAACCTCGCAACCGAATCGTCGCAAGTAAAATCTAATTCCTTGCTCCTAGGGGAGAGTACACCAATGCCTCTAGAAACAAAAGCGTTCAGCAAGTGGCGACCAACAAAGCCGCCAGACCCGAGCAACAGTACCTTCATCGCTAAATCACCTTTATAGGAACTGTCTTTTTCACCCAGCTGTTAGACTCCGGACGTCGGAAACTTTGGCCTGGATCCAAGATATCCAAAAGGTATTCACTATGGGGGTCCAGATCTTCCTCCACACAAACCATTGGTGCTGAACAGGAGCCGCAGAGGCTTATACACTTACGATGCCCTGCAAGCTGTGCTACCTGCAACTCCCTGAGGGCTTGCCCGTTCCATATCTCGGAGACACTTTGCGTCAATGCGTTCCCAATCACAACCTTTCTCGGCCAATCTAGGGTACAGGGAGAAACGGTCCCGTCACAATTGAAGTGAAGATACATGTATATGAAAGGACACGCCTCCTTCCATTTTGCGATGTTTTGCCCGTACATACCTGTTTCCTCAACATCGTTTTGCCTGTCGAGCTGAGTCTCGGCCCACTGGGGCACTACCTTCTCAATAAATATCTCGTCGCAGATTGGTCCGAAAGTGTCGAAAAAAAACTTCCGCTCCTCGTCTGACAATACAAATACTTGGTTGCCTTCCTTTTTTAGAGAATGCGCATGGTCAGCGATTTTGACGTATATTTGAAGCTCTGATTTTAATTTTTCCTTTTGTTCGAAAAGGTCACGAACTCCCGACACAATCTCAGAAAATTTTTGCCTAACGCCGGCGACTTGATAATATCTCTCGTCAGACAAACCTTCTAACGATATATTTATTCTCTGGAGTCCGGCCAGAATCAAATCGCTATTCAATTTTGACTCAAGCTTCGACCCGTTGGTAAACATCTCAACTATCTCTGCCACGCCGGAGCTCCGAGCGATTGCAACTGCCTTTGCAACTTCCGAGTGCAAAGTTGGCTCACCGTGGTTTCCAATCTTTATTTTCTTGATCTGCTCTGGAAAATCCTTGCAATCATTTACGATTTTCTCAAAGAGTGACATCTCCATGAAACCTCTTTTCAATCCGGCCGCCTTCATGCCTACTGCATCGGCTTGGAAGCAGAAGCTACACTTGTAATTACAGACGCTTGATATATCAATATGCGCAGAGATAGGTGTAGTCAGCGGCATTAGATCTTGGAGCTTACGCTTCGGCGCCGAATGAATTCGGGGTTGGACTTTGGCAGAAAAATCAGAATCCATCTTAAACTCTCTCTTTCTTTAAAATTACCCTTTCAACGTCCGGAGTATCACAGAAATTGTATATGTTAATATTGTCGACCCTATGTTCATTTAAAAACGCTATAACTTGCTCAGAATAACTCCCCGGCAACATTATAATTAAATTATCCGGTAACATCGAAAGAAAGTCTTGAGGTGAACGCACTTGGTGACCCAAAACGGTGATAAAGTAATCTTGCTTGAAGGGCGCCGAGTCAACTACATACTCAGGACAGTTACACCCAGCCATAATCATCAGACTAATTGCGCGGTGTCCCGCACCCCAAATGGCGTATGACTGGCCATCCTGAGTTATTTTGCTAACAAGTGCGTTAAGAGACGCCACAGTACGGTCGAAATTGAGCCGTCCAAAACTCATCGACGATTCACCTATTTTCCGAGCTAAGACGACGTGGTCGTTACCATTATTTTTTATGTAATATTTCTCTATCCTAAAGTTAGAATCTAGGATCGCTCTAGACAATGAGTATTCTGTAAAATAACTCAAGTGGTCAGGAATTAACTCGTAGTAAGCCTCATTTTCAACAAGATATTCAAATCGCGGTACTGATACGTATAAGATACCATCGTCTGTTAAAATTCTATTGATAGAATTAAGTAAATCCAAAGGTCTCGGATGATGCTCAAGGAAATTATTACATACAACCAAGGAGAACCGATCTTCTAGCTGGGTACCAGGCAAATATCCGGGAATTATATTCTCAATTTCGCAATTCTGCACTTCCTCCCGCTGATATTCCAGTCCCTTACAATCAAACCCGATTTCATTCATCAGCTGGACGAAGCTCCCGCTACCGGCTCCGACCTCTAATACCTTTCCACCCTGCTGAAGTTTGAATGTCTCCCTTATCAGCGACCACTCTGACTTAAGCATTTCACGCGATGTCTTGGATAAGCTGGATGCCGTGATAACTGATTTGTAATAGTCGACCGGTGGGATGTCAATTTGATGTAACCGACAATATGGGCATTGCCAAAGCGTCAAACTCTGCGGCTCATGTAATAAGGCCTCCTGCCTTGTGCTATAGAAGCCCTGAGCCGCATTGGGAAAGCCAGAAAAGTCATCTATTCGCTGTAGAGGCCCCTTACCACAGGATCGGCATCTGCTGACAGAGTTATTACTCAATATTTCTTCGACAGGACGTTCCATCTCGCCTCCAACATTTCAATCCTTCTCTGGTCCTCATTTTTTATGAAGTCGTAATATTCTCTCTTGTTTATTAGCCACAATAATTCAAAATGGACAGCAACTAACAGGGCACGATCAAAATTGGTCAGGTCAAGTGCATCGGCAGAAAATACGACCTTTCTCGTCTCAAACCTGGACAGATGTACTTTGCGGACTTCTCTGAGGAAGTCAACTGCATTCTGAGAAATCCCGCCGCCTACCACTAGGTCGAGCCCTGAGGATTTTGAGGCCTCAGCAATTTTCAGGGCTACTTTCAAAGTATCAGGATTATCCACATCGTTACGGTTCAGCCCCATAGAGCCAACAAAGTCTACGCGTCCAAATACCAACCCCTGAATTCCGTTGTTAACGGTCGATGCCTTAGCGATATCAATCAAATCCTCGTAGGCCTTATTCGTCTCAATGTTTACCAAAAACTCAATATCGTCCCTCTCATCCACTGAATATACTTTATTTTTCGCATCGATAAATTTACTTAGCGCGTATGAACTCTCAACCATTGGGGCTATAATGTAATTAACGCCAAATTGCTTTGCTTCAATCAAATCTCTCACAGCCTCACACCCACCAATTTTGAGGGCGAGTTTCATCCCAGACCTATGTCCGATTTCCAGCAGTCTCAATAGTTCCTCTACACGGGTTCCTTCGGCTTCGAACTCAGCCTTTAGACCCACCGCACCGTAAGAATCCTTTAGAGTTGTCACAAGATCGAACATTTCCTTTTCGATTTTATTCATTCACATTTCCTTTGCAAGATGGGTTATAAGGTGTAATTTATTCTTCAATCGAACTCTAATTATTATTCTTAGATCATATTAACAATGATTTCCAGATACTCATTACTCTGGCCCTCCATGTCTTGGGATGCAACAAAAGAAATCTCAAAATCTCCTTCCATATTGCAATTGAAAGGATTTCCCTAATTATTATTAATATTAAAACCGTCCTTCGAGGCCCCAAAACTGGTCCGATCTTGTAAATGTACTTGAGTCTGTCAAGCCAAAGTAGAATCCAACGGCTTGAACTATATCTCGGTCGACCGGTCTTCTGCAAGTTCACGTGCACGGGCGATATACTCAGATATGAGTACTTGTTCCCTGCAATAACCGACTCCAAGAAGATTAGTTGGTGCAGCCACCGGCACTTTTCACAGGTATTCAGGGCTAGTAGACGCTTGAGGTGGCTAGCTTCAAAACAATAACCACTTAAAAATCCAGATCCAGCAAGACCGCGCAACAATACTTCGGATACGATCACTCCCAAGGATAGTGGCCCGCTTTTAAATCTATGTTCCCAGAGTTTTTTCTCCCCCCTCGAATCGCTAATGAGCGTATCAACAATGTAGGAACTCTGAGAGGGATTTTTTTTTAAATAATCGACTAGTGCTATAAAATCCTCGACATCCATCTCGTCATCATCTCCGACGATGACGAGATGCCCATCATCGACGGAGTTTATCAGCTTGGAAATATTTCTCCCGTATCCTATATTCTCTGTGTTTTCGGTATAAGTGATGTTATGGTTGGAATTTAAAAATCGAAGGGTGTTGGCATCATATCCACCTGGGGTGTTGTTTGAAATTATTACTCTCACATTCTCCATTAAATAGTCACTCGAGACGAAAGAGTCCATCAATTCCAAAAAATGGTTTGGTCTGTTATAAGTCGGAATGCAAACTGTTAGAACATTCATTGTCTCTACCGACAAGTTTTCAATGGGAGCTGAGTGATTAGTCTTGAATTTCTTAATTGATAATTTTTCAAAAATCCGTCATCCATTAGTATATATTTTTCTTTGGATTCCAAGCCTTCCATTATTATCCGTGCTATGTCTGTTGGACTATCCCCCGCCCTCATCTTTTGTCTGCCATTCTCCCTGTGGGCCTCGAGATGAGGGTCGATATTTCGGGGTATTCGGTATTTTTTTGGCCTTACTATCTCGGAGGACATGAGATTGGTATCGGTCCAACCAGGGCAGACAGCCATGACATGGACATTTGAATCTTCTGTTTCCGATATCATCAGTTCGGAGAAATGTAATAAGGCACTCTTACTAATTTTGTATCCCGCCAGCCCTGCTCCGAAGTTGAAGGCTGCGACAGACGATATGTTTACTATTGCCCCCCCACTCTCAGAGTTTTTCATTAATCCAAGGATACGTGATGAAAGTACCACTGGAGCCAGAAGATTTACCTTCAGCACCCACTCCCAGTCCAAACTGAGATAATTATCAATTGGGGCAACATGGAGAACGGCGGCATTATTAATTAGTAGGTTGATATTTCCAAATTTTTCTGTTATTTTTTCTATTTGTTTGTCAAGACCTCTTACATTAGATAAGTCGAATCGCATTTTAAGGGCTTCATCTGCTTCGCAACCCATTTCGGCGACTAGGTTGTCTAGTCTCCGTTGGTTTATATCTAGTAGGGCGAGTCGCATACCCCTCTTCCGACACTCAAGTGCAAGTGCCCTACCAATTCCGCTTCCGGCCCCAGTTATAAGTGCAACTCCTCCTTCATGGATATTCATACGGCCGTGTACCCGCCATCAACGGTGACTATGGATCCAGTCATGAACGTTGGGGCATCAAGACATAACCATCCGACTACATTGGCGATTTCTTTTACGTTCCCGAGGCGCCCAATGGGATGACGTAATACCGTTTCAGCCTTCTTTGTGTCAGATTCCCTCATCGACTCCTCTAACATCGGTGTCTCTACATAACCTGGACTCACCGCGTTCACGCGAATTCCATCAGATGCATATGTTATAGCAGCTGATTTCGTCAAACCGTTTACTCCATGCTTTGAGGCGGTGTAAATTGCACTTCGATTCGCAACCTCCCCCAATACAGAGGAGATGTTCACTATTACGCCTTTCTTGCCAGTCCTCTTAAATAACATTACCTGCTCACGCATCGACAGCCAGACACCCTTGAGATTGATATCCATAATTGCATTCCAGTGGTCGACGGTAGTATCTATGAGAGGGACGCGCTCACCACCTACCCCTGCGCAATTGACGGCAATATCCAGGGTGCCACATGTCGCTTCAACCTGCTGGATTACATTCCTAATGGATGCCTCATTCGAGACATCTCCCTCTAGAAACTTATATCTATGCCCCAATTTACAAAAATCTCTCTGCACGGACATCCCATGCTTTAGGTCCCGACCTATCCCGAATACTGAACAGCCCCGCATCAGCAGATATTCGGAGACCTCACGGCCGATCCCGCTAGTCCCTCCAGACACCAAGGCAACCTTCACAAAGGAATCCTCTTCTAAAGTTTATACAGCCCGTTTAAAACACGGGCAGACAAGAAATTGTCAGAGCCGCTACTATACGAAAAAGAGTGGCTACCTTGACAAACAAGCAGCTTGATGTTAACACATAAGCTGGCTCCCAACCGCGCCCTATGTTGCACCTACGCGTCTTAACTGAACCTCAAGTCAAAGTAATCAGGGAAGTCCTAAAAGCCCCTAAGGATTTTGCATGAGCGTCACTTGACCCACGATGTTGAAGCGGGACTTTCAAAGATTATCTGGCCACGCATTCAAAAAGCGGAGACTTACTGCTGGGAACGATTCGCTCCCTATAATACCGTCCAAGTCATAGCGATATAGGAGATCGCCCAGCTACGAAATCCCCCGAAGATGAAACTCTGCTGATTAAAAGTCGCATGGGTTACAAACGTGCACCAACTGGCGCTATCACACTAAGAGTCACCTTAACCTGTGCACGAACACCGCGCAAAAATATATTCACCCTCAAAACACTGGCCTCTGATCCCTCCGCTCTAGGGCCCCGCTGAAATAGAGCGTGAGAGCCGAACCCTTCGCATGATGAAAAATAGGAAATTTAAAGCAAAGGGAAGCGCACAGGCCGAAATGGGTATTAGAGGAGTAAGCCTCAAGCGAACGAGAGCACCTCCATTATTAACTATTAAGCCAAGAGAGGTAATAACAATCCCCGAGAAGATTAACGCCGGGATAAGATAATAGAGTAGTCTACGATTCCGTACGACTGATAGCGAAACTGTGATCAGGCAAAAAAGAAAAACAACGGTCTCAACGTAGACGATATATACCCCTCTCCCCACAGTTCTTGAGGTACCAATGGGCTCCGGATAAAAAGGATACACAAGAGTAGTTATGATCGCCTTGGGAACGCCGGTGAGCACATCAAGGTCAGATGTGAAACGGAAATCTCGATTGAAAGAGGAATCACCAGCAACGGTATTAAATCCGTCACGAAGAGATATTATCCGCTGACTAAAATTTTTGGACCTTCCCGCTGCATCATCGGAAGGACCAGTAGGAGAAACAATTGGAGAAACAATTGGAGAAACAATTTCAAGGGGTCTAATAAAATCTCCACCAGTGTTGCGGGAGAGTAGATGCGAGTAGGCGGAACAATTGATGTTCTGATACAAGTAACCCTTTACGGCAAAAAAGGCTGTCGGCCCCCAAATAAATAATAGGCCACTAGTGACAGCAACCACCAGTGTTGCTCGACGAGAAACCTGGAAATCCTCATTTCTAATATTAGCGAGAAGAATAAAAGCGAAAATCGCAACAAAGCCAGGGGCAATCAAGTATGCCCTGGTTAGGAATACAATGCCGACTCCGATACCAAAAATAAGGAAATCTGAGATTTTGGAAAATCTCCCGACCAAAAAGCAATAAAATATCAGCAATATGCCTGTGACGCTCAGAGTATCCTTTCCGAGGACGAGGCTGTAAGAAAAGTATGTGGGCAGAAGCGAGAGGCCCACACTACTCAGCATAATTGCCCACGGGCTAATTTGACAGAATTTTCTTGAAACGACGGAAGCAATTCTATAAATGAGTACTATGTTTAGCGTCCATAGCACACTATTTATAACGTGGAAAGCTGGTTCGGCAAATTGACCTAGAGGCCCTAGAACTTGAAGCAACTTGTAAAATGAATTCCCCTCCGATATTATCGTACAAGCGGAAATTTCTGCTCCGAATTCTCGGAAAACTCGAAAGGCTTGTCTGTAATAGACCGAGTCCTCCGCAAAAATCCACACTCCATTACCATTATGATAGGATGACAGGTATTGACTATGGGATAAAAAATTTAGCGAAGCTGTTGCCAAGTAATGAATCAGGGATAGAAATAATAAAACCCATTTGGTGTGATATTTTGAATGAATGAATTTCATCTCTGTAGAACACTGCGAGAACGATATGTTATATAGAGCCTTCTCAAGAGCCCTCCGGTAAAACACAGGGGTAGTAGAGCTAAATACATTATATTCTTAACACTTAGTGCAAGTAGAAAATTAGTAGCCGCTCGTCTTTGCCCAATGGAAGTGAAATAGATAAGCGTGTGAATTAACACTCTCCGCTCAATTCTCTTTCCAAATTCCCGCTCCTTGCGCCCGACAATCTTAGTCTGTAGAACCCTATATATTTGATAGTATCCATGCTCCCAAGGTTTCACCACTTTGTGGCTTTGACCAGACGTCCTGAGGTTATAAGTAAAACATGGCTTATCGTCCCAGTATATTTTTTTATCCCCAATCAAGCGATAGAAAAAGTCGAAATCTTCACCAATCCTAAGATTCTCGTTAAAGAATATGCCGTTCTCTCTAATAAGGCTTGTTTTTACGGTCGCCCCCTGGATAAAAAATGATTGAGTGCGAAGTAAATCAAATTTGGATAGTAAACGCTCGTTGGGTGCCGTCCTTCGAGTAGAGAGTAGGGTTCGCACAGCACTTTCTCCGGCGGTCGGCTTTATATATCCATTACAGAATAATAGCTCAACCCCCTCTCTCATGATCACGCTTGCCGCGCGTGAAAGTCTGTCCGGCTCCCACAAATCATCTGCATCAAGAAAAGTAGTATAGGGCTCGCTCACTCGACGTAATGCATAATTTCTGGGTACAGACGGTGTACCTGATGTGCGAGCAAGTCTCAGGTATGTCAATCCCTGTCGACCGAAGCTTTTTACAATGTCTGGTGTGTCGTCGGTTGACGCATCGTCTACGACATAGATGTTAAAATCTTTGATGTCTTGGGAAAAGACACTTTGTAGCGCCCTTTCAATAGTTTTCCCACCATCCTTAACGGGAATGATCACCGCGAATCTAATCAAAGTGAGATTTACCTCTCCTGCAATACAGTACGGATGCCAAGGTGGGGGTTTCGTAGTAAACTTTCGGTGCAATACGGAGATAACATCTACGCAGTACCGCATTTATTGCTCTCTTCGCGGAAATGCCGGCACCGAACACATTTGCGAAATTTATTACCTGCTGCAGGATGTAACAAGCCACACTAGATCTGACTCGCTCGAAATCGCGTTCTAGTTTTTCTAGAGAATCATTAAACAATTCCGCCTCACGCGCGCACTCGACGGATGGCCTTCTCTCTAATTCGTTCAGTATATTACTGAAAATATTTTTGTAACTGAAATCATTTCTAACAGCAACCCTTCCCGCATCAATAATTCTCTCTGAGATTGAGGGATTCGCCAAATGGAAATTAATTTTTTCTACACATTCGCTTGCATTTTCAAATAATAAGAAGTGTTGTCCAGCGAATATCCCAAGGCCCGAGCAACTTCCATCGTCAGTTGCGAGGAGGGAGCCAGATGACAAAGCCTCAAAGATTCTAGCTTTTGTCTGCTTTCCACCGACGCCATCGCTAAAATTGAGAGATATTTTCGATTTGCACATGATTTCCCACGCGTCCTCCGCGGGCTTAATTCCAGGCCCCCAGCCTCTTCCGAACAGGGCAATCTTTAGGCCCCTTGATTCGAGCGCTCTAACCCAAGTTTTTCTAGACTTGGTTGCTTGACCTACAAAACTCACATCATACTCTCGGGACTTGAAGGATCGCGAGCTCATATCGCTAAGATGCCTCGACGTTCCCCATGTGGCTAAGTACGCCTCACGACCCAAATACCTATATCTCTCCAAGCAGTTTCTATAGGTCGTAACGGGCAGATCAATGAGACTTAAAATATGCCTAGAGAGTATGTTGAATTTCCAGTCATCGTCGGTTGCCCAGCATATCACCCTCATTTCGGGCTGCAAGCTCCTCGCGATTCTCAAGGAGCGGAGCCAAATCTCAGACTGGATCGGTACCCAAAACAGCACGTCGGGAAGATATTCCTCGACGGTCTCTAGAAAGCTTTTGTTTAGTTCAAAACTACTTAGATCGCGCTGGTCTGATAGTGTGTATATTACTCTGACGGATTTTGCCAACTCCGACCCAGCGAGACCCTCCTGAAACATCGCAGCCTCGTGGGTTAGGCCAAAACCTCTAACCCCAGCATTGTATTTTGGAATAACTAGTAGAATCCGCACCGTATGAATGGTTCATCATGTCGATATTAGTCGGAGGACACTGCGCTAGCTACACCTCTTTCGATGCTAGCGCGGCAGCAATTTCGTAGATCAGACTCTCTTGTCCCGCTACCGCTCGTCTAGCACCGAGTTCCCTAAATATTCGCTTGGGATCAACATTGTATTTCGTCGCTGCAATATCGACTTGCTTTGCAAAACCAGAAAACACGCCAGCAATGCCACTGACAATTGATATATTTGAGACAGTTGGACGGGAAGTTATAAAGTCAATTTCAGCGAAACTAGCGATGTCAAAAAGCCTGTCTTGATCTATCCCCGTTCGGTATCCACAACGCTCAAATACTGGGACTAGTGCTTCTAGCTGCGCATTACCGGCGCCAGCACCAAATCCACGAATTGAACCATCAACAATTTCTGCACCAGCCTGCACGGCGGCGAGTGAATTTGCAACCCCGCAACCAAGGTTGTTATGGGCATGAAACCCTATTTTCTCCCCAATAGCTTCAGTTAGCGCTGAAACTCTTTCAGTGACGTCATGGGGGAGATAGTTGCCCGATGAATCCATTATGATTATTGCTTGAGCGCCATAACTTACCATTTTCTTTGCTTCTGTTACCAACCCTGCGACTGTAGCCATATGGCTCATCATTAGCACACCGTATACCTCAACCTCCTGACATCTTAGGAAGTTTATGTGCTTAGCAGACAGATCGGCCTCGGTACAATGAGTTGCGACTCGGAAGATGTCGACACCAACCTCAAGTGCTGGCCTGAGATCGGCACTTATCGTCGCGAATCCAGGAATGATGTGAACCGAAAGTTTTGAATGTTTCAGAGACCTACGGGCTGCTTGGAGCAACTTCTCGTCAGATTCTTCCGCTAGTCCCACCAAACACGAACTCGCTCCAAGCCCGTTGCCGTGCCCCACTTCGACAACTGGAATGCCCGCAGCCTCGGCCAAGCTACAGTATGCAGCGACCGACTCAGCTTTTAGTGAATGTCCAATAGCATGATTACCGTCTCTGAGCGTCGGATCACTTACGACAACATCAATTTCTGAGTTTTTAAGCATGCAATCTTCGCTCAGCCATTTCCACCGCAGATGCGGTAATAATATCGAGATTACCGGCGTATGCTGGCAAATAGTCCCCGTTTCCTGTCACTTTTACTGTCGCAATTACCGCATTTGAAACCTGGGTGGGCTCTAGTATGAGTTCGTATCCAGGAACGTAGCCCTTAATTTCTCTGACGACTTCCTTTGAAGACTCAATCGCTCCGGCGATACTCCCACATTCGCCTCGAACGTAGACAGTGGTCAACATGTGAATCGGCGGTTCGGCTGGGTTGATTACCAATATAGCCTTAACATTTTTTACACCAGTATATGTACTTATCGCGTCCTGCGTCCTTTCGATATACTCATCCAAGTTCATTCTTGTGGCCGGCCCCGCACTAGCAGATGAGATGTTCGATGCAAGTTCAACATAATCGACTCTCGAAAAATTTTTTGCGATCGCTAAAGCGATGGGGATACCCGCCTGGCCGCCGCAAGTGATCAAGTTTGAGTCGTTGGAGAAACGATTAGACCTTTGCGTTAAGGCTGGTATCACATACTCTCCAGTAGGCGCAGGTGTCAAGTTTATCACATCTATACCCAACCCTGAAAGTCTCTCCATAATTTGAATATGGCTATCAGCTGAAGTCGCGTCGAAGACAAGGTCAATCATTTCTGCCGACGTAACTATTGCTTCAACACCGTCAGTGGATACATTAAATCCCTCATTTTTGGCCAAGCTTAGTCCGGGAGAGTCAGAGCGACGCCCTGAGAATAGAACACACTCAAGGACCCGGGACTTTTTCACCTTGAATAGTAAATCCGCGCCGATATTTCCCGTGCCAATAATTGCAACCCTCAATTTTTTTGCCATATATTATTAATCTATATAACAGTATAAAAACGGATTTAATATCTTCACAATATAAAGCGGCTGACTGTGAATCATGTTTTATCCGTCCTTATGATTTCTGATCCTTATTGATTTTTCATGGACACCACCACCCAAGGCCCAATCTACGACTGATAAATCCAATAGCGGGCTCAAGTCCTCCAGAGGAGGAGACAAGTATTTCCCCTCTTTGGTCATTGCCAAACTCAATTTCGGAACAAATGGCTGCTCGGGATCCATAAAAACATCGCAGATAACTGGACCATTATCACCTAATAGCTCCTTAACACAGGGTTCGAAGTCATTCCAGCAGGTCACCTTTAGATACTTCATTCCGAATGCACTAGCGATTTTTCCGTAGTCCGGACATGACAGACCCGAGGAGCTATCAGTTGCCACATACCCATTTCCGTAGAGAGATTTCTGGGTGTGCTTAATCATCAGATAGCCGTCATTATTAAAAATTATTATCTTGATGGGTAATTTGTGATGCGCGATGGTTTGTAGCTCTTGGAGATTCATCATCATTCCTCCATCGCAGTTGAGACACAGAACCTCTCCTTTCCCAGATGCAAATGAAGCTCCGATCGCACCCGCAATTCCAAAGCCCATCTCTCCGAGCCCGGTACTAGTCATTAATCTTTGCCCAGCTTTCAGAGAAAGTACCTGATGCGCGCAGAGCAAAGCCGTCCCCATATCTGTGACTATTATCTGTTCTGGTTTTAGCTCTTCGTTTAATTTCGACATGAACCTATATGAATTAATATATCCACCCTTGTCGTCATGCTCGGGTCCAATGCGCGGAAATTTTCTTCTCAACTCGCTACAGTGCTTGAGCCATTCGTCCTTCCCTTCAAATTTCTTCGAGTCGGCGAGTATTTCTTCTATGAAGCCTCTTGCGTCAGCCTTGATGAACCTAAATCCTTTTCTTTCAAATCTCATTAACTCAGTGTCATCAATATTTACGATGATTAGTGCGGCATTTCGGGCAAGTTCTTCATCGTCATAACCTACCTGTGGCACGGCCAGTCTAGTTCCAACTGCCAGCACTAAATCTGCGCTTTGTAATATAAAGTTAGCAGCTCTCTGCCCATAAACACCGGCGCTACCAAACACCAAAGGATGATCGCCATCAACCATATCCAGACCCGCCCAGGAGACGAGTGTTGGCATTCCGAATTTCTCTATTAGAGGGTGAATGAGATCGGCTGCGCCGGAGAGACGTACCCCATGACCCAACCATAATATTGGTCGCTTCGCCTTGGCGATTTCAGATTTAACCCACGAAATATCTGAGATCTCAGACTTTTTGGGGTCAATGTCTGCAGTCCCGGTTCGAGGTACCTCGACACAAGAAGACTCGGAGGCCTGTATATCCATTGAGATTTCTAGCCATACTGGACCTGGCCTCCCGGACAACGACAGATCGCAAAGGCTTGCCAGTAGGTGATTGACGTCGTCGCCGACCTCCATGCGAAGGGCCTTCTTTGTCACCTTCTCAACCATCTGAGTGCTGTCATAGCCCTGAACACCCCACATACGCATGGGTGAAGAAGGATCGCAGTGCTTTCTGGCCTCGTTTCCGGCAATTACGAGACCCGGGATTGAGTCAGCCCACGCAGAAACCACACCGGTTATTCCATTCGTTGAACCGCCGCCGGTCGTAAGCAGGGCACATCCTAACCGACCACTGGTTCTGTAGTAGGTTTGCATTGCCATCGTTGCCGCCTGCTCGTGATGCACACAAATGATCTCTGTGAATCCTAGGCGGTTGATTGCATCAAATAAATGCACATTTCCAGCGCCAATAATTCCAAAAACGTGGCGAATGTCTCTTTCCTTAAGAAACTTCGCCACAACATCACTGACCCTCATCTCTCTACTCAATAAATAATGGTCTCTTGCCTAGGGAGACATTTGTCGGAGCAACCCCAGGCAATCAGCGAGAGTCAGTTGGGATTAAAAATGACTCAAGGGAACGACCCTGTTCGATGGCTGAACGCAGCCATACCGGCATCTTACCGCGCCCAGTCCAAAAATTACCGTTCTCGTCTCTGTACTTTGGCGCAACCACAGTACGCTTTGCTTTCGGGAGCTTTGGGGTCTTTGCAAAACTTTTTCGTTTTTTACCTGTGCTCTGTTGCTTTTGTGAAGCAAGGCCCAAGTCTTCTGCCGTCAACTCATGCATCGAAATAAGTCTACGAACTTCCTTAATTACACTTGCCAATTCGTTCCGGCGAGTCCTCTCTGCCTGCCTAGTTAGAAGGTCAATCTTCTTTTTCAGCTCTGCATACGAAGTCATTACACGCTCCTTGTTTGAGATAAAGTTCAAACTTATTATAACAACTAGTGTGCAACTTGACCACGATGAGTCCAAATGTTAGCACAAGTTAAAAATAAGATGTAGAGGTCGAGGCGAAACGAATGGTTTCGAAGATAAAAGGCTTCATATCGAATTTTGTGACGGTCGGACAGGAGATCCCTGCCTCTGACCTGGGCCAACCCAGTAATACCTGGCTTAAGGCCATAAATTCCTCGCTCCAGCCTTGCTTGTATGAGCCAATCCTGTGACGGCAATGCGGGACGGGGGCCAACAATGCTCATTTCACCCGAAAGAACAGTCAAAAACTGGGGGGTCTCATCTATGCTCAGCTTTCGCAAATATTTACCATCGGGAGTTATCCAATTCTCGGGCGAATCTAACCTCGCAGTCTCAACTAGTGGTGCTTGAAGAAACATAGTTCTGAATTTTGGCATGCGAAAAACTCTTCCCCCCAGTCCAACGCGGTCACTCAAGTAAAACGCGCCTCCGGGAGATCCGAGCGATACCAATATGCACAAGAGAGCCCAAGGAATGCATAAAAATATAATCGCGACTGTCGAAAAAAATATATCAAATGCTCTCTTTCCGCTATACTGAGAATTGCATAATATGTTTTTCATTGCAAGTAAAGAGGACTTCTGACTAATTCATCATAGGTTTCAAAGGCTGCTTGGCACTTCGTAAGATCAACCCCGTCGTCATAACCGGCCTTATGAAAATAAAAATCTAATTTTAAGCTAATTGCCAAAAGCTGGTCGATTACGCTGTCACCGACATAACGTGCATCTTTTAAGACGTTGCCGTATAGTGCATCATCTAGAACCCGTGGATCTGGCTTGCGATAGGGAGAATCATCCCCCGCATACATCGCACTAAAATATCCACGAATCCCAGACTCTGATAGTACTTTCTCAGCAAGTACTCGCGGCTTGTTGGTACAAACTATAAGTTGTGAATTTAATCCTGCCTCATACTCTAGTAGCTCCCTAACACCCGGATATAGATCCTGCTCAGCGGTTGTAATGTCTAAATACATTTCCCTGAACCTCTTTAGGAGTCCGTGGCATTCCTCGCCACTAACCTCCAGAGCATCGGAGACCATATCCAAACCACCAACGCTCATTAAGTGTTTAAAGCTATCAACAGGCTTTTCACTGAGACCTGCGCTGAGCCTCAAAGAGTTCAATATCAACCCCACCGTCCCGGAGGTGTCAACTAATGTGCCATCCAGATCAAATATCACTAATCTGTTCGCCAAGTATTATCCTCCAGTTCTCTCTCGGTTAAAAAGGGAAACATGTCTTGCAGTTCCGGGGAAACCATCGAGCCATCCTCTAGCTTTTTTGACATGAGTTTTGGCTCGAACCCTTGCGATGGGTCGATGGAAACGTCGAAGAGTACAGGGTGCTGTGAATTTAATAAATTTTGGGATTCTGGGCAAGACCAGTCGGACATGTTGTTAATCCTTATAGAGGGGATTCCAAAAGCCTTAGCAACGGCTCCGAAATCTGGAAAGCCAAGGCCTGTGGCACTGGAAAAGCCCGACAAATTATCTGGGAAATAAGTCTCCTGGGTAATCTTTATGGATTGATAACCCATATTATTAATAATAATTATTTTCAAAGGGAGTCGATAGGTGACTACCGTTTGTAACTCCTGTATGTTCATCATAATACTTCCGTCACCGGCCAAGCAGAATACAACCCCTTTCTCGCTCGCAATTGAGGCACCAATCGCTGCCGGCAAGTCATAACCCATTGACGCAGCCCCAGAATTTGTGAAAAAACGTTGTCCAGTCCGTAAGTATGCAGCTTGAAACCCTACGACGCAGGCTGTTCCGTTACCCGCAACAATTGTTGCGTCATCGTTAAGATTTTTAAATAGAGTATCTATAAAATCGTAAGGATTGATACAGTCTGGCTTCGAATCTCGATCCCGCCGGACTACAGGGTATTTCATCACTCTCTCTCTGCACCAAGCTAGGAATCTTGAATGTCTGGTAATTTCCGACCATACGTCAACTCTTTTTAATAATACGGGAACCAGGTCAGCAAGGTCGATACAAAAGGCTTTATGAATTCTTAGGGTTGGCTTTTCCAACTCGGAAGGATCAGCATCCACCATTACGATCTTTGCGTTCTTCGCAAATGATCTGAAATTATAGGATATCTGCCTGATATTTAGTCTGGCACCCAAAACAACCAAGAGATCGGCACTCTGCAGACAAAAATTTCCCGCTCGGTCACCGACTGTCCCAGGCCGACCGACGAAACAGGGGTGTTCGTTAGGGATAATGTCATGCGCATTCCAACCTGTGAGAGCTGGTATCCGCAACTCTCTTGCGAGAGATCGTATCTCATTTGTTGTCCTGGAGATCCAGACACCATTGCCTAATAAGAGTGCTGGCGATGAGGAATTCCGTATTGCATCCAGAATATAGTCTGCACACTCAGTGAGGCCCTTCTCATCCATGCGCCTGTGCAGTAGACCCCTCTTTGTGTTCTCCGATACATTAGGGTCAGTATGAAGCGGGAAGTCAGCGTTATTTGGCTGCCTCGGTTTATCAATGTAGGTTGTGCCTTGAATATCTACGGGTACATCGATCCAGACCGGACCAGGCCTCCCCTCCAGTGTAAGAAAGAGAGCTCGATCTAAGATGTCATCCAAATCAGCAGCGTCCATCAGAGTCACGCTGTACTTTGTAATTCCTTTCACCATATCAATGATGTCTGCTTCCTGATCACCCAACTGGCGCAATGGTAACGCGTAGGATTTCGACATCGTCTCACGCTTTACTTGCCCGGATATTACAACTATCGGCACCGAATCAACGTAGGCGCCGTAGATTCCATTCAAAGCGTTTATCCCACCCGGGCCTGTTGTGACATTGATAATGGCTGGTTTACCAGCCGCCCTATAAAAGCCCTCTGCTGCAATTGCAGCAGCCTGTTCGTGGTGGAAATAATAAACATTGAATTTTTTCGATCGGGTAAACGCGTCGTTAAGATGCATCGACCCGCCTCCCGTGACCATAAAGACCGTATCGGAGATCACCGAGCACCGTTCGACGATTTGATCGGCGACCCTTTTTTTCAAAACATGTCCTCCGCAAAAAAGGAGCCGAACGATTCGTAGATATAATCCAGCATCTCACTGGTAATGGATGGATGGATCCCAACCCAGAAAGTGTCCCTCATTACCTTATCAGTATTGACGAGGGTTCCAACCACTCTATGGGCTCTATCTTTCATATAAGGCTGATTTAATAGATTCCCACCGAAAAGTAGCCTGGTTCCAATTTTCTTTTCATTTAGTTCGGATACGAGATCCTTCCTTGAGAACTGAGCCGAGTCTCGGAGGGTAATTGGGAAACCAAACCACGAGGGATCTGCTCCATTTGCAGCCCCAGGAAGAATAAAGTACTTATCAAAAGAGGTAAGTTTAGATTTTAGATAGTTGAAATTTTCTTTCCGTCTATCAATAAAGCTCTCCACTCTATCCAGTTGCGCAACTCCACATGCAGCCTGCATGTCAGATATTTTAAGGTTATAACCCATGTGGCTATAAATATACTTATGGTCATACCCCTCTGGGAGACCCCCCAATTTCCAACCGTACCTCTTCCCACATGTATTGTCTTTACCTGGCTTGCAGTAGCAGTCACGCCCCCAATCCCTAAAACTCTCAGCTATCGATGCCAATTCAGGGTTGTTAGTGTACACAGCCCCCCCCTCTCCCATCGTTATATGATGGGCAGGGTAAAAACTCAAAGTTGCAAGGTCTCCAAAAGTTCCGACCAATCGCCCTTCAACTTTCGATCCGAGAGCGTCACAGCAGTCTTCAATTAGCCAAAGCCCGTATTTATCGCAGATTCGCCGGACCTCCAATACGTCAAAAGGATGCCCTAGGGCATGGGCCAGAACGACTGCCTTTGTTCGTGGACTAATCGCACTCTCCACCAGTTCAACCTTTATATTATAAGTCTCTAAGCTTATGTCAAGGAATACTGGTACGGCGCCAAATTGCAGTATTGGATTTACGGTAGTGGGGAATCCTGCCGCGACGGTGATTACTTCGTCTCCCGGAAGTATGGCTCTGGCACCGAGTCGCGGACTAGTCAAGGTTGAGAAAGCAACTAAGTTGGCCGAGGAACCGGAATTAACGGTCAGGACGTGATCGACCCCCAAAAATGCCTTAAGTCGCTCTTCAAAAGCATCATTAAATCTACCCGTGGTCAGCCACCCATCTAGGGAAGCCTCGATCATATTTGATACTTCGGTCGGCCCTATGAGCTTCCCTGCCGGTGGTATCTCGGTTACTCCGGGAAAGAATGGAGACTTTTTGAATTTAATTTCGGAGTAGGCTTTAGCTAGCGCCAATATCTCTTGTTTTATTTCATCTATACCGGACATATGTTTTTTCCAAAGTAAATTTCTAATGTGCTACTTTTTCCAGGTAACCCTCGGCTTGCTTCAGTGAAAAGTCTCTCATATCTATTCCACGCATCTGAGCCAGATACCAATTACACGTCAAGTCTAATGTTTCATCGAGCCCCAACTTGGGTCGCCAATTTAACTTGGTCTTAGCCTTAGCTATATCTAGTTTGAGTAGCTTTGCCTCCTTTTTGGAGCCGATATCGACCTGACTAAATTTTATTTTCCTCTTTGTTCTGCACTCAACAGCCGATATCAATTGCCCAACACTGGTCGAATTTTTTATATCCGGGCCAAAATTCCATGAGCCCGTATATTTGGGTGATTCATAAAGTCTCTCAGCCAAAAGTAAGTATCCGTATAACGGGTCCAGTACGTGTTGCCACGGGCGGGAAGCATCAAGACTACGAATCTTCATCGAAGACCCGGATCTCAGCGCTCTAAAATAATCTGGAATCAGACGATCCTCGGACCAATCTCCACCGCCCAGCACGTTTCCTGCCCTAGCTGTAGCAACCGAAACGCCGGAGGCCTTTAAGTAAGAGTCACGAAAGCATTGGGCCACTAACTCTTGACAAGCCTTGCTGCTGCTGTAGGGATCATGCCCCCCCAAGCGGTCTTCCTCCGTGTAGGCAAGATCACGATCCTCATTCTCGTAGCATTTATCGCTAGTAACTATTACTACGGCGCTTACACTGGGTGCGTCACGCACCGCTTCCAAAAGGTTGGCTGTCCCCAAAACATTAACACTATAAGTTTCCAATGGCGCTTCGTATGAAAGCCTAACCAATGGCTGGGCCGCCAAGTGGAGTATGAGGTCAGGTTCAAACTTTGATAACGACTCTTTGACGGCTCTGCTATTTCTGATGTCACCAATCACTTCACCGCTAAGCATCGAAGAGACATTACCCGTCCTGTATATTGAATCAGTACAATCTTGATTCAACGCATAGCCGAATACCCTCGCACCGAGTTGGTTCAGCATCATAACTAGCCAGGAACCCTTGAAGCCTGTATGCCCAGTGATTAAAACTTTTTTTTGGGCCCAAAACCGGCCTTCCAACCTGATGAATGACGTAGTCAATTAACTATCCCCACACTTTCCAAGGGGCACGGCCGGATTCCCAAAGCGTTTGAAGTGCAACTTTGTCCCGGAGCGTATCCATGGGTTGCCAAAATCCTAGGTGCTTGTGAAAAAAGAGCTGTCCACTTTCGGCAAGTCCCATAAGAGGCGCTTGCTCCCACACGGTATCGTCAGATTCAATTCGATCTAGCACTGAGGGCTCAAGCACGAAAAACCCGCCGTTTACCCAACCACCGTCACCTAACGGTTTCTCCAAGAAGGACCTGACTTGATCTCCTTGCGTCTGGACAGCACCAAAACGCCCGGGGGGCTGCACGATAGTCATGGTCGAAGCTCCACCATGGGACTTATGCAACCGTATCAATTCGCCTACATTAATATCCCCAACGCCGTCGCCATAAGTCAGACAAAAACTTTCATTTAAGTAAGGAGCAACTTTTTTCAGCCGTCCACCTGTCTGTGTATATTCACCAGTTTCGACAAGCGTAACGCGCCAGTCCTCAGACTTTTTTTCATGAACCGTCACCACATTAGATTTCAAGTCGATTGTAATATCAGACTGGTGGAGTAAAAAATTCGCAAAATACTCCTTTATGAGATATCCCTTATATCCGCAACAAACAATAAACTCTTTAACCCCAAAATGTGAATATATCTTCATAATATGCCACAAAATCGGCATTCCACCGATTTCTATCATCGGCTTAGGGCGAAGACCACTCTCCTCAGAAATGCGAGTTCCAAGTCCACCAGCAAGAATGACACACTTCAATTTTGTATTTCCTATATTTTTATGTTGAGCCCTACAGCGTTTCGCAACTTATCATATAATTTACCAAAAATAAGCCTAATGAAATCATATTTCCAAAATGGGTAGGTTTGTGTTCTCATGAGCCAGAGGTGAGCGAGCTTCGTACTAAAATCTCGTGGATCTAGAATTGGTTGATCGGGTATACCAGAGATACCCTGTTGTATCGCAAGAAGTCGCCTTTCCTCCCAGTCAACATACCATATATTTAAGTTCCGCACCGTTTGAATACCGCGGTTCTCAAAGTACCTCAAGACCTCGATATCACGCCAATTCAATCCGGAGGAACTAAAGTTATTTAAAAGTCCTACTCCGCGTTGGACCCAGGGCATGTACAACTCCTCCGGGACCTCCTTCGTCTTCAAACCCCTCTCATCAAAAGCAATTGCATACTTCTTATTAATATGCTCAATATTTCGATCTGGATAATGCTTGTTCTCGTATAAATGATAAAGAGCCTGCTTGCTCCGCTCGTTATTTAAGTTACAGAACTGATAATGGAGAACACATAGGGTATCGAAGTCAATCCGATTTGAACAAAACGGTTCGGGGACTCTAGTGCCATGAAACCCCGGCCCCTGAAACTTAACTGTACGATCATCCACATAGGCAAACCAACATCGAGTCCTACTCCAAATACTCTTGTCCGCACGATACCTTTGGGGATCACCCCAAAGCGTTAGCCACGGCATCATGATGGCACTTCCAGGACGAACGGAATTCATTAACTCATCTCGTACGGCACTATCTAATATCTTCGCTGATAGAATTTCATCTGCATGTAATTCAAATATTAAATTATTTCCATCGAAACTTCTGACTGTATCGAGCTGGTAATTCCTAAAATCCGGACCTGTGTAGGAGAAATTCGGCCGGGGAGATATAATAGTAACCTTGCTATTGGCGCTGTACTTTTTGAATACCTCCCTTTCAGATTCTTCTGTACTCGCATCAAATACAAAAACATGATCGCACCAATGGATGAGATGTTCTATAGCATTTCCGACACACCAGGCGTCGTTTTTGACGGGTAGTGAGGCAATTATCTTCATTTGCAGTAAAATCGGAATCTATGAAACAAAGATTTGATGCCCGTTGATAGCCCAAAAAGAATCCGACCACCCTTTGCGCCGAATACATAGATGAAACATCGATTTATCGAGTTCAAAAATAGGCGTCTTACCCGGTAGTAAAGTAAAGCACTGGGTACATAAATATTGTGCGGCAAGGGAGTCCAAATATAGGAGAGTAACTGACTCTCCTCGTGAGCGCCCAAAATAGCCCCCTCAATTTTCTCAATTATACCTGGCCAGCGGTATAAAGCATTGGCCCGAAAATATCCCAGCTCCCCCATTGATCTCCTCAGTTCGACGTCCACGCAAAGCTTTGCAAGCGCTTGGTTATAATCAGCCTGTCCATCGCAAACAATTCCGCCACTACCGATCGTCTCAATATGGGCGTTCCATTGGGCCTTGTGGGAGACAATCGGTAGCCGGTGCATCATCGCCTCCTGAATTGCCGCACCGAGTGTCTCCCCATCACGTCTTGCGTGCGCATAAATATCAAGAGTTTTCAGGAATCTGGAAACACCTGTCCAAGTGTTATTGGGCGGAAGAAAAATCCCTGTTATTCCGAGATCCTTGGAATGGCTCTCATACATTTTTGACCCGCCCAAGAACAAGGCGCGAAACCTAATTCCCGCACTATACTGAAGATGCCTTAACGCTTCGATAACAATAGGCGAAAATATGGTGTCCTCGCGTCTTTGGTGCATTCCGATCACGAGCTCATCGGTACCAATTCCAAGCTCCGAGCGTATGCAACTCTCCTTGACCGGATCCTCTAACGGAAGATATACGACTTCGGAGCGGTTTATATCCCCGCCCCTGGCGAGAAAGTCTCGTTGACAGAGGGGGCTGATTGCCAAAGACTTGAGGATATTCGGCGAAGGATCGTACCAACCGAAAACATTCCACTCAATAACGGGACATTGCATGTGGCAAAATGGATACTCCCTGAATCCAGACCGCCAAGTATAAACCACGTCGGTCTTTATTGTATTAAAGACGTCCCAAAAGTTTGTACCTAACCACGGAAGGTGGGGATGCTCAATGAACCGCTCTTTAACCTGGAATTCAACTGCATTCACACCTGCATTGCGCAACAATAGTAACGCGTCCTCCTTTTCCGAAACGGTCGGCTGTGGGTGTGTAAATCCAGAACGTATATCGTGACCGGGAATACACCACATATAATTCACCGCGAATTTCTGCTTGTCGAGGACGGCGGCTAGCCTTAACATAGTACGGTAGGTGAGTCCACCGTACTGCACAATGGTGACGTTTATCATCCGAATATAGTGATCTGAACCATTGATTAGTAGACAGGCGAGATAGCCAAATTAAAGAATGACTAAAGATGACTGCTAGCAGGCTGTAGATCGAACCACAATTACTCCCCTGTCAATGCTTAAAATATGGCTGCCACTACTGAAATTATCGACAACTTCCCTTAGTTCATCGATAGTAGGGTATCCATTGGTGCCATTAAAATCTTTAGCATCGTCGATAAGTATGACACTCCCGCGCTGAATATTATTAAAAATCACTTCTAGCTCAGAAACAATTGGGCTCTGGGACGCACCTAACGCAGTGGCCCCCGAAGAGTAGTGCGCATCGAGCCAAAAGAGGATTGGCCTTGTCTCCGACTGAATGACTTGCCTGAGTACTTCCCCACTATCCCCCTGGTAAGTCGCAATATTTTTGAAGTTCCTCAATCGATTTTCAGCAATTTTATAAATCCTCTCGCTAAGTTCGATAGTATGAATTTGCTCAAACTCATCACGAAAAAGCAGTGGCGTGTTTCCAATGTGGGTGCCCGTTTCCACCATTACTTTTAATGAGTACTTAGACGCCCAAAACCTAATGACGTCGTGATATGGGTAAATATCACAATCTAGTGACAGCGCCCTTCTCTCCAGGTCAGCGTAACCCGAGACTAGCCGCCTCTGAATTGCAACCAATCTAAAAACCGGCGTACGCTTTAAATATTCCTTGATTTTTCTAGTAAACACTATATTGACTTCCAATTAATAGCGAATTAGATCGGAGTATCGCGCATAAACGACCACGAGAGAGGCGAGAGCGGAATTCCAAACTTCCCATGGTCTCTATAACATCGCTCAAATAGCTCCTTACGATCACTATACCCTTGAGGCTCCCTCCATTTATTATCAATTCTCTCATTCATCTCGATAAGGGACTCCAGGATCCACTCTTTGCTATTGTTTCTTAAAATTAGCCCCGCCTTCTTCACATCCTCCTCACCGTTTATTGTCGCAGCAAGATCATAGCGTCGATAAAATTTTAACTGGTCCTCATATGGAAGGATGTTCCCCGCAAAATCACAAAGAGATTTTGGGACAAAAATTGAACTTCTCGCACATACCCACTGCCCCAGCGGGACGTGGTTGACAACGACCAAAGGGGTGTCAAATAGTGCCCCACCGCTCGAAGCACCGTTCGAAGAACATACCAAGATCTTAGCTTCAGCGTAAAGCCACATATCAAGGAAATCACTCCTCAGGTGACTAAATGAATAATCCACAAAATTGTCAAGATCGGGATTATATGGTTGGCTCGCGGGGAATCCTACTCTAACAACACCACCGCCCAACTCGTCAATGTACCTCATTCCCAATTCCATGTCTGAAATTGGCATATTTCTAAAGGAAGACATCGAAACATAATCTATCTTACTAGGAATAAGCGACTCAAAGAGAGAGTCGCGCGCATGGAAGGCAACAAACCAGTCACACTTCTTAGGGAACAACGCCGATGTAAGTTTACGTCCGGTGTCAACCTCACTGAGAGAAAACGTAACAACAGAGGGAACGGAGTAGCGTATATTCTCGGTGGCTAATGATGGTATGTCCTCTCTAAAGCGGTTCTTAAACACACCAAAAGGTGACATGAGTTTACAAACAATCTCACTACGAATGACTCTAAATTTTCTTGAGAATAGTTCTACAACAAAAGTGTTTGCTGGGCGGTAACAAAAGCCCAAGTAAATGACATCCGACGGTAACATCGACACTCGACGCAACCAGTAATCCGTATTGTCTATCAAGTGACCAAATCGCTGTCGATAAAGAAATACGAATTTTATTCTCTTAAATGTTGAGATAGCTAGGAGAAGTACATAAATTACTGGAAAAAGAACTAACCCGACAAATCTTATGGCTACGTCCTTTATTTTATCAGTGGCTCGCAGCATCACACTCTTGTTATCCCACGCCTTCACCAGCTCAAATATATACATGGACTATCTCGCTAAAAATATGAAAATAAAATGACTCAACACATAATATCACGGATTAGCACCTTCGCGATATTTCTCTCGATGACACGTGTGTGCCATAAATATTAATGCGACGGCAAGTGTAGAAATCATATACCTTATATTGTTAGACCAGGGCAAAACTGTAACTGTCAGGTAAAATATGACTAAACCGATAAGATGAAATCTCAATCGCTCAACACTTCTCACTAGTATTTGACTACTTACAACCGTGATTATAACGAGCGCTACCACCACAGTAATATTAAAAACTACAGCCGCTAGCGATAGGAGTAAGAGAGGTGATTCTTTTAGCTTTGCGATTGAGGGCCTCGCTACAAAGTCGAAGTACTTTGCCACCGATAAGCCGGCAAGATCGTTATTTGAGTGAATATAGATATTGTGGGGCGTAAACAGCCCCCTGATCCAACCTCTTACGAAGGCTCTCGTAGTGCTGTAGGGGTTTTCAGAGGCCATTTTAACCAATGAATTCCTCGCTAGCGAGCTAAATGAGGGGCTCTCGAAAATATGGGGATTGCTAACGAGCTGCCCATCCCAAACCACTCCCCAATCTGCTTGTAGAAATTTTTCTGCTCTACTTATCGCCTCAAGGTCACCACACCTACAACGCTCCCGCTCTATGGCATGGATATACGATACATAGTTGAAACTGACGGCTGAACTAAAAGAGGCATTTCCGGTTAGAAAATAATTTCGCAGAGTCCATGGCGCAGCAGCAATAACAACAACGATACAACCAACTAATGCCAAACCAAGAACACTTTTGTCGATAACCTTTATTAATAGTAGGACCGCGAAATAAAGCAGTATAAAAGCCGGCAAAAAGAGCAATATCGGCTTAAAATATAGACTTACTGCTATCAACCCATAGACGGCCAGAACGCCCTTCCTTGTTGAATAAGATTTATTTAGTATGACTACCGTCATGAGAACGATACAGATGAAGTTGAAAAAGTCAGGGGATACCGTGACAGCCAAATTTAGGGTCTCGGGATGGATAAAAATCGGAGCAACAATTCGCCCCGCTAGCGGACCACTGTTTCTTAATATTACTGAATAGGCAAGAAAAAAAGTCCCGCACAAGACGATTATCTGGAAAATTATAAGTAGGTGTAACGAATTTTCACCGAATATAATATTTGCCAAATAGATGAGAAAGGGGAGGCCGGGAGGTCTAAAACTGTCACCAGATGATGACATGGAGGCATAGTTTTGAGTGCCGATCGAATTAGCGGCGCTGACGTATGCGTCAATATCGGTTCCCGTCGGACTAGCATAGAGAGACGAGAGAATTACCCCCCCGGCAATCTGAACTGCCATAATGATTAGAGGAAATAGATTCTTCTCTACGAATCGTCTTAAGGGTATCTGACAGTTCCTTAAAGTGCCGATTATGTATTTTATAATATAGTACCTCTGCGCCTAATCTATATTAATTGCACGCTCTTCATATACGAGGGGCCGCGCCTTCAGGTATTCTAATGTCCTTAGCTGATATTCTCCAATGATCCCCAAAAAGAAAAGAATAACCGCCAATATGAAGAACATTGAAATAATCGCCGGGATAGTGCCTAGCGTGAACTGATTCCAGTAAACAAGCTTTAAAATTAAAAAGTAAAAAGCCCCCAACATGGATAGCATCGCCAGTGCCACCCCAAGGAACATCATCCCCCTCATAACCGTCTTTGTATTATCCGTAAGACCATAAATTGAGTAGTCCAGGAGTGAGAGTAAGTTGTTTTTCGTGTGTCCGCTTCTACGCTTCGGCTGGTGAAAGGGTATCGCGACATACGGATAACCAAATTCAAAATATAGTGTTCTGAAAAATGGAACAGGATCTCGTAAGTTCCTTATGGACTCAATGACATCCCGGTCAATTAAAGCAAAAGATGATAAATTTTTTACGACCGGTCCTTGATGCGTTTTAGTCAGTATTCGGTAGAATATTTTTCGAAAAATCGGTAGTAGTCCCTTCTCGTCAGATCCTTCCCTCGCGCAAGCAACGATTTTTTTTCCTCGCCTATACTCGCTAATCATCCTAGGAATGAGTTGAGGCGGATCTTGAAAGTCCGCAGCCATCATTACTACGGCATCGCCGGGAGCCCTCAATATGCCGTGCACGGGAGACCTCAGTTGCCCAAAATTTCTGCGATTTAATATAGCCATTATCCTGCGATCGCTCCTTGCCCTCTCCTCGATTATCTCTCGTGTACCATCGGTGGAGAAATTATCGATAATGAGCAACTTAAGCATCGCCCCATGATCCATCTCACATTCGACCGCAATTTGATTCATTAGAACATCAATTAACGGGCCTATATTCTCTGACTCGTTGAAGGTAGGTACCACTACTGTTATATTCATTATCAATTCCCGCCTAGAAAGTACCGACTAACTACCAACTCCTACGTATTTTTCAATCATTTCCCTTGCGGAGCCCTCTTCTCTAGTCCGCAGTATCGCTAAAAAGTTGTCTATATCACTCAAAAGCGTACTCTTAAAGAAATTCCTTTCTTCTGATAGTAATACCCCATCTATACTAGTGGGCAATAAGTCGCCGCTCCATGAAAGCTCTTCCTTCAACTTTTCCCCGGGTTGTAAACCAACAAACTCTATGTCGATCGAGTGCCTGGACATTGATGGGTGTCCTCTATGCATTTCAATCATCTTTTTGGCCAGGTTCAAGATATTGACGGGTTCACCCATATCTAGCACAAATATTTCGCCGCCGGCTGAGATTAAGGAACTTAAGACAGTAAGTCTTGCAGCCTCCGGTATCGACATGAAGTAGCGCTCAACTTCTGGGTCAGTGACCGTTAGCGGACCACCCCTCATAATTTGGTCCTCAAAAATTTTTACTACGGACCCAGACGATCCGAGTACATTTCCAAATCGAACGATTGAGTACGCTGTTCTGGTTGATGTTGCTTGGAAGCTGTAAGTCAAAATCTCGCTAAGCCTTTTGCTCGCACCCATGTAATTAGATGGCCTTACGGCTTTATCGGTACTGACCAGTACAAATTTTTCAGAGCCCATCTCCTTAGCCATTTTGGCCACCACATATACGGCCGCTACATTGTTGTAAGTGCCCGTTAAAAAATTATCCTGGACTATGGAAACATGTTTATACGCGGCCGCATGATAAACAATATTGGGTGCGTGATTATTAAAGATTTCGCGGACCAGTGGCTCATCAGTAACCGATCCCAAATAATAGAAAATATGGGTCGCTTTTGGCTGAATTCTTTTTAAAATCCCCCTTAGGGTGTGTAACGCAAGCTCATTTGAGTCCACTATAATCAGGCTCTTAACAGACTGATGAACCAAATAGCTACACAGTTCGGTACCAATAGAGCCGCCCCCCCCAGTTACAAGAATAGTCCTTGTGGAAAGAGGATCGTACGCAGCCTGGTGAGATAGTGACCGTTCACTGCGATCAACTAATCGATTGAACCTTTCACTAAAGACAATATCCTCCTCAACAGGTCCCGCCATTGACGCTAATCCCGCCAGTACAGGGAGATCCACTAACTCGATGGGATTCACTTCGGCATAGTTTCTGATCTCTGACAGAGTAACGGAGGGTATGGCGCGCCTTGGGAAAACGACTTTTTTGACGTTGAACTGATCGAGGGTGTGGCTGATATTCTCCGTTGGCGCGATAGGTATTCCCATAATCGATCGCCCCACTAGGGTTAAGTCATCTACCAAAATGACCGACACCTTATCGTCCCCATTCGAAATCGCAGACCTCAAAATGTTCTGGTCTATCACGCCGACAAAGACCAGCGCGGTTGAGACCTTATGCGTAACGCAGACGAAGTTACTCTTGATTCTAGCAAGACCGAAATGTATTAAATGCCGATAGCCTAAAATTAATCCAATGGAAGTCAATATAAAGATGAGCCCTACGGTACGTGGTATGCCTTGAAAAACGATAACAAAGGGAATAATTGTAAAGAACGCTGTGTTGGCAATACTTGCCAGCATGGTCTTACTCTGAACCGTCAGTGGACTAAAACGCAGTGGCTGGTCATAGAGTCCAACAAACCAATAGACACACACAATTATTAATGCTGACACTGAGGCATAAATAAGGTGCTGCACCTGGATAGACGGAATGTCTCCGAGCCGCAAGTATAACGCAGCGAAAAAAGAAACCAAGACTATTATCAGGTCAGCCAACAGCAGTATAATTTTATAGAAGGCCCGATGAACCCTTACAAATTCAATTAACCTTAATAAATTATTTTTGTTCATAAAGCCCATAATGTTTAGCCATACATTTTATATTTTCGAAATGATTTGTCTGAGGTGTCCAATTAAAATTATCACGAAATTGATCACCCCGTGCAATAAAGTCATCGGACAAGCGTCGACTAAGCTGCGTGATTAGTCCCCCACTCGAAACGCTGGGATTCACCGTCAAATCAGAAGGTGATCGACCGAGGACATATGCAATGACAAGCTTACTCATCGACCCAAGCAGTATGCTCTGTAGGTTCACGCGACCAATATCATTACAATACGTTATGCATTCTCCGAGGTCGATCGGAGAATTCGGAATGATATAGCTATGAATTTCGCAGTGTTTACTTTGTTGAACTTTACAAAGTGCATCAATGAAGTCATCGATATATAGGACAGATCTCACTCCTACCCGATATCGCCCACGAGAGATGTAATTTTTAAGCGCCCACTTAAGCATCAGGGTAACCATTCCTGGAGATTCAATGCCGTAGACGGGTGGGGATCGGAGTGAGATTACTCGAACGCCTAGCTTATTCCCTAGAGCCATGAGAGCTTGCTCAGCCTGTAATTTAGAAGTACCGTACGCTCCCCGCAGGCCTGATAAGCAGGGTATGGATGCGTCTGTGTAGAAACCAGCATCCCCATATATTTTTGTGGAGGATATGTGTATAAATTCCTTCACTCCCGCATAACCCGCCATTCGGAGTAGTGTCAGTGGAGTAATTAGGTTGGAGGCAATTAGTTTCTCCTCCGCTGCTTGCCCGTATCTATGTGCGTAACCAATAAAGTTTATTATTTTTTCACGACCCGATAGAAATTCGATTAGCGGACCTCTCTCGCGGTCTCCCCCGATATTAATGCTATCAAGAAAGGCCCTTGGGATCACATCACAATTTGTACGCTTCACAAACTCCTTACCTAGGTAGCCGGTTGCGCCTGCGACAGCTAAACCCCTCACGTTTCGGGGCTCCGAAGTATATCGAGCATTCTATTAAATGCCACCGCTTCAGAATAACGACTAATAACAGTCTCCCTTGCATTAACACGAAGAGTCTGGAGGTCCACTTGCCCGGTCACTACATTCAAGAGTGTGTCGATAAGGCTAATTGGACTCCTGGGCTTGCAGAGGAGTCCATTACAACGATCTGTAATAATTTCCCTGCACCCCGGGACATCGGTCGCGACGCATATGAGCCCACATGACATTGCCTCCAAAAGCGCCTTGGGTAACCCCTCCCTATAAGAGGGCAGGCAAAAAACGTCTAGTGAGCTATAGATGTTAGTTGATTCAAGGTGCCCGTGATAATTGATAACTCCGAGTTCGATAGACTTTTTTAGTTCACCCACTGTGAACGCAGATCTATTC
>Ga0209189_1000217_pt1 | contig 50414 bp, 40 predicted proteins | sample C_130820_EF_Meta_FD_187308 | JGI IMG/M metagenome (GOLD analysis project Ga0209189, IMG submission 187308) | Freshwater microbial communities from Lake Croche, Canada to study carbon cycling - C_130820_EF_MetaG (SPAdes) (version 3) | ecosystem: Environmental > Aquatic > Freshwater > Lake...
CGGAATCGATTGGCGCATCGGCGAAGCGTGGTTTTGGGACACTCTTGTCGACGCCGACGAGGCAAGCAACCCCGCGTCCTGGCAGTGGGTGGCCGGCAGTGGGTATGACGCTGCACCGTATTTCCGTGTGTTCAACCCCGAATTGCAGGCCGCCAAGTTTGACCCGGATTCGGTGTATCGGGCGCGCTGGATCGATGAATACAACACGCCGTTGTACCCCGACCCCATCGTGAGCCTGTCCGACACTCGCGCCCGCGCTCTCGCGGATTATGCGGCTATGAGGGGCGAGCGCCCACAGTCCTGACCGCATCGGCGGCGACCAACACCGCGGCACGGGACGCCTCAAGTGGCGTGAGCCCACGAGCAAGACCCGCGAGTAGCCCCGCGTTGAAGGAATCCCCCGCCCCGGTCGGGTCGACAACGTCCACGGGTTTCACGTAGACGTGAGCAATTGCTTCCCCTCGTTGCGCGACAATGACGCCGTCCCTTCCACACGTCGTCACCACGAGAGGGAACAACTCGGTCAGGGCATGCGTCGCCGCGTCGACATCGTCGAGCCCGGACAGCATTCGAACCTCGTCCTCGTTCGGACGCAGAATGTGCGCACCTGAGCAGAGTCGAAGAAACTCGTCGACACCGAAATCCGAGATGAAACCGGCGGAGGCCGGATCGATGCTCACCGTCACGCCATGGGCGATTGCCCGCGCGATGAGCCGCGTGACGGACTCGCGTTTCGGTTCATCAATGATGGTGTGGCCGGTGAAGTGAAGAAAGTTGGCGATCGCAATGAGGTCTTGCGGGACGCTATCGAGATCAAAAATCACGTTGGTACCGCGATCGGTCAACATGGTTCGCTTGTCGCCTTCGACGATGATGACGATGGTGCCCGTTGACCGCTCCGGGTCGCCGTTGAGATGCGTTTTCACGCCAAATTTTTCGAGTTCCCGAGTGTGGCGGTCAAGGTCGGCAAGGCCCACCTGGCCGAAAAAATGAACGTCGGCACCAATGTGCCCGAGCCACGCCGCGGTGTTCGCCGAGGACCCACCGGGGTGACGCTCGATGAGCGCGGGGGTGTCCGTGTCGGCGCGAATTGCCCCGTCAGGTCGAACGATGATGTCGTCGATGACATCGCCTACGACGACAATCGTTCCGGCTACCGTCATGCGCGTCGTTGACACCAGGCTGTTGCGATGTCGCCCGCGACGCGAATGTTGTTGCGCGCGAGGTCAAGATTTACTTCCAAGCTTCGGCCCGCCGAAGCCTCGACGATGTAACCGAGAAGAAACGGTGTGACGGCCTTCCCTCGGACGCCCGCTTGTTCCGCGGCGAGAAACGCCTCCGAGAGGACGCGGTCGTGCGCGGTCGGATCCCACTGTTGCTCGGGTGGGATCGGGTTGGCGACGACAATTCCTTGACCGTGACCGGTGACGTCCTGCGATGCCATGACGGCGGCGACTTCAGCCGCGTCCTTGACCGCCCAATCCAGCGTGAACCCGCTGTCCGTCAGCCAAAACGCAGGGAACGCCGTGGTGCCAAACCCAATGACAGGGACGGAGAGGGTTTCGAGGCGTTCGAGTGTTGTGGCGATGTCCAACACCGACTTCACCCCCGCGGACACCACGGTGATGTTCGTGACTGCGAGGGTCGACAGGTCCGCCGATTCGTCAAAGGTTTCGCTTGCCCCACGGTGGACACCTCCGAGTCCGCCCGTGGCGAACACCCGGATTCCGGTTTGAGCGGCGATGTGTGCGGTCGCGGCAACGGTCGTTGCGCCGCTCTGTTTGGTTGCGTGCAGGATGGGCAGGTCACGGACACTCGCCTTGGCGATATCGCGATCCGCGATCGTCGCGAGACCATCGGCATCGAGGCCCACCGTCGGAATACCGTCGATGATTGCGATGGTCGCGGGAACGACACCCTTGTCTCGAAGGATCTGTTCGAACTCGAGCGCTGCATCGCGATTTCGAGGTCGTGGGAGCCCATGCGAAATGATGGTCGATTCCAGAGCGACGACGGGTTTGTTGTCCGCGAGAGCGCGAGCAACCTCGGGCGCGATGTTCAGGGTAGGCACGTTCCGACGATACCGCACGCTCTACTATCGAAGAGTGGAACATGACATCACCGCAGGGCTCACGCTTCGCCGCAATAGGGCGGGAAAGCCTGCGCTCTGCCTCGTCACGGGAGCGACAGGTTATATCGGTGGGCGGTTGGTCCGAGAGCTTCTTCAACACGGTTATCGCGTGCGAATTCTTGCGCGAAATGCCGAACGACTGCGTTTTCACCCTTGGATTTCCAAGGTCGAAGTTATCGACGGTGACGCAAACATTCCATCCGACGTCGCCCGCGCTGTCGCGGGAGTTGACGTTGCGTACTACCTGCTTCACGCCCTGATGACGCCAACGAATTTCGAGGAACACGAAAAGGAACTCGCGACCACCTTCGGCGCGGAGAGCAAACGTGCGGGGGTGAAACGAATCGTGTACCTCGGTGGGATGGTCGATTCGACTGCACCGCTGTCGCCGCACCTTCTGTCCCGCGAAGCGACAGGGCACATTCTGGCGGCGTCTGGAGTTCCCACCATCGAATTACGGGCCGGTGTTGTGATTGGGTCCGGTTCGGCATCGTTCGAGATGCTGCGTTACCTCACCGAGCGCCTCCCCATCATGACCGTTCCGAAATGGGTGAATTCGCGAATCCAACCGATCGCCGTTCGAGACGTTCTTCGTTACCTTGTCGGCGCCGCGTCCCTGGCCGACACCGTGTCAGGAGATTTTGACATAGGCGGACCGGATGTCTTCACCTACCGCGAAATGATGGAGCATTACGCGGCCGCGGCGGGCCTCCCGCCTCGAATCATCATTCCCGTTCCGGTGCTGACGCCACGGCTCTCGAGCGGCTGGGTCGGGCTGGTAACACCCGTTCCGTACACACTCGCCCGCCGGCTGGTGGCGAGCCTCAAAAACGAGGTCGTGGCGCGGAACGACGATATTCGACGACTGATTCCCGACCCGCCTGGAGGTCTCACGACGTTCGACCGTGCTGTCTCACTCGCGCTCGCCAAGATCAAGGACGCTCGAGTCGACACCCGTTGGTCCGACGCTTCACTTCCGGGATCGCCATCCGAACCGTTGCCAACCGACCCCTCGTGGGCCGGTGGAACGCTGTATCGAGATATTCGCGTCGCCCACAGCACCGATTCGGTTGACGAGGTCTGGAAACGCGTCGAGTCGATTGGTGGCGAGAACGGGTACTCGACGGCGAGCTGGGCGTGGGAGGCCCGCGGCTTGCTCGACCGACTGGTTGGAGGACCAGGTCTTCGCCGAGGTCGCCGCGACCCCAACCACCTCGTTGAGGGTGAGGCGCTCGATTTCTGGCGGGTTGAATCGCTTCGCCCACCCCACGTGCTGCGGCTTCGCGCCGAGATGCGCAATCCCGGTTTGGCGTGGCTGGAATTCACTGTTGAGGCCGAAAGTTCCGGGTCGAAAATCACGCAGCGCGCGCTGTTCGCACCCAAGGGACTTGCGGGTCACGCCTACTGGTGGCTCGTCTGGCCGATGCACGGTTTGGTGTTCCCGTCGATGGTCAACTCGGTAGCCAAGGGGCGAAAGCGCGCGCGTCGGTGATGGCGCCGCGCACATCCAGAAACGGGCTCGCCATCCTCGCGCTGTTCGGGGTGACGGCAGCGTGGGGCGCGTCCTTCGTTCTCATGAAGCCCGCGATTGAACGTCAGCCCATCCCCGACTTTCTCGCGACACGTTTCGTGATTGCGGTCCTGATCCTCGTTCTCGTTCGGCCGTCAGTCTTCCGAAAGATCGCGCCGAGAATGGTGTGGACGGGCAGTGTTGCCGGCGTGTTCTTGGCTCTCGGTTACGTCACCCAAACAATCGGGCTTCACTTTGCCACCGCGGCCATCACGGGGTTTCTCACCGGGCTGTATGTCGTCGCGACGCCGATCCTCGCATGGCTGCTCTTCCGCCAGAAACTGAACGGCAAGGTCATCATCGCGGCCTGTCTGGGACTGGCGGGCCTTGGAATCATCTCACTCAATTCCTTCGGAATCGGCGTCGGCGAAATATGGATTGTGGTCGGTGCAATTTTCTTCGCCCTACACATCGTGGTTCTCGGTCGATGGAGTCCCGGTTCGGACACCTATGCACTCACCGTCGTGCAATTGATTGTCGTGTCTGTGATCACTGTTGTCGTCACGCTTGTCGACGGCGACGGCTACGTGGCTCCGCCCGACGGCGACGTGTGGGTTGCCGTACTCATCACGGCCGTGCTCGCAACGGCGGCCGGATTTCTCCTACAAACCTGGGCCCAATCGACGATGGATGCCTCGCGCGTCGCTATCATCCTGACCGCGGAAGTGCCATGGGCTGCCGCCATTTCGGTCGCCGTCGGTCAAGAAGTCCTCGCGCTGCGAACGGTCATCGGTGGAAGCATCATGATTGCGGCGATGCTCATCGCAGAATGGCCAGGACGTCGGAAACCCGTCGCGGGTGAAATCCTCCCGGTTCACCCTCTCGGGCACTTCGAATAGCCGAAGCTGGCGGTTTACCCGAAGCGACCGTGCACGTAATCAAGCGTGCGCGGGTCTTGCGGGACGGAGAACATGAGGTCGGTCGGACCCGCCTCGACGATTCCACCGGGAGTTCCGGCCTCGGCGAGGAAGAACGCGCAGTCATCCGAGACGCGCTGCGCTTGTTGCATGTTGTGCGTGACAATCACGATCGTGACTTCGTTCGACAGTTCCTGAATGGTCTGTTCGATGCGCCTGGTCGATGTGGGGTCGAGTGCCGAACATGGCTCGTCCATCAACAGCACCGACGGTCGCACCGCGAGTGAGCGGGCGATGCAGAGACGCTGTTGCTGCCCACCGGACAGTCCACCGCCCGCGTTTCGCAGACGATCCTTCACTTCGTTCCACAGACCGGCCTTGGACAGCGTTTCCTCGACCAAGTCATCCGCGTCGCTGTTCGAAATCTTGCGACCGGTCAGGGACAGTCCCGACAGCACGTTGTCCTTGATGCTCATCGCGGGGAAGGGGTTGGGCTTCTGGAAGACCATCCCGATTTGACGGCGAACGTCGGTGATCTTGATGCCATCGTCGTAAATGTCGTCGTCGTTGAGTCGCACTTCGCCCGCGAGCGATGCGCTCGGCACGAGTTCGTGCATCCGGTTCAGGGTGCGAAGGAATGTCGATTTGCCACAGCCCGATGGACCGATCAGCGCGGTGACTTTGCCCGCCTCCATCGTGAGGTTGACCTTCTCGAGGACCTTGTGGTCGCCGAACCAGCACGACACGTCGACGGCCGTGAGGGTGGCGGGAGCATTCAGGTCGGTGTCGAACGCGGCAAAAGTTGTGGACATGTCTCTATCTTTCCTAATAAAGGTTGGGCATCAAAATAACGACGGTTTCGGCAAGCGCGATTCCGATTGCGAGAAGAACGGGTACTGCAACGGCCCAGGTTTGAATGCGTCCCCAACGTCGGATTCCGACGAGGGCCAGTGCAACGGCGACCAGTCCGAGTTCCAACAGCAGCAATAGAGGAAGCCAGCCGCTGTCGTCGGTCCCAAGAAGCCGTTCGGCGGGCGTGAGTGATGCGGGGTAAATGATCGGCAGGGGTGCAGGGTTCGGTGTCGTGACGATGTCGGCGTCGACGCGAATGATTCGATCGGGGAAGAAGGGGAAACCAGTCGTCGACACAAGAGTAAGTCTGGCGGGTGATGTCGATGCGACAGGTGTCGTCGAACCCGTCGTTGGCGCATCGGTCGCACCCGGCGCAGGCGTCACCGACGCGCTGGGCTTCGGCGTAGCCGATGGTGTAGCCGATGGTGTAGCAGACGGTGAGGCGGACGCGGAGGGCGTTGCGGTCGGCGATGCGCTGGGTGCGGCGGATGCACTCGGCGATGTCGTTGGTGCCGTCACGGGCTCCTCCGTCGCGGTGGCGGCATCGCCCGTTCGAACGCCGGAAATCTTGTAGAGCGAAACTCCTTGCGCGGTGGTGACGCGGATCGTGTTTCCCGCGTGCAGAGCGGCGAGGCCGCCGAACGGACCACCATACAGCGACTGGCGACCGTAAATCACGGATACGCCAGTTTGCCCTGGCAGCGGCGTATCACGGCGGTGCCCGGGGGCGGAAAGCAGAACACGAGAAGTCGTGCCCTCGTCGACGATCGCCGTCACGTTGAGGGCGGGAATTTCCATGATGGCAACGGGTGTCCCGAGTGGGTACAAATCGCCGTTCGCATCCATTTGTGCGACGGGACCCTGGCCATTCGCGAGCGAGAAACGGATCTGTTCCGCCTGAACGATTTGTTCACGTCCGTATCGAATGGGGGAAATGAGAACCATGTCGGCGATGAAGCCGGTGAGAAGCACGCCGACGAGGGTCAGCGTCGTTCCCGACAAGATGAGGGATTGCTTGGGGGTCGGTGTGCCGACCACGCTGTCCATGGCGGGCGCTCGCTCGTCCCGGTAGGACGCAAGCTTGTCGGCCGCGACATCGACTAGGCCTTCAACGGCCCTGCGCGGTCGGGAGAACGCCGAGGTGACCCCCGCCCTGACATTTGCCAGGACGGAGGCCACCGAGGTGTTGCGGTTTGTCACGTACTAATCGTTACTTGACGACGTAGCTAACCGTGCCATCGAGCTTCTCGGCATAGTTCGCGTCACCGGAGTACTGAACCGTGAGGCTCTTCGTACCCTTGGTGGCGATTGCCGCGATGGTGACGGTGACCGAACCATTCGAGGCCAACGTCAGGGTGCCAGTTCCGACGGTTGTCGCACCATCCTTGATGGTTATGGTTCCCGTGGGGAGTGCTCCCTTTTGCTTGATGGTTACGGTAACTGTTCCGGTCTTCCTCACCGTTGCGCCAGCCGTGGTCGACGCGATGGTGGGCGTGTACTTCGAGGTGATCGCTGTCGCGGACGACTGTGCGATGCCAAGAAGCGTCGGCGTGAAGGTCACGGTGAGTGCTGAACCGATGTTTGCAACGGGAACATCGACCGTGGTCGAGCTCGAGTTTGCGGCGATCGTTCCAGTTGCAACTTGCGTGCCACCGACCTTGACGGAGAGGGCTCCACCCTGGTTACCGTTCGACGTGGCCGACACATTGAGCTGGAAGGTCGTGTCAGTCGTTTCACCGTGGATTCGCGACGGGGTCACCGTTAAGGTGCTTGCCGAAGCCGCGTAGCGACGCGCGGTGGCGTCACCACAGCCGGAGCTGAGCGTTGCGAAACCGAACTTCGTGATCGTCGAGGTGGCGGAACAGATGAGTCCACCAGTTCCAAACATGAGGTACTCCGCGCTCGTGTTGTTGTCCATCTTGGCAGACGGCACCAAGTGGTACATCGTGCGCGACAACCACGACGGCTTGTTGTTTCCCGTTGAGGGGTTTGCACCCGTGTCGGAAATCAGGTTGGCGTTCATCGCGTAAGTCCCCGTGGATCCAGTAGTCGCTGCGAGACCGTTGATGGTTCCGAGAACTGCGCCGTGACGACGGTCGGTGACCGAGACACCAGTGTCAGAAAGAATCGCTGCACTGTTTCCCTGAGCAACCCACTGGGGTACGGAGAACGGCATAATCGCTCCACGGTCACCTTCGAGAACGGTTCCGTCGTGCTCTTGAACGTCAACGTCGGTGTGTCCACCGCCAGCGATGCCCTTGCGCGTTACACAGGTTCCGAGCGAGGCCCCGAACTTCGAGCTGGAGCTACCACCCTGCCAGAACTTTGCGGTTCCCGAGCTGGACTGAGGGACGTAGGCGTGGATGGCGACGAGCGACTCACCCGCACCGGCGGAGTAAGTTCCGTCGACGAGTTTGCCAGCATTTGCGCCACCGACAACAACCTTCGTCGCAGCACAGGTGTAAATCGACCACAGCGTTGACGGGGCAATATGAGTAGCGGGGTCAACGACATCGGACGAGGTTCCCACGGTCAATGACGGGAGGGAGGTCGATGCGTCTACGGCGTAGCCTACGAGGTCTTTCGCAAACGGCACATAGGCGATGACACCGGTCGGCACGTTGTCTCCGGATGGTGCGCTCGATGAACGCGAGAACTGAACCTGGCCGGCAACACGAGCCGTCGTCCACGACGCCTTGATGCCACTGTAGGTGGTACCCGTCGCCGAGGCCTGGTAACCAATCGCGGTGAGAAGAACGTTTGCGCCGTCTCCGGATCCGTTGGGGCGGTAGAACGGGTCACCAAGGTACGAGGTAGAGACCCACGCCGAACCAGTCGCGTCGTACGACGCCAGCTTCCAGTTCGTCGTTACTCCACTGGTGTGACCGAGTGCGGCGGAGAGGCCGTTGTCGATGTCTTGAATCGTGTCGGATCCGACACCGGCAAGAACACCAAAGTTTCCCTGGTCGTTGTTCGTTGCGGTGAAGACTGGGTCAGCCATTGCTGGCGCTGAAATACCCGTCGCAGCCACAGCGGCTACGCCAAGTGCTGCTGACCATTTGGTCAGTGCAGTGAACTTCATTGTGATTCCTTTCAATTCGTGATTCGGAGGCTGTCGCCACCGATTGTGCAGACTTCCGTCTGCGTGTCAAGACTTGGGCGCGTGGGTGAACTCTGTGCAAACTTCGGATTAAGAAGGTAAGTCCATCCCCTTACGAATCAACATTCGCCCGCCCGCGATGGATGGGATTCCGAAACAGAGAGCGGAAAGCAGGGCGTATTTTGCAGCCGAATTGGGGTCTCGCGGGGCATCGCCCACAATGGCGTTCGCAACGGGCGTGACAGGCGTTCCCGGATCGACGGGAGTGGTGGTTGTGGGCGTAACGACGGTTGTGTCGGTCGACGGCACGTTAGGAGTGCGAATGTGCTCGGCGCACTGTGGGGACTTAACTTCGGCGAGAAGCGATTTGGCTGCGTCCACCGTCACCTGTCGATTCGCGTCGGACAGGGGGACGTAGCCGTAAGGCAGGTCTCCGTAAGCCGTACCGAGTGTTTGCCCATCGCCCGCTGCGTAATCAAGAAGAGTCGCGTAATCCTTCAACTGTGAGGTGCTGGCCGCGCATACATTCACAACTGCATAGTCAATACTGGCCAATGGGTAGGAGTTCGCCCCGGTTACCGAGTCGTTAAAAGTCAACACGCCCTCAACGTCGGAATCAGTGAATTCATCGATTCCGTTCGCAATGGTTGTTTCGGTTGGTTCGACCGCGTGACCCCCGCCATTGACAAGGTGAGCAACGGACAATCCGAGACGATTCGCCGACGATAAATCGGTGATTCCCATCATGAATCGACGACCCAGTGTCTGCACACCAGGTGAGACGAATGCAGCAGGGTTTTTAGACTCGTCCCAGAAAGTCTTGGAACCAGGATCCGCGCGCAAGACCTTCAGCGCCGATTCGGCCATGTCAAGGACATACGGACGAAGTTCGAATGTCCCATAGCCGGGGGCCGGAACATAGGAATATTCTCGGAATGTTGATTGGTCTGCTTTCGGGAAACTGTTAAGTGCGAGGTCTTCATCAAGGCCAAGTGCCTCGTAATAAGGGTTGACTTTCATTCCCCACTCGTCGGCGGTACCGGAGATAAAGTCGAGTGCGTCTTGATCTGCTCGAATCCACTTCCACACCGCGGCGTAAGCGTCCGAGTTTCCTAGCGCCGTCAACAGCCCGCCAGGTTCGATGTAACCCACGAAATCTCGGAATTCGGGGTTCAGTTCGAGGAACTCTTCGTCGTGATTGAGAGAGCGTGGATTCGACTGCACAGCGGACTGGTGATCGCCATCGGGAACGTCGTTACGGTACGACTGCGTCAGCATCTTCGCAACGAGTCGGGCGTTGAGGGTGAGATCCGTCACGAGAGTGCCGTTTTTGTCGAAGATATCGCTCTCGGAACCCAGCAAATAATTGATGTTAAAGGCAATCACCGTTGCGGATTGGGCGACGGGAGCGTATGTGAGTGTCGCATCCCCCGCTGCTGTCGTGTCGAGCGGTTCCGAAACGATTCCGAAGCGAGCGGCGCTGTCCAGGTCCGAAACGATTTGATGACGTGCTTCGTCATCACCAATCTGTGAGAAGCCGAACGTTGCCGCATCGCGACACAAATACGCTTGCCACGATGCGAACGCTGGTGCGACAATCTCGTTCCCGACGATGCCCCGTTCATCTGCGCCAATTGCACATCCGGATACCACGCTCTTGAACGTTAGTGGGAGTTCAATCCGGTCGGCCCAGTTTGATGCCGACAGCGGGCTCGAGTTCAGGCGTGAACCAAGATCATCTCCGTACCGCACACCGCGCGGGTTGTACTCACCGCGCGGGACGATGACGAGCCAACAGTTTTGAACGCCGCCATCCGAAAGGGGTGCGCCGCACCCAAGATGAGGCGCCTCAAGCGCCGTCTGGACTTCAAAGTCCTGAGAACCAGTTCCATCGTTCGCTGTCGGGGCGCCAGTTACTTCGTTTGTCAGCGTTGAATCAAATATCGACAGCGCGTTGAAGGTGCTTTCGTCCTTGACCGAAACAAATGGGACAGAGAACTGCCGAAGGTACGGGTTATTACCGGGAGGGGGAATTCGGTATGAGTCCGAATAGCTCTGGTTGGGGTCTTCGTTTTCAACAAGTCCTCGACCGGCTGCGTTGTTTCCCGCAATGCTCGAGAGGGTGGTCGTTGGGGCACCCCACTGGCAATTTTCGGGTTTTGCGGTTCCGGAACCGTCGTCCCAGCACTGCATGATTTGCACATAGTTTCGTGAAAAATCGCCCTGGGGGCTGACGGCACCGTTTTCCCACGACACGTTGACCACCTGGTAGGACAGGTTGTCGATATTGCTGACGTGGAAAATGAGATTTTCAAACAGGCTGTAGTTCGGGTCGGTGAGGTCGCGCTCGCCATCGGCCCAGGAAACGTCGACGGAACCGTCATCATTTTTGGTGATGTCACCGCTGACAGATTTAGCCGACCGGGCTGATTTGGCGCGGGCGGGCAACGTCGGGACCGCGCTGGGTTCAGGAGTGGGAGTCGGGCTCGGCGTTTCGGTGACGGCAGGGGTGCTGTCGCCCTCGACCGCGTTGGCCGCCGAAACGGCGAGGCCCGCGAAAACCACCCCACACATCACATTGGTGAGAAAAAATATCGAGAAAAACCTCTTACGTCGCGATGCGGTCATGATTTATCGCTTCCTTCTTGCCGCTGCCGTGACGAGAACAGGCGGAACGACAACGATGAGGACGACGATGATGATGACGCTCGTGATGACCCAATTGATTGCCGACCAACCCAGCGCCTCTGTGGCGATGGGGAGTGCTTTGACATTCGAGCACACACCCGTATCGGCATCACACACCGTTGGTCCTGTTCCCGCGGTGCCCGTCATGCCTGTTGAGCCTGTCGTGCCCGTGGTTCCAGTCGTACCAGTCGTTCCAGTTGTTCCAGTTGTTCCAGTTGTTCCAGTGCTGCTTCCACCCGATCCCGATGACGAACCACCAGTCGAATCGGTGCACTGGGTTGCCCCAACCTTGTCACATTCGCTCGGCATCGGAGCGTTCGTGAAGTAGCTCTTATCCAGGGTCGGGTTATTGCACGAGTTGATGTTGACGTTTGTGACGTCGGCGCCAGGAATTCGCTTTACTTGATCAAGACCCGCCTGGACAAGGTTCCCGGGGAGCGGCGAATACCCGAGAACGTCCGCTTGGGATTGACCTTGGCAAAGAAAATAATTGGAAAACGCGGCGAGCGTTTTACCCTTGTCAGCCGTAAATGGCCCCGACGCTTCTGTCGGCACAATCATGTACGAATACGACGACAACGGGTATGTCCGTGGGTCCTTGTTGTTGTAGACGCCCGTCAGATCCTGGGTGAGGTAGTTGTCTCCCGGCGTTTCGTTGATGCGCGCGCCAAGAAGTGCGACGGCAACGTTCTTCGCAGTCGGCTCGGTGTAATAGCCCGCCTTGTTCAGCACCTTCGCCACCGGGAATCCGGTCTTCAGTGCGTACGAGTACTCCACGTAGGTGATGGTTCCCTCGTTCGCAGTCTGTGCGACATAACCCGATACACCCTGTGAGTTGGGCTGCGCGACCATTCCAGAAATCGTCGGATAGTTCGACGTGAGTCCGCACTCGTTTCGGCCAACCTTGGTGCAATAGGCACCCCAAATCGAACCGTATTGCTTAGACATCCACAACGTGAACTGGGCCGTAGAACCCGAACCGTCGGAGCGAACGACCGGGACAACAGCACGGTCCGGCAGCGTGAGGCCAGGATTATCGGCGACGATGGCGGCGTCATTCCACTTTTTGATCACACCGGTAAAAATCTTTGCGATGACATCGCCCGACAGTCGAAGATTCGTGATCCGCTCGCCGCCCGATGTGAGGTTGTACATGAAGGACGTACCACCCGCGACAATCGGCATGTACGCGAATCCTCGCGTCGGGAGGTCATCTTTCTTACCGTTATCCGTCAATCCATAAGGGATTTCCGAAACCGCATAATCAACAGTCCCCGCCTTGAATTGGTTTCGTCCGTCCGACGAACCCGTCGACGCATAGTTGATTCGCATGCCGTACTGCGTGACGTTTCGACGCCACTGGTCAAGAGCATTGGCACTCCATGACGAGCCAGCACCGGAAATGGGCACGTATGTTTCCGCGAAAGCGGCACTGGTGCCGATGAACGGCATCAGAATCGTCAGCAGGAACGAAAGGCCCGCGACAATCCGACGAATCCGGGTAACAACTGAGTTCATGAGTGGTCCTTTGAACGAATGACGACGCGACGCGGAGTCAAGAGTGCAGAAAGAGATTTGAATAGGGTGACAACGTTCGAGATCATCGCAGCACGTCGGGTTCGCGCGCGAGCCGATTTCTCAGGGGTCATCCCACCGACCCAGCGGGCGATGACAAACAGAGTGAGAACTAAGACCATCAACACGGCAGCGGTTCCGAAGCCTCGGGCGATCATGGTCGGTTCCGGGGACTTGACGAACTGAAAGATCGCGAGAGGAAGCGACACCATCGGGTCGGCGAGGGGGTTGACGTTGAGAGCCGCGGTAAATCCGGAGGTCAGCAGCACGGGCGACGTTTCGCCGATACCGCGAGCGGTAGCCAAGATTATCGAGGTGGTCAGACCCGAACGAGACGTGGGAAGCACGACGTTCCACACCGTCTTCCACTGGGACGCGCCGAGGCCAATGGACGCCTCTTTGAGGGTTTGCGGGACCAGACGCAGCACGACGTCTGCCGATCGAATCATGATGGGAAGCATCATGACGCTGATTGCGAGAGACGCCGCGAACCCGGACTTGGGAACCCCAAACATAAGAATGGCGGTGGCAAAAATGAACAGGCCGGCGACGATCGATGGCAACGCCGTCATGGCCTCCACGATCGTTCGAACGAACCGCGAGAAGCGGCCGGGGATTTCGTTGAGGTACACCGCTGCGGCCAAGCCGAGCGGAATTGTGATGGCGAGAGCGATCGAAATCTGAATGAGCGACCCGGCGATGGCGTGGACAACACCACCCTTCGTGAGGGGATCCAGCGGACCCGCCTCTTGCATGTCCTGGAGGTAAAAGTTTGCGAAGGGTAACGCTTCGGCACCACGTCCGATGACAAACACAATGACGAAGATGAGAACCGAGAACAAGAGTGTGGCCACGCTCGTCACGACCACGCTGATGACGCGGTCGACCACGAAGGTTTTCGTGTCGTCGATCGAAACAAGAAGTGCGTAGAGGCCAACAAACAAGATGTACCAGACAATGAAAAAAGCGAGTTGACCGGTGATTGGCGCGACCTGTGTCGTTAGGACGATTGCAAGAGCGAATGCGGCGACAGCAGCCCCAAGAATCGAGAGAAGGTCGCCCACGCGGATTCCCCCGAGAGTACGTTTCGTTTCAATTCCGACAAACTCACCTCGAGGATGAACCGTCGTTTTCTTGGATGACGGGCGCTTTTTTCGTGAAACACCGACGAGCGCATTCGTGCTCGCTGGTGCCTTTTTCGTCTCGGCCATTACGACGCCGCCCCCGAACGCGATCGGGCGACGACCATGGACGCGCCGAAGTTGACGATGAGCGTCATCGTGAAGAGTGCGAGTCCGGCAGCCATGAGAGCTGAGAGACCCATCGGCGTCGATTCACCATAACGGAGGGCGATGAGGGCTGCAACGGAGGATGCTCCGTTTTGCAAGATGTGGGGCTGGATCACAAAAACGGGCGAAATGATCATGTAGACCGCGATGGTCTCGCCGAGCGCGCGCCCGAGTCCGAGCATCGTTCCACCGATGATTCCACCCTGGCCGAACGGCAACACAACGTTTCGAATCATCGCCCAGCGCGTTGCGCCAAGGCCGATCGCCGCCTCGCGTTCACCGATGGGGGTCTGGGAAAAGACCTCGCGCATGATTGAGGTGACAATCGGAGTGACCATGATCCCGACAACAATCCCCGCAATGAACGTCGATGATGTGTAGACCGTGGTCGTCGCGAGTGGGTCGGTCGGATCGACGTTATCGACGGCGAATACGGGGATCCAGCCGAAATATTGAGAGATCCACCGTGAAACCGGGACGATTGCCTGCTGAAGGAAGAAGAACCCCCACAGGCCGAAGACGACCGAGGGAATTGCGGCCATGAGGTCGACGATTGAGACGAGGAAGCCGCGAATCTGTCGCGGGGCAAACTCGGTAATGAACAGCGACGTCCCGAGTGCGAGTGGAAGCGAGACGCAGATCGCGACGAGTGCAATGAGAATTGTTCCAACCAGGACCGCAGCGATACCGAACTTTCCCTGATCCGGTTCCCAGGCTTGCTCGGTGAAAAACGAGAACCCGACGGTGCCCAGCGCCTGCGAGGCGCGATACGCGAGGAACGACCCGACCAGAACCATGATGACGAGTACGGTCGACCCACCCGCGCGAATGACTCCGCGGAAGATCTTGTCGCCACCATCACGAATAATCGTGAGTTTGCGAGGGGTGTCGTCGAGCATGAATCCGTTTCCAAAACAGGGCATGAGCGACGTTTGTCGCTACTAAATGGTGTCCCAGAGAGGTGAACGGAGGGTGAACGGTGACATCCGTCCGGAAGAATTCAGAATGCGGACTTTAGCGGTTCCGTCGGCTCGAGAATGAGGTTTTGCATCAATTGATTCGCGTTCATCGTGAGCGAATCGTCGAAATAGATCACCGCAAGACCTCGTTGGGACGCCGAAGTCGCAGCATCGTGACCACCGCTGACGATTGCCGTCGCCCAGACGTCGCACACAACGATGTCGTTACCGATGACGGTCGCACCAACGATTTTTGACCCCGTGGAAACCGATCGCCAGATATGTTCCCCGCGATCACCGGTCCCGCTTGTGGCGATGGCACTCCACGTCGTGGTCAATTCGACGGTCGCGACGGTTTCTGCCGAGTTCGTGGGGTGACCGATGGCAACGGGCCACGTTCGATCGTCACCCGCCACGATGATGTCGCCGCCGAAATTGAGGGAAAATTCCGCGATTCCGTGGGCGCGAAGCACCACACCCCCGGCCGCAATCGCGTCGGCCTTCACGATTCCGGATAGGTCGATGACCCCGTCCCCTCGATGCGGGGTGAAGGCGCCACCGGTGTCGTTACGCCACTCGATTGCGCGCGCATACGTGTCTCGAAAATCGGCACTCATCGACTCAAGCGTGACCTCACCCCGGGCTAGCTGCGAAATGGGAGAGTCGTCGATATACAACGAATACTCCCTCTCGAGAGCATCAATCACGTTTTTGACGCCCTCGACGGCTGTGCCTCGAGAGTCGGCCAGGTTGTCCGGGATGCGAAGGGAAACAACGGTCCCCATCGCTTCCCAGACGTCGACCGTCATCCTGTGTAACCAGCTTTGTCGAGCGCCGCTTGCGCGGACTGCTTGTAAGACTCAGTCGAAATGGTGGCCCGTGAGACGTTGCCAAACTTGACGCTCTGGTAGTCGACGGTTGCTTTGGTCAAGATAGGGACAACCTGAGCGTTGATTTGGTCTGACGTGCCATCGCCGCCGGGGTGCTGCAGCGTTGTCGCCGATTCGATTTTCCCACCCTTGATGACGACCTCGACCTGCATCGGGCCGTATCTAGTCTGCACAACTGGTCCGTCGAACGTTCCGTCCTTCACCGTCGATGCCGATGACCCGCCCGAAGTCGAGCCACCCGAAGAACTCGAATTACTGCCGCCCGATGGAGACCCGCCACTGGAATTCGATCCGGAATTTGAGGCGGCGTTCTGGTCGGTCGTCGTGCCATCGAGTATTCCCGTGCCGATGACGATTCCGCCCGCGAGCACACCCATGGTGGCCATTCCGGAAATGAAAGCTGATGTTGGTCGCATTGGGTTTTCTCCTACCAGGCAAACTGTTCGTTGTGGATTCGGTGTGACGGGACTCCCGCGCTCCGAAGGTCTGCGACGAGTGAATCCATCCAGGCCTCCGGGCCGCAGAGGTAGTAGTCGACTTCAGCGGGCCGATCAATCATCGTCGAAATCGTCACGCCTCGCTCCGATTCATCCCAGGGTAACCACGACGTGCGGCGCCCGCGCGGTCCAGTAAACGTGTAGACCGTTCCCTGCTTGGCGTGGGCGAGTCGGATGATCTCGTCCATGAGGAACAATTCTTCCTCCGAGCGCGCCCGTCCGATCACGGTGAGTTCACCTGGATTGACGTCCATTGATTCGGTCAACGCGCGAATCGGTGCGAGACCGATGCCCGAACCGATGAGCGCGACCCGCGACGTCGTTCGGACGGATTCCGTGAACACGCCATACGGCCCTTCAAACCACACGGCCGTTCCCGGTCGAACGTTCTGAAGGATTTTGGTGGAGTCGCCGAGTTCACGGACGGTGATTCGAACTCGGTCATTAGTCGGTGCCGCCGAAACCGAGAACGGGTGCGCCTCGGTCCACAGTTTTGGCGCAAGGAACCGCCAGTGCGCAAAGTGACCCGCACGGAAGCCCGCAGCGGAGAGGTTTCGACCCCGCATCGTGATCGACACGGTCCCGGGGCCTTCGACGACGATGTTTTCGACGACGAGCGAGTGTCGCATCGAGCGGAGCAGGGGAAGCACGACTCGGAACATCACGATGCTCCCGGTCGCAACCACATACAGGCTGAGCCAGTACCACCGGCCAACTGTTCCCTCCGCGAAGAGCGTGCCTTGTGTGAATTGGTGGAAAATTCCGAGGTACATCGCCACATACGACGTCCAGTGGATGGTGTGCCAGACACCGTGTGACAGATGCTTCTTCACTGCAACGAGGCTCGTCACGACGATGAGAACCATGACCGCCATGGACAGGAACGACAGGAGTAAATCGTTCACGCCCAGCATCGTGACAATTTCGCTCCAGAGGTCGGTGTTGACGCGCGACGCGGAGTCGACGATCAATGCGGCCATATGAACGAGGAGCAAGTACAGGACCGGCTTGCCCAATTTCTTATGGAGGTCAAGCGCGCGATCGTGACCAAAGAGTGAATCGATCGCGGGGACTCGCGCCGCAAGCACCATCATGACGAGAAAAAGGTTTGTGCCGATGAGCCCCGATACGACACCGATGCCGTAGGGAAGATTTGCAATGTCGAGGAAATTCTTTGCGCCGCCATCGACAAAGAAGAATGCAACGGCAACGGCCGTCGAAATGGGAATGATCGATTCGGCGAAGTCTTTTGCCGTCCAACGCCGCTTTGCGCTGCGAACAAATTGACTCTGTCGTGTGGTCATTGCACTAGCCAACGTTAGAGGACTGTGGATATTCCTGACGTTTTCTATGAAAGACCTGTGAGAAAACCTATGGTCGGCGGCTTAGTAGTTGGACTGCATCAATCGCTTGGCGACGGCGATGAGTTGGCGGCGGGGGACAAACCGACCCGCTTTTGCCATCAACCGGTTCTGTCCTCCGACGATCACGCTCGGACCAGGGGAAGCCTTCTCCAGTTCCGCGAACGCGGTCGCGACGACCTGTGCAGGAGTCATGAGCGCGCTTCCCATCGCGCGACCACCAGCGACGTCGAAAAATTCGGTCGCCGTTCCACCCGGGCACACCGCGAGCGCCTGGACGCCGGTCCCCTGAAGTTCGCCCCATAGCGCTTCGGTGAACGACAGCACGTACGCCTTCGTTGCGGCATAGACCGACATGTTTGGCACAGGCTGGAAGGCTGCGGTGGACGCGATGTTGATGACAGTACCGCGGCCACGTGTGATCATGGGCGCGAGGAACAGGCGTGACAGTTGGGTTAGCGCCACGATGTTGACGTTAATCTCGTCGGTCATTCCGTCGATGTCTTCGGTTGCAAACGAACCGATGTGGCCCCATCCCGCGTTGTTGACGAGTACATCGATGTCCGTCTTTCCCACGGCGGTCGCGAGCTTCGCCGCTGCGCCGGATTTCGAGAGATCCGTGGCGATGACCCGAACAGCAGTTCCGTGTTCCGCCGTAATTTCTTTCGCGAGTGCGTCGAGCCGATCCGTTCGGCGGGCAGCGATCACAAGGTCGAACCCGCGCGCCGCGAATTCTCGAGCAAAGACTGCCCCGATTCCGCTGCTTGCGCCGGTAATGAGAGCCGTTTGTCGTGTTGTCGTCATATCGCCAGCCTACGACTCGAGGGTCTTGTTTTTTACTGCTGCGGGCGGCGCTTCGCCGTCGCCAGCACGCCGACGCCAATCGCGGCATCCGAAACCGTCGAAATGACACGCACCACGATCGACAACATGATCGCGTCGACGAGGCTCACGCCGCCCAGGGTGGCGAAACCGACGAACACGCTTTCGCGGACGCCCAATCCCGAGGGCACGAACACTGCGAGGATTCCGATGGCGCTGGCGATTGCGTAACTTCCCCCCAATGTGAGGGCTTGGTCGACGGACAGGGGCACGATGGCGATCGCGATGACAACAACGGCGAGAGCGTTGACGATTCGTGGCAGAACGAATTGCCCGAACAGAGCGGTCGTGTGCGCGGGGCTGAGGAAACGATGTACGGCATCGCCGTCAATTCCTCGCCTTCGGCGAATCAGGTTGACGAATTTTTCGACGGTCGAACCAGAAAAAATGAACACGATGATTCCCGCGATGGTCACCGCAATAACGAGCCAGAGGTAGGGCGTGATGTTCCCCGCCGATAGCAGCGCAAATCCAACCGTGACGATTCCAAATCCGAATGATGACGCCTGGATCAGAATCTGTTCATAGAGAAACGCGGTGGTTGCTGCTCCTCGGGTGACGCCGTGATTTCGGGCCCAGAGTATCTTGTGCCCCAGGTAGCCGACTCCCGGAATGTAGCGGTGGAGCCACGACTCCGAGTGTCCTCGAATGGTTTCCACGAGCGGAAGGCGAATATCCGTGATCAGGGCAATCAGACGGTGCCAGTTGACACCGCCGATGACAACACCGGCGACAAACAGAGCGCCACCAAGCGCAAACAGCCACGACCACGAAATCGCGTAGGCGCTCAGTCGATCGAGATTGTCCGCGAGCGCCAGTCCACACAAAACGAGGACGGCTAAGCCGGCGCCGTACTTGATGACGCGGATGGCTACTCGTCGAATGTTCATCTACACAACGCCGTGCGCGGCGACCTGAGGATAAAAGTCGTGCACGAGGGCGCCGAAGGCGGCTTCAACTTCAGCAATTTGCTCGGCCGTCAGGTCCTTGCGATAACGACCACTTCCGTCGAATAAAGGCTGCTGAACCTGCCACGCTCGCCGAGAAACGTGTGCCTTCTTCCCCGCGCCGTCGGTTTCTTCGACGCTTTCGGCATTGAACCAGGTTGGCGCAAACTCAGAGTGGTTGGCCATGCGCTGGTCGAATTCAATTCCGAGGTGTGCCGAGATGCTCGACATCGTCGTTTGGAAATCTCGGACCAAGTCTTCGTAACGAATAATCAGCACGTCGGGGTCATTCTTGACGCGGTTGATCGCGACGAAGTCCAACGAGACCCGAACCATCGCACCCTTCCAGTCACCAATGCGCTTCGAGATGGATGCGACGAGGTCTCTCGGGTCACGAACCATGACAACGAACCGTGTCGTTGGAAACAACGTGCGAATATAAGGAATACGGAAAACATGTCGAGGAGTCTTCTCGATGAGCACACGAGTGTCATCGGGGAAATTCGAGGCCGCCATTGCGCGGCGAGCCTTGTTTTCGCGGAGCAACGCCAGCGGACCGAGACCCAGAAACCACTTGGTTTCTCGGTCGAACAAATACGCGCTGGGGTGAGCGCCAAGGATTGTCGCGAGCAGAGTCGTTCCACCGTGGCCACAACCACTGATGGAGAACATCGGAAGGATGCCATCATTGCTGCGTCCGGGAATTCGCCACGCCGGTGCGAAACGATAGGCCGGAGCCCAGATTCCCGATCGCCACATGAGCGCGTGGAGTGAAGGCATCGTCCGTCTCAACTTTCGTGCACGGTCAGGGAAACAGCCGATTGTGGTCCCACGTTTCGAGATTCTCGAAGGTGTGCGTTCGCTATACTAATGGCAACAACCGGCTCCCGCTGGATTCTTAGATTGGATTCAACCCTTGGCTAAGCCCCGGAACTGTGTCATCGTCATTCCCGCCTATAACGAAGCGGAGAACCTCGGACAGGTCATTCCCGAGATCGTTTCGTACATCTCGAAAATCGACACCAAATTTCGCATCATCATCATCGATGACGGATCGACGGACGACACCGCGTCAACAATTACCGCCCTTGCGAAGAAGCACCCCCAGATTGTGGGCGAATCGATGCCGCGCAACCTTGGTAAAGCGGCCGCTCTGAAGCGTGGTTTCGCGTTAGCAGAAGCTTTGGGCGGTCAGATCATCATCATGATGGACGCCGATGGTCAAGACGACCCAGCTGAACTCGAAACCCTGATCGGCAAGATCGACGAGGGCTACGACCTCGTCACCGGTGCTCGGTACACCCGAAACGACCGTTTCATCAAGCGAACGACGTCGCGACTGTACAACCGAACCACCTCGATGATTTCGGGAGTCAAGGGCAAGGACTTCAACTCCGGTTTCAAGGTCATGCGACTGTCGGTTGCACAGGCTGTCGGGTCGATGATGTACGGCGAGATGCATCGTTATTTGACTGTCATCGCGTCGTGGTACGGATATCAAATCACCGAAGTCCACGTCACTCACCGCAAGCGCCTGTTGGGCAAGAGCAAGTATGGGCTCGCTCGTTTCTGGCGCGGATTCATCGACCTTGTCACAATCCGGTTCCTGCTGACCTACGAGAGCCGCCCGTCCCACCTCATCGGTGCATTCGGAGTTCTGTCACTTCTCGGTGGAGTCGGAATCCTCGGTTACGTTTCGGTGCTCCGAATCTTCTTTGACGCAACGATCGGCAACCGTCCCATTTTGACCATCGGGGTGTTGTTGACCGTGGTGGGAATCCAGTTGCTGGTGTTCGGTCTGCTCGCGGAACTTCAGGTGTTTATGCGGCACCGATCCAACGACGTGAAGACGCGTTCACTGACCAAATAGTTCGAGTCAGCGTCGACTTTCGGGTAACTACTCGAAATACCCGAACTGTTCGAGCGTCGTGTGCCCGGCCTTGTTGAGTGCATCAATCTCGGTGTCACTCAATGATGTTCGGTAACGACCGACGCGCGAACCGGTTACGGGCTCAGACACGAGGCGCTTCCAGTCCGACGTTTCGGTTGGCTCGAGGTTCTGCGCACGGTTCGCCTCGTGGAAATCCAGCATCGCGGGCGACCAGGTCATCCCCCACTCTGTGAGGACTGATTCAAGTGTGCGCTGTGGTGAATCGACGAGATCTTCGTAACGGATCCTGGCCCAGCGTGATGACGGAAATGCAGTCAAGTTCCGAACGACGTTCTGGTTTTGGGCGTCCCACCCCCGCGCAAACTCGGCGGGGTCCGTTTCGAGTTGCGGAGTGAACGGCGAATTACTTCCCTGGGTCCGAATGTCTTTTCCAGACGCGAAGCAGTCGCGCACGTCCCTCACGATGTGGAGAAAAACACAGTCGGGAAACAGTTCGACGATGGGCTGAACGAAGTCCATATGCACATTGTTTTTATCCCCCCACCGCGCGCCGGGCTTTCCGATTTTCGCGCAGTACCGCTCATAGGGGATTGCGACGAGTGCGGCGTAAGTGGCGGGGAGCGATTCCCGAATTGTCTCGTCGATTTCAGCGGCCGAAATGCCCCAGGTCGAGAACTTCCGAGCGCCCATCAGGTCGGTCACGAATTTTTCGCGACGTGGTGATTCACAATCCGAAGCCTGCCAATCGCCATATGCGTCGAGAAACCACGTGAGAAAAGACGATTCTGGCGCGATGACGATGTCCGGGTGAGCCGTGAGAAGAAGGCGAAGCAGTGTCGTGCCGGAACGCGGTGAACCTAACAGGAAGATCGGGCCCATGCGGACCTAATCCTTGTGGGCCGCGAGAACGTCGCGAATACGGTCGAACTGCTCGTCCGACATCGTCCGGAACATCGGCAAACCGATTACGGTTTCCGCGAGGAATCGAGAAGTCGAATTACCCGACGTCGGGAAGTCCCTGAACGGGGTGGTTTCCGTCAGCGACGCAGGCCACCAGCGACGCGTCTGGATTCCCGCGTCGGCAAGTTCACGCTCGTACACCTCGGCGGTCTCGACCGATGGTGCGGCAACGAGCCAATAGGGAATGCGGCTGGATGGACTCATTGGCCCGCCACTGAGCCCCAATTTCGCATTGATACCCGACGCTTTGTCGCGGACCGCGCCCCACTCGCGAAGTTCTGTGTCGACATCGTCGAGCGCGGCGAGCGCAAATGCCGCGGCGAATTCCGACATCTTGCCGTTGGTTCCGATGCGCTCGGTGATGCGACTTCCGGAAAAGCCAAAGTTGATCCATTCGCGGGCGATTTGGGCGCGAGCGGGATCACCGAAAATAACAAGACCGCCTTCACCACACCCCAGCACCTTCGTGGCGTGCAACGAGATGGTCGCGGCCCAACCCTTCTTCATTCCCGACAGATCGGGACGATTTCCCGCACATGCGGCGGCATCGATAATAATCCGGGGGAATGCCGACCAGTCGCTCAACTCGATGGGTTGTCCAAATGGCGCAACGACAACCGGCACAACGGAATCCGCGTTAGCAACATCGTCATCGGTCACGCTCAGTGTCCACGCCACCGGATCAACATCACGGAACTCCACCGTCCCACCGACACTCAAGACACCCATCGCAGTCGCGGGAAAGGTCCATTCCGGGCTGAGATACGTTGGGTTGTCTTCCCAGAGTGCGGCCGCCGAAATCGCGACGGTGCCGTTGACCACCGCAACGACGTTCTCGGGTGAGACGTTGAACCATTCCGCGTAACGCTGTTCGAGTTCACGAACCAACGGCCCGTGATTGCTGAAAATGCCGGAGCCGTAAACACGCTCTAGATAGACGTTAACGGCATCAATTGTCGGAAGAACAGGTTTCATTACGGGAATCGAGACTGATGACATGACGTGTTCTTCCCTCGGTTTGACGACGGAAATAACGGTATCACATTGCGTTTCACGCCTGTAAGTCACCCCCGCATCGCGCGCAAGCACCACCAAATCGAGGGTGATGCAATACTTTAGGCTGATGGCGTGACCGTTATCTGGCGCCACATTCTGACCATTGTGTGAAAGAGATCCCGTGACGAAGCTGCGATTGTTAATCCCGTGGGTTTTCGCGCTGTACCTTCTCACGATGTTCACGCTGTCCTTCAGCGGCGTTGGCCAGGTGGGTTATTACTTCGACGAATTTGTTCACGTCGACAAACTTCAAAACTTCCTGGACCACGGGTTGTACACCCTAGAAGTCGGCCTCGATTCCAACGGGGAGCCTTACAGTGTTCGCGGATTCGTCTACGTCTACGGCCCAATATTTTCGTTGATCGGACACGCGGTCGCGGTGCTGTCGGGGGCCGAGACGTGGGGCACCGTTTCGATTTCCGACGCCGCATTCGCCGCGCGGCATTACGTCGTCTTTGCGTTTTCGATCATCGGGGTTCTCGCGGCGGGCTGGGGCGTCGCACTCGTCACACGGTCTCGGAACTGGGGTCTTGCCGCCGCCTGTCTGCTCGTTTCCATCCCAATGTGGACGGGTTCGGCGATGTACAACATCAAAGACATCCCCGCGGCCACCGGTTTCACGCTGTTCACGGTCGGTTGTATCGCCGCGGTTCTTCCGAAACAAAGTCACACCCGGCTGACCTCGATTGGTGGTTGGGTGGCTCTGTATGTTGGCTCCCTCATTTTTTGGGGAACACGTCCTGGGTTATGGATTGCGATTGCACTGTCGTTCGTCGCGATTGTGATTGTGCTCACACGACTGGAAAACCTTCGGAAGGTGGGTGAAATCGCGCGTCGACTGATTCGGCCAGCGTCCGCGGTTGCCGCCTCGTACCTCACGATGTTGATCATCTACCCACGAGTTTTTGTGAACCCCTTCAAATTGTTGTACAAGAGTTTCTCGGACACGTCGGACTTTCCCGCTCGCCGAGGAAGCATCACCGACGGTGTCATGTCAGCGAGTCCACCCGGGTGGGATTTCTTGCCCAAGTGGGCGGCCGCTCAATTACCCGAAGTGATTCTCGTCCTCACGGTGGTGGCGTCGATTGTGACAATCTGGATCGTTCTGAGGCGGATTTTGTCGTCCGCAGCGACAATCGTTGATTTTGCGATTCCCGCGCTGATCTTCACCTTCATCCAGTTCGCCGCCTTCCCCATCGCCGGGATTCTGCTCCAATCAAAGATCACATCGGGGCTACGCCAATTTCTGTTTATCTTGCCCGCGCTCGCCATGTTGGTGACAATCGTCCTGTTCATCGTGGTCGACAAGTGGAAGCTCAAACGTTTCCGAGGAGCGTGGCCAACGGCGGTGGGCATCATCGTTGCATCCACGATTGTGACGACCGTGCTTCAGTTCCAACTTTTTCCCTATAACGCGAACTACTTCAACCCAACGACCTTCTCGCGCGGAATCGAAGGGCGATGGGAACTCGACCGCTACGAGCTCAGCAGCAGCGAGCTGTACTCCACCCTGTCGCTCAGTGAACGTGCGCATTGCCTCAACTGTGCGACGCGCTACTACACAGGGAATGACATTGACAATCCGCGCGCAGAGACCGCGCCGATTGACTTTGCACATCTGGTTCGTTTGGGGCACACAGTCGGTGAGCGCGAATCGTGCACACCGCTCGCTGCGGTCAGGCGCGGATACCTCTGGGATCACCTCGATGTTTCGGTGGCGTTCCAGTGTGCCGTTTCGCCCTCGCCAATTGCCATTGCGCCGCCCACGACGATTCACGATGACATTGAGTGGCGAAGTCATGCGCTCTGGGGCTGGCAATCGATTTCAACGGACGGGTTGATGTCGAGACCTGGGCAATCGGCCGCATTCACGTGGTCGTTCGATCCGAATTCCGCACAGGGCATTGATTCGGTCACGTTGTCGTTGACGTTAGACGACGAGTCTGCGGCCGCGCTCACCCTCATCACAACGGTCAACGGAAACGCCTTCCCCAACCGTTCAATCTCGGCGGGCACGCCTCTTGACGTTGTGGTGGATAGCGCGACAATGCAACAAGGTGCCGTGGGTGGCGATGTGACTGTCGTTGAATTCCGCCTCGTCGATGCGAGCGGCAAGCCGGTTGAAACTCGTTTGGCCATCGCTAACTACTCTGCGACCGGCCGCTAATCATCACTTAAACCGAAGTCACTTCGGAAAGAGTTCCTCACCTTTTGCTAGGGTTTCCCTATGGGACGACCAGCTAAGGGCACACGACCAATTGTCGATTCGTCGCTCACTCCCTCATTCTGGCGCGAGCTCATGGGTGAATCAGACCCTTCGCAACGCGACCAATTCTTGTGGCTGACAATTTATCTAGTTCAAAAAATGGGTTTGGCGCAATTCAAAGTAAGTCAAGTTGCCAAGATGTTGGGTTATTCGGTGGCGATGGTGAATCATCTTTTCGGATCGCGCGACGGGCTCATCGCGGAGTGTGCGCAGATGGTGCATCGCACTTACGCCCAGAATGTCATCGACCAAACGGAATCCGCACCTCGAACGCCACGAGCACGACTGGAAGCATACGTTCGTGCCCGCTACGACGAGGGACGCCGGTTGGGTGGTTGGAGCCAAGTGCTCAACTACCCGTTCTATTCCTTCGAATCGCCCGAAATTGCCTACGCTCGCGTGGGGTCTTCGTTTAACGACAGCTTCGGCCGGTACCTTTTTTATTTGACTCAGCTCGTGCTCGACTATCGATCCGGCAGCATCGCGGAAACGCCGATTAGTCGAGATGACTTTCCGAACAACGTTCTCGCCATTGACGAATTGGCCTTTCTGCATGCCGTCACCATTGCGACCACAACTTCCGGTGCAGTGATGTGGATGGCCGGACGAATCGAAAATGGTGCGGATACACCCGAAATCATGACGGTTGCCGCGGAAACAATCGAACAACAACTTCGACTCTTGATTGACGCCATTCCGGCACGTTAGTAACTGTAAAAGGACGGCCGCTCGGCACTACATTCGAGTCATGAGATTCATGATCTTCGTCATCGACCAGCAATCTCGGTCCGCAACGACAAACGAAATATCGGCAATCGATGAATTTAACGACTCGCTGCGGGACAACGGGCACTGGGTCACCGCGGCCGGTTTAACATCTCCGTCCAATGCTGCGGTCATTGACAATAGGTCCGGCGTTCCCGAGGTTCGTCCTGGCTCCGCGTTCGAATCAGATGATTTCTACAGTGGATTCTGGATTATCGAAGCAGACGGTGTGGATCGTGCGGAATCCCTGGCAATTAGCGCATCGAAGGCGTGTAATCGTCGGGTCGAACTGCGACCCTTCCTCTGACACAGCTCTGTCCATGGGTGTCAAAAGATAGGATGCGCTCATGCTGATGCGCGACGCAATCGACCGTCACGGTTTCGCCAATTTTCGCGAGCTGCACCGCTGGTCGATCGACAACGCGGAGGATTTTTGGGCCGAGGCGTGGGACGACTTGGGAATTATTGGTGAACGCGGCGTCCGAAAATCGTCAGGAGACGGTTTCGAGAACACGTCGTGGTTTCCGGACGCCCGACTCAATATCGTCGACACGCTGTTGGCAGGCGACCCCTCGAGCGAAGTGCTCGTTTCGTATGTCGAAGATTCCCCTCGGCGTTCTCTGACCCGTGAACAGTTACGCGAAGAAGTCGCCGCGTGTGCGGCCGCACTTCGAAATTCGGGAGTACATGCCGGTGACCGGGTAGCGGCGTGGACACCGAATGTCATCGAAACGGTGATTTGTGCACTCGGAGCACTCACGATTGGAGCCGTTGTCAGCACTGCATCAACGGATTTCGGTCCGACGGCGCTCGTCGATCGTTTCGGCCAAATTGAGCCAACGTTTCTCCTCGCCGCCGAGTCATACCGATACGGTGGAAAAGAATTCCAGCTCGGCGAATCGATTGCGGAGGTTGTCGATGCGCTGCCGACCCTCACGACCGTCGTTGTCATCGGCCACACTGATGCGCACCTGACCTGGGAGCAATGGCTCGCGCCGCATCGAGGAAGTGAACTGACCACGACTGCGCTTCCGTTCGACCACCCCGGCTTCATTTTGTTTTCGAGCGGCACCACTGGTCGCCCCAAATGCATCGTTCACTCGGCGGCGGGGGTCCTGTTGAAGGTTCTCAGTGAACAGGGATATCACCTCGACATTCGACACGACGACACGATGTTGTACGCGACCACCTGCGGTTGGATGATGTGGAACTGGCTGTTATGTGGGCTTGGCCGACGATCCCGGATAGTGCTGTGCGACGGAAGTCCCGGTTACCCCGACATCGATCGCTTGTGGACCATTACCGAGGATGAGGGCCTGGCGTTTTTGGGAGTCTCTGCTGCGCTCATCGACACGTGGCGGCGCGCCGGCATCACTCCCTCGCGTGACCACGCAATCTCCTCGCTTCGTACAATCGCTTCGACGGGTTCCCCGCTCGCGCCATCGGGTTACGACTGGGTGGCGGAGTCCGTTTCTCCGGATGTCGTCGTCGCGTCCATCGCGGGCGGAACCGATCTGTGTGGATGTTTGGTGTTGGGCGTTGATACCGAACCGGTAGTTCGAGGAGAAATTCAAGGTCCCGCGCTGGGTCTTGATGTCACGGTATTCCGATCGGATGGGACCGAGGCGGATGTAGGTGACGAAGGCGAGTTGGTGTGTCGAACACCGTTCCCTACCGTTCCGCTGACGTTTTGGGGTGACACCGACGGATCGCGGCGGCACAGTGCGTACTTCGATCGTTTCCCGGGAGTCTGGGCTCACGGGGATTACGCGCGCCGCACCCCTTCGGGAGGATTCGAAATCCTTGGACGACTGGATGCGACCCTCAACGTTAAGGGAGTTCGCATCGGCACCGCCGAAATCTATCGCGTCGTCCTGTCGCTACCCCACGTTGTCGAGGCGATGGCAATCGAACAGCCGTTTCGTAGCGACACCCGTATCGTGTTGTTTGTTGTCCTTGATAACCCGTTCGACGATGAATTGGATGACCTGATTCGGACAAGCCTTCGACGCCAAGCGAGCCCACGGCATGTTCCCGAGGTCATCGTTCAAGTCCCGGAACTGCCACGAACGCGAAGTGGCAAGAAGACCGAACTCGCGGTCGCGGACATCGTGACGGGTCGAATCGAACGCGACACGTCGTCGCTCGCCAATCCAGAGTGCCTGGAATGGTTTAGGGAATGGGCGGCGGAATTTACGTCGACGTAACGGGGGCGGGTCCGGTCGTTCCCCGAATCACGAGGGACGCGGGTAGATGTTCGTGTTGATCGGGTGCTTCACGGTTGTCGATGCGGCGGAGCATATGTTGTGCTGCCCTTCGTCCCAGTTCAGCCAATGGTTGGGCAATCGTGGTGAGGTTGACGCGTCGCATGCCACCGATTCGAATACCGTCGTACCCGATGACCGAGATGTCCTCGGGGACGCGCAGGTTGACGTTCTCAATTGCCGCAATTGCCCCCATCGCACCAACGTCGTTCGCGACGAAGAGTGCAGTCGGCCGGTATTGCAGCGCTTCGCTCGTTGCGGCGAATCCCGCGGCATCGGTCAAACCTCCCGGCACAATCTGAATGAATTCCGACAGGCCGTGGTCGGTCATCGCTCGCCGATATCCGTCCGCACGGGCGTGAGACACCGGATTTTCGCCACCGTTCAAATGGACGATTCGCCGATGCCCAAGGTTGACCAAATGGTCGACGGCCATGCGCGCACCCTCGACGTCATTGTTTGATACGGAATCCATGTATGGAATGTCGAGATCGTCTCGGGTCACCACGACCGTGGGAACCTCCGCAGCCACGTTGCGAAGGATTGTCTCGGGCAATCGATGGGCGATCAAGATGAGTCCCTCGATCTGAAACCTCAAAAGAGTGTCGATTTCGGCTTGCTCGAGGGCAGGATCGCTACTTCCTGAAATCAACATCGTGCTAAAACCGTGTTGTCGAACCTCGGTTTGCACCCCGTCAAGAATCTCAGCAAACACCGGATTGTGCAGATCGAGAATCAAAACACCGATTGTTTGACTGCGGCGAACCTTCAGGCTTCTCGCCGCCGCGTTGGGACGGTATCCAAGTTCGGCTGCCGCATGCTTAATCCTTGCGCGACTGGCATCACTCACCTTCGGTGAACCCGCTAACGCCAGCGACACAAGCGACTTAGAGACGCCCGCGAGTGTCGCGACGTGGTGAAGTGTGGGACGAGAGCGCGCCATGGGACTAAAGGATGTCTGCGACCCTCACGGCCGCACCCGACAGGACCGATTCCTCACAGGCGATTGCAATCCGAAGACTTTCCACCGCGGAATCGGGGGGACACGGGTTCGAGATTTCTCCGCGGGCAAAGGACACAAACGACCTCGTCTCGTTTCGAAACGCTTCGCGGAATCGATCGACAAAACCGACGTAGGGGACGGCGTTGAGCGAAAGTTCACCTTCGATTGACCGAAGTGGCGTCCGAGAATTCAGTCCTGCCGAGACGGAGTCGTTGAGGCCAAAGGCTTCGACGCGGACGTCGTGCCCCAGTGCGTCGTGTCGAGTTCCGGTGATGAGCACCTGCACTCCACTGGTCGTGACCGCGAGAACGGAACACACATCGGCGTCGTCGAATTCGGCGTAATCCTGATGCGCCCGGACCGCTTTCGTCGCGTACACCGTTTTCACTTCACTTCCGCTAAGCCAACGAACGAGGTCGAAATCGTGAACCAACATGTCCCGGAAAATGCCGCCACTTCCGGCGATGAATTCTCGTGCGCTCGGTGTGTGATCGTGAGCCGTCATCGTCAAGGAATAGAGAGTGCCCATCTGACCCGATTCGATGGTGTCGTGTATCGCGCGAATCGAGTCATCGAAGCGGCGCTGGAACCCGATTTGCAGTGTCGAGCCGTGTTGTGCCGCCGAGGCAATCACGTCGTTTGTCGCCGAAATCGTCAACGCAATTGGTTTCTCGCACAACACCGGGATGCCGTGCGGCAGAATCGCACCCAAAACTTCTTCGTGAGCATCGGTACCGACCGCGACGACGACCGCGTCCGTTTCCGTTTCGGCGTAGGAATCCCACGGAATGACGGTGGCCCCGAATTGTTCGGCGACACGGTGAGCACGATCACCGTTTCTGTTCGTAATCAACACTTCGCTGACTCGGGAATCGGCCACCAGGTCTTCCACCCGGATCATTCCCATGCGGCCAGCACCGACAACAAGAACTTTCACGACTGCCCCCTTTCGTGGGACCGCACAATCTTGCGGTTTGGGCTTTCAGTCTGCCATACTTGTTGGAACGTTCCAACGAAAGGTTTGCCGTGTCCGATTTCCTATCCCGCGTCGCGTCGGCGCCCATCTCGTGGGGGATTTGCGAAGTTCCCGATTGGGGTGCGATGTTGCCCAAAAGGCGGGTGCTCAGTGAAATGGTTGATCTGGGGTTCACGGCAACGGAACTTGGGGCGGACGGGTTTCTCCCCAGCGATCCCGACGAGCTCAACGCCGACCTTGGTGCATTTGGAATGACGCTGCTCGGTGGTTTCACTCCGCTGGTGCTGCACGACCCAGCGCAGCGCAACGCCGCGATCGAAAGCGCGACAGCCACCGCGAAGTTTTTCCAGAAGACCGGCGCGACCAAATTCGTCTCGTCAGTTGTGCAGGACATGGACTGGTCGCACCCGCGAGAACTGTCAACCGAGGAACAGCGGCACATGATTGAAATGCTGGGAATCCTCGATGATATTTGTGCGGAACACGGTCTCGAGCAGGTACTTCACCCGCACGTCCAGACGCTCGTGGAAACGAAGGACGATATTTCGCGGATCTTGGACGGGTGCGATGTTCACTTCTGCCTCGACACCGGCCACATGGCGTTTGGTGGGCAAGATCCCGTCGAATTCGCCGCCAACGCGATGGACCGAGTTGGACACGTCCATTTGAAAGACATCCGCCTCGACATGGTTCCCGCGGTACTGCGGCGTGAGGTGTCCCTCATGGCCGCAACACAGGCCGGTGTATTCACCAACCTCGGAGCCGGTGATGTCGACATCCTCGGTGTCGTCCAAACGCTCGAATCGGCGGGCTATCGCGGCTGGTACGTCATCGAACAAGACACGGCAATCACCGGCGGATTCCCCGCCGAAGGCGAAGGTCCCGCGCTAGAGGTTTCGACTTCCCTGAAGTACCTCACCGATGTCGTCGCACCTACGCTGGGGTAATGGTCATGACTCCGTTAGATGTCCTTAGCGTCGGTCGCATCAGCGTCGACCTTTACGCTATGGAACCTAACGTGGGATTCGACGGGCAGCAGAACTTTCAGAAATCCGTCGGCGGCAGCCCAACGAATGTAGCCGTTGCCGCTGCGCAACTCGGACTACGCGTCGGGTTGGCGACAAAGGTCGGGGATGACGCCTTTGGCGACTACATCCGCGGCCGCCTTGACAACTGGGGCGTGTCCACCGACTACGTCGGAACCGGAGACGGGAAACAGACTCCGCTCGCGCTGGCCGCGCTCACCCCGCCGGAAAGCCCAACCGTCATTTTTTATCGCGGTCCAGCCGCACCCGACACCACTCTGACCGTAGACGATGTGCCCGCAGACGTCGTTCGAGGAACGCGGGTCTTGTGGATCAGCCAGGGTTCATTGGCGCAGGGGTCAACCGCTGAGACGTGCCTCGAGTGGATGGCGATGCGAACGCGAGATGACCACACCATTCTCGATCTTGATTACCGCCCCTCACTGTGGGGTAGCATCGACGCGGCTCGCGACATGGCCGTTCGTGCCATTTCCTTGTCGACCGTCGTCGTCGGAAATCGTGACGAGTGCGAAGTTGCACTCGGGACTCGCGATCCGGACACCGCAGCGGACGCTCTTCTCCAATCGGGGGTTAGGCTCGCCATCATCAAGCTCGGTGCGGACGGGGCATTGCTCGCGACTACGTCCGAGCGGGTTCGCATCCCGGCGATTCCCGTCGACGTCGTGTGCGGACTCGGAGCGGGTGATGCATTCGGTGGGTCGTTGTGTTTGGGACTTCTCAACGAGTGGTCCCTCGACCGAATCGGTCTTTACGCCAACGCCGCGGGTGCGCTCGTATCAACGCGACTGACCTGCGCCGATGCGATGCCGCGCATGGACGAACTGGTGACACTGGTTGGAGAAGCAGCATGACCGTTGATCGGGACCACTATCGCGCGCTAATCGAGGAGCGGGTGTTTAAGCCAGAGGCGTTCACCGATGCCTTGACGTCTCGTCGCCGCCGAACAGTCGCGGGACACGACGGTCGACTCGTGATTATTGCCGCCGACCACACATCGCGCGGCAAGATTTCTCTCGGATTGAACCCATTGGCGATGGCCGACCGATTCACACTCCTCGACCGTCTCGTCCGTTGTCTCGCGATGCCCGAGGTGGACGGCGTCCTGGCGAGCGCCGACGTCCTCGAAGAACTTGCCTGGCTCGGGGCGCTCGACGATAAACTCGCCATCGGAACGATGAATCGCGGTGGAATCATTGGCGCGACCTGGGAACTCGATGACCGAATCACGGCCTACGACGTCGACCACGTCGAATCGATGGGGCTAGACGGCGGCAAGACCCTCATCCGAATTGATTACACCGACCCCGCGGTTGCGCGGACCATCGAGACGGTTGCACGAGTGACAACCGAACTGGCGGACCGAGCCCTCATGGCATTGGTCGAACCGTTGCCGTATCTCAAGGACTCGTCGGGCGGAGCGATCCTCGACACCTCTGATGACGCGTTGATAAAGGTCGTCGCAATCGCGTCGGGGCTCGGATCGTCTTCTGCGTACACCTGGCTCAAGATTCCCGCGAGCGCCCGAATGACGGAAATTGCCGGAGCAACGACGCTCCCGATTCTTATGTTGGGGGGCGAACCCGACGGTAATCCGGATGCGATTTTCGATCTCTGGAAAGAATCGATGCGCGAGCCCAACGTTCGAGGCGTGGTTGCCGGTCGCACGTTGCTGTACCCCAACGACAACGATCCAGAGGGGGCGGTGCGACGAGCCAACGCCGCCGTCCGTTCCGACGATCCAGACGACAGGAAGGTTTTACCATGACCTGGTTTTTCCCCGCGGGTTCCCTCGCAACCGATACGGCAGACGTGTTGGTCACGCCCGACAACGCGGGCTGGGCGTATAGCGGTTTGCACGTCTACACGCTGAGCGCGACGGCAACGGTTTCGGTCACGCTCGACGCGGACGAAGGTGTGCTCGTGCCGTTGTCGGCTGAAAACGTCACGGTCACGGTGGACGGTGCCGCTTTCACGCTCAAGGGTCGCCGTGGTGTGTTCACGGCGGTGTCCGACTGGATGTATATCCCCGTTGGGTCGACCATAACTATTGCGGGGGAATCCGGCGAAATCGCCCTGTGTACCGCGCGGGCATCCGAGGTTTTCCCCGTTCACCACGTTGACGCAACCAATGTCACGGTTGAGGTTCGAGGGTCTGGTCAGGCCACGCGACAGGTGACGAACATTGCGACCCCGACGTCGTTCACCGGCGCACACCGAATCAACGTGTGTGAAGTCATCACACCCGGCGGGAACGTGTCTTCCTGGCCTCCGCACCGCCATGACGGAATCGGCGACTGCGCGACGACCAACGAAGAGATTTACTATTTCCGGATCGGCAAGGGAGACAGCGCTCACGGCAATCCATCGGGACAGGGGCTGTTTCACGTCTACACCGTCGACGGATCCGTCGATGACACCGCGACGATCCACGACGGCGACGTATATAACGTTCCCCAGGGCTATCACGGTCCCACCGTTGCCCCACCGGAATATCCGATGTATTTTCTCAATGTGCTGGCTGGCCCCGGCGGCGAACGTACGATGGCTTTTTGTGACGACCCCGAGCACCACTGGATTCGAGAAAACTGGAACACCCAACAACAAGATCCCCGACTGCCGATGACCTCGGCGACGGGTCGCACAGAAAAGAGTCACTCGTGAACCGACAAATTGGCGTCGCCGTATTGGGCCTCGGTTGGATGGGGCAGGCACACAGCCGTTCCATGCTCCGAATCCCTTCCCTGTTTCCAGATCGGTCATTCGATCCAGTACTAGTTGTGTGTGCCGACACCGAAGAGGAGCGGCGTGAACGCGCGGTGCGCGACTTCGGTTTCCAGCGTGCAGTGGCAGATTGGAATGAGGCGATTAACTCGGATGACGTTGACGTCGTCTGGGTGACAGCGCCGAATATGCTGCACGTCCCCATGATCGAGGCGGCGTGCGCCGCCGGAAAAGCGGTATTCAGCGAAAAGCCGATCGGTGGAACCCCGGCGCAAACTGTTGCCGCGTTCAAAGCCGCGACCGCTGCCGGTGTTCGCACGGGTGTGGGATACAACTACCTGTGGGCACCGCTCGTAATTCACGCGCGAAACCTCATCGCATCGGGAGCACTGGGTGAAATCACCCATTATCGAGGCCGTTTCGTGTCGATGTACGGAAGTGATGAAATGGGGCTTCTCACATGGCGCTTCATTCAGGATCAGGCGGGGTACGGCGTGACGAGCGACATTCTCAGCCACTCGGTTTCCATGGCGCAATACCTCATCGGTGACATCACGTCTGTGGTCGGCATGAGGAACACGACGATCCCGCAGCGTCCCCTTCCGACCGGTGCCGCGAGTCACTACGGGCGCGGTCGCCCGGAGGACCCGAAGGGAAACGTGGAGAACGAGGACTTCGCGTCGATGCTGTGCACGTTTGAAAACGGTGCGACCGGGACATTTGAAGTGAGCCGCACGATGGTTGGGCCCGAAAGTCAGAACGCCTTCGAGGTCTACGGGACAAAGGGCGCCATCGGCTGGAACCTCGAGCAAATGAACGAATTGCAGTACTACAAGTTGACCGACGACCCTAGCTCGGGTTACACCACCATCCTCGGTGGCGACCGTTTCCCGTTCCACGGAGTCTTCTCTCCTGGACAGGCAAACCCAATCGGTTTCGAAGACATCGTGGCAATCGAGGATTATTCCTTCCTCGAGTCTCTCGCGACGGACGTTCCCTTCTCTCCAAGCTTCCGCGAGGCCGTGGATGTCGTCAGCGTTCAGCAAGCCCTCATCGAATCATGGGATTCGAAGACGTGGGAAACCGTCACTGACCTCGCAGGTGGTACCGATGCCCGTTAAGACCGTTCGACTCACAACCGCCGAAGCGCTCGTGCGCTTCCTCATCGCGCAGCGCACCGTTGTGGACGGTGCGGACGTTCCCCTGTTCCCCGGCGTTTACGGAATTTTCGGACATGGAAACGTGACGAGCCTCGGGCATTCTCTCGAGATGCATCGCGACGAGCTTCCCGTTTGGCGTGGCCAAAACGAACAGGGGATGGGACTTGCCGCCGCAGCTTTCGCCAAGGCGTCCCGCCGCCAACAAATCATGGTGTGTACATCGTCGATTGGCCCAGGGGCGACGAACATGGTCACCGCAGCGGGTGTTGCGATGTCCAACAGGCTTCCCGTCCTGTTCATAGCCGGGGACACGTTCGCCTCGCGGCTTCCGGACCCGGTGCTTCAGCAGGTCGAACATTTCGGGACTCCATCCATCACGGTGAATGACGCGTTCAAACCCGTTGTGCGGTATTGGGACCGAATCACCCACCCTGCCCAGATTCTCAGTTCGCTACCGAATGCGGTCGCGACGATGGTGGACCCTGGCGACTGTGGGCCGGCATTCATTGGATTGCCGCAGGATGTCGCCGCAGAGGCGTTCGATTACCCCGAGTCGTTCTTCGAGACCACCGTCCACGAGGTGCGGCGACCGCGTCCCGATCGCTCACAACTTGCACAGGCCGTCGAACTTCTTCGCGGTGCGAAGCGACCGGCGATCATTGCGGGTGGTGGCGTGCATTACTCGCGGGCCGAGGCAGAACTCGCCACCTTTGCGGAAAAGCACGGAATACCCGTCGTTGAAACCGTTGCGGGAAAGTCCAGCCTTCTGGCCAGTCATCCGCAGTACGCCGGGCCGGTCGGTGTCACGGGCGCGGACGCGGCCAACGAAATTGCCCGCAACGCCGACGTCATCCTCGCTGTTGGGACGAGACTCGAAGACTTCACGACGGGGTCGTGGACACTGTTCCCGTCAGAGACCCAATTCATTGGAATCAACGCCGCTCGATTCGACGCGATGAAACATCGCTCGCTTCCCGTCGTCGCGGACGCTCGTGAAACTCTGGTGGAAATGAGCGAGGCCCTTGGCGATTGGTCAACCGACGCCGCGTGGACCGATCGAGTGCACACGTCCCAAAGGAATCTGCGCGCGTTCGTTGATGGGCGCATTGCGGATGACGGCGTATGGCCTCCGAGCTATGCGCAGCTCGTCGGCATCATCAATGAATCCGCCACGAGTGATGATTATGTTCTGACCGCGGCCGGCGGATTGCCCGGAGAGCTCAACATTAACTGGATGAGTAAGGGAATAGCCACCTTCGACTGCGAATACGGATTTTCGTGCATGGGCTACGAAATCTCGGGTGCGTGGGGCGCCGCAATGGCCCGCCAAACCGGTGAAGTGTTCGCGATGGTCGGTGACGGCTCGTATCTGATGCTGAATTCGGATATTTACGCTTCGGTGCTCTCTGGACACAAAATGATCCTCGTTGTTTGTGACAACGAAGGCTATGCGGTCATTGAGCGACTTCAGACAAATCAAGGAGGCGCGTCATACAACAACATGCTCGCGGATTCCACCGGGACGGGCACGGACGCTCGTGTCGATTTCACGGCACACGCTGCGGCAATGGGGGCTGTGACCTTCGAGGTCGACAGCCTCAGCGAATTCGCTGAGGCACTCGAGAAAGCCAGGGCCGCGACAACGAGTGTTGTCATCGTCACCAAAGTTCGCGCAAAGGACTTCACTGAGGGTGGTGCGTTCTGGCAGGTCGGTGTTCCCGAAGTTTCGGATCGCGCAAGTGTGACGGCCGCACGAGCTGCCATGGACAAGGGCCTCACAAACCAACGACCCGGGGTCTAACCCTTTGACTCGCAATCGTTCAGTAGAGTAAATCGATACCGTCTACGCGAGCGAGGGGTTGTACCGATTGTGACCGTCTTCAAGCGCGCCACCGAATGGGTCCTCTGGCTTTATCTCGCAGGGATGACCGTATTCACCTTTGCCGGTGTCGGTCGGCTCGGATACTACGGTGATGAAATCCTCCACGTCAAAAAGATTCAGACGTTCCTGTTATACGGGATTTATGCCCTCCCACCAGCACACGCGGGTGACATCACTATCTCCACGGCGCAAGGCCACCCGTATTCCTACGGCCCGTTGTTTACCCTCATCGGACACGTCGTTGCCGTTCTGTCTGGGGCGGAAACATGGGGAGTCATCTCAATAAGTGACGCTGCTTACAATGCTCGGCACATCACCGTCATCGCCTTCTCGCTCATCGGCGTATTCGCCGCTGGTTGGGGTGTCTCACTCGTCACACGTTCTCGAGTGTGGGGGGTCGCAACGGCAGCGCTCCTCATGTCGATTCCGATGTGGACAGGGTCCGCGCTGTTCAATGTCAAGGACATCCCCATCGCCGCTGGTTTCACGCTCTTCACCAGTGCATGCATCGCATTGACTCTTCCCGCAGATTGGGTAACACGCCGACTGCGCATCGGAGCTCTCGTGGCGATGTACGGAGGAACCTTGATCTTGTGGGGCGTCCGCCCCGGATCGTGGCCGGCTATTTTCATCGGATTCCTCGCGATGTTGTTGATCGACCTTCGGTTCACGAACTTCGCTGACCTGCGGAAAAGCGCCACGAAACTCGTCGCGCCCATCATTGCGGTTGCGGCGTCTTACCTGACGATGCTCATCATCTACCCCAAAGCGTTTATCAACCCCTTGTACATCTTGTTCAAGAGCTTCAAAGAGACCGCAAGTTTCCCCCACGGCACCGTGATTTTGACGGACGGGGAACTACTGTCGACCCCTCCACCTTGGTATTACCTGCCGAAGTGGACAGCCGCACAACTCCCGGAATTCCTTGTCGTCCTCCTGGTGGTTGCCTCATTGGGCGCGGTATGGCTCGTCCTCTCGCGACTGTTCCGATCCGCCACGACGGAACGTGATTTTGCTCTCCCGGCGATCGTTTTCACCTTCGCTCAATTTGCGGCATTTCCGCTCGCGGCGATCGTGCTCAAATCAACGATTTACGGAGGACTTCGGCAGTTCACCTTCATTCTTCCGGCGATCGCAATGCTGATCATGATTGTTCTATACCTCGGTACGAAAACCCCAGCGATCATGAGGTTGACGTGGGTGCGCCCAACCGTCACTGGATTGCTCATCGCCTCGGCGGCAATGGCCACCGTTGCCCAAGTGCAGTTGTTCCCCTACCAATCCAACTACTTCAACCCAACGACGGTCGCACGAGGGATTGAGGGACGTTGGGACATGCTCGCCAGAAAGTTGAGCTACGGGGAACTGTATTCGGAACTCACCATCGAACAACGCAACGCATGTTCCGCGAACTGCCCGGCACTCAAAACATTCCCAGCTTCGTTCACCGCAGTTCCCAGCGAGGGGATTGAGCCGATCGGCGTTGGGTACGGCATCCAATTCCCCGCGGGTAAGACGCCTGCTCGCCCGATTCCCCCCTGCGGACCGCTTGTCGCCGCAGTAACTCGGCCGTACCTGTGGACCGTGATTACGATTTCCGAGGCCCACGTTTGCCCCATGCCGTGAGCGCCGAGATTGCCAAGCCGCATTCACTTAGGGAGACCAAGGAGCTCTAGTCGACCCCAATGTCTTCGTTCCACAGGGTGGGGTTCGCGTCGATGAAGTCGCCCATCATGGCGATCAATTCGGGGTCGTTCATCACTGTGACCTCCGCCCCGTGTTCGGCGACCCAATCCTGACCGCCAAGGAAATTCACGTCGTCACCAACGAGGACCCGGCCGATTCCAAACTGTCGGATCAGGCCCGAGCAATACCAGCACGGCGACAGGCTCGTGGCGAGTGTGACCTTTCGATAGGACTGCTGACGACCCGCATTGCGAAAGGCGCTCGTCTCGCCGTGCATTGAGGCGTCGCCCTGCTGTACACGGAGGTTGTGCCCGCTGCCAAGCAGACGCCCGTCCTCGTCGAACAGGGCGGCGCCGATGGGGATTCCCCCTTCGGCGCCACCGCGTCGAGCTTCGGCAATGGCGACCGACATTTTGTCGGCATCCGTCGGATACAACCGATTTGTGTCGATTTCCATTGCCGTTGAGATTCTCCGTCAGTTCTTGCTGTTTTTGGCGAGCTTGGAGAAGACGACGAACAACACCGATCCGAGGACGAAGCCGACAACCGCGGTGAGGTCCGGGACGTCGACAATCGCGCCATTATCGAGAGTCACGTGGTGAAGGGCAATACCGAGCGGGCCAGTGTAGAGCACCTGGCTCGCGAAGCCCCAAATCGAGAACGCCGTAGCAATAACAAACGCCGCGGCACCTGCCCACGAGTTCTTCGGTGCGAGCGCGCGCTTTCCCGCGTCCTTGCCGCCCGACATGATGCGCTCGGTGAGTACGACTGCAATCCAGGGCGAGACCCAGTACGACACGACGAGGAGGAAGCTGTCGAGCTGGTGCGCAACGTCACCGTCCACCACGCCGATGTACGAGATCAGTCCACCAACGACACCTGCGAGCGCCACCATGATGGCGCGTCGGGCTTTGAATCCCAGTTTGAATCCCATCGCGATAAACGACATCGCGCCCGAATAGACGTTGAGGATGTTGGCCGATACCGACCCGAGCACGATTGCGAGCAAGACGATGCTGGCAAAGAACGGGGTGAAAATCGCCGTGAATGTCGCGGTGGGGTTTTCGATTCCCCAGAAGTTTCCGTTCGCGAGCACGTTGAACGCCGCCGCGCCCACAATCATGATGATCGTGGTGCTGAGGAAGTTTCCGAGGCCGGCCGCCCAACCGAGAGCCCTCGACGATGTGGCCGCGGGAAGGTAACGCGTGTAGTCCGATGCGAACGCGGTCCATCCTGCGGTGTAGCCGTAAGCGGCACCCGCCGTCAGCGTGAATCCCGCCCACGGGAACTCGGTTGCTCCGGTGTCAGCTGAGCCGAATGCGCCGGGGAGGGCGAAGACAACTATTACGACGATGAGCCAGACAACGATGAGGAAGTACGAGGCGTACCGTTCCCATTTCTGGATGAGGTTGTGGCCGACGAATGCGACGCCCACCTGCGCGATGATGATGATCGCGAGTGCGGCGAAAATGTTCAGCCCCGGAATCAACGCTTCAAGTGCATAGGTGCCGGAAACGGTGTTGACCGCGAACCATCCGATCCCCGCGACGAGTGTCGAGAGGCCGGACGGGATGAGGTTTCCCCATTTGCCGAACGCGTTACGGCCGAGAACCATCTGCGGAAGACCCGCCTTGGGTCCCCATGTGGAGAGGATTCCGTGGGTGATACCCGCGAGGCCGTTACCGACGACGATGGCGAGAATTCCCTGCCAGATGTTGAGGCCAAACCCAATGGCCAGTGCGCCCACGAACACCGTCGCGAACTCGAGGTTCGGCGATGACCAGACCGTGAAAAGGTGCCAGGCCTTGCCGTGCCGCTCGCCCGCCGGAATGGGCTCGATGTCATTCATTTCAATGGTTGGAGTAGTTGTGGTCATGTCACAAACCTACGGTCGTCACTCCACCGCCACCGGGAGTGAACCACCCGCGTTACACAGATTTAACATGCTGCAGCAAGGGTGCATCGTTCGGAACTCGAACAGAAACCGTGCGGAGGTAGAGTTGAGTCACGTTCGTCGAAAAGCGAATGTCACTGAAAGTGTGAACTGTGGAACAGATCAAACTGGTCATTTGGGACCTTGATGACACCTTGTGGAATGGAACAATTTCTGAAGGCCCAATCGAGCATGTGACTCGTAACCACGACATCGTCATCGCTCTCGCGGAGCGTGGAATCATCAGTTCGATTTGTTCAATGAACGACGAGTCCGTTGCCCTTCCCGAACTCGAGCGAGTGGGGCTTTCCAAATACTTCGTGCTTCCCAGTATCGATTGGACGCCAAAAGGACCCCGAATTCGACGCCTGATTGAGGATCTCAATCTGCGTCCGGTCAATGTGCTGTTCATTGATGATCTCGCAAAAAACCTTGAAGCGGCGCGCTTCGTTTCCCCCGAGCTCAATGTCGCGTTGCCGGACGTCCTCGAGACATTGTTGGAAGACCCCGCACTTGCCGGAAAACCCGACAAAGGGCTGAAGCGACTCACGCAATACAAAGTTCTCGAACAGAAAATCTCGGAACAATCATCGTTTGAGGGGGACACCAACGATTTCCTTCGGCAATCGGAAATTAAGGTTGCGGTCCTGCCACCGACGGCCAGCGACCTGGAACGGCTCGAGGATCTCATCAATCGATCCAACCAGTTGAATTTCACAAAGCTTCGGGTCGATCAGTCAACCTTGGCTCAATACATCAACCCAACCGATGTGACCACCGGAGCCGTATGGGTGAGCGACAAATACGGAGATTACGGTCTCGCCGGTTTTTACGCGCTCGAAAATGGCTCCCTCACACAGTTCGCATTCTCGTGCCGCATTTTGGGTTTCGCTGTTGAAAGTTGGCTGTATCAAAAACTTGGTAGCCCACACATCACCATCAACGGCGAAGTCTCCGCAACCCTCGATCGAGACACCACCATTGATTGGATCACCGAGGTTGATTCTCGCCAAGATAGTGTCGAAACAACGACGTCAGTCGAACGATTGCTTGTTAAAGGTGGCTGCGACCTGCGGCAGTTGAAGGGGTACCTTACGGCTGATGTAGCGGTTGATGAGGAAATGAATTACGTCACGCAGGCAGGTTTTGGCGCACACAACGAACACACCGAGATTTTGAGACAAGCAAACCCGGAGTTTGTTGAGAGATTCAGCGACGTCATCGACCGCATCCCGTTTATTGATCGAGAAACCTTTAAAACTGATTTCTTTGACGACGGGCAACACTTCAAGTTGTACAGCGTGTTGATGGATTACACACAAGGGATTTATCGATACCGCGACACCGAGTTTGTGGTCACTCGCGGACACTTCACGAACAATTTTGTGACGCAGGGTTCTGATCTTGAAGAACGTTTCGGAAAGGAATTCGCCGAGTGGTTTGTCGGCAACTTCCGTTTTGAAGGACCACTCAGCGAAGAGGCCTTCGAGGCAAACCTCGAGTGGGTGGTGTCAACGCTCCCGAAGGGAGTTCGACTAATCCTCCTTAACGGCGCCGAAGTCGAGCATCCCAACCAACGTGAACCCGGTCGACATCTGCATCATCGGAAATACAACGCCATCGTTGACCGCGTTGTCGGACGGCACGCGCAGGTGTCCCTCGTTGATGTGCGCACGATTGTCACCGATGTTTCACGAGTCACCAACAGCATTCGTCACTACAAACGCGAGGTTTATCCGATCCTGGCGAGCCGGGTCGACGAGATTTTGGCCGAGGCTGGCATTCCGACCAAACCGGGCGTCGCCAACACTGATGAACCCGCTGAACGTCTTCTCATCAAAGGTGGCTGCGATCTTCGCCAGTTGAAGGGGTACCTGACAGCAAATGTCTCGGTGGATGAAGAGATGACCTACGTCTCGTCCGAAGGGGCCCAAGTACATACGGAACACACCGCGATCTTGCGGCAAGCGAACCCCGAGTTTGTTGACAAGTTCAAAGACGTTATTGATCAAATCCCATTTGTTGACCGAAAAACCTTCGAAACCGATTTCTTCGATAACGGGCATAAGTTCAAGTTGTACAGCGTCTTGATGGACTACACGCAAGGAATCTATCGTTACCGAGACACAGAGTTTGTTGTCACCTGGGGTGGATTTCATCGCGATTCCACGAAATCCAACAAATTTGACAAAGGTTTCAGTAAAGAGTTTGCGGAATGGTTTGTCGACAATTTCCGATTTGAAGGTCCGCTCAGCGAGGAGGACTTTGAAGCAAACCTCGAGTGGCTGATCGCATCGCTTCCGGACGGGCAGCGGCTCATTTTGCTGAACGGGGCCGAGGTTGTATTGGACGACAATAAAGAACCCGATCGGCATGTGCACCACCGCACGTACAACACAATCGTTGACCGTGTTGTTGCGCGTCATTCCAATGTTTCTCTGGTCGATGTGCGAGACATCGTGACGGATTCATCAAAAATTTCGAATCGGATCCGTCACTACACCCGAGATGTCTACCCAATCCTCGCCAGCCGAGTCGACGCAATCATGGCTGCTGACGGTGTGCCTCTCAAATCAAATGTCGGAACGCCCGCGACGGCAAAAAAGAAACGTGCCAAAAAAGGAAATCAGCCAACGGTAGTCACGCGACTTGTGCGACGCATCAAGAACATCATCAAACGGTTCCTGTAGCCGCGTTTAGCACGTCGGAATGCCTTGGGCGGCGATGTAGTGAAATGCGCGCCTGGAGGGATTCGAACCCCCAACCGTCTGATCCGTAGTCAGATACTCTATCCGTTGAGCTACAGGCGCACGTTGTCTCTTGACAACTTCACGATTCTAACAGGTGTCGGTTTAGTGCCCAAACCGTGGTGTTGTTGCCCCGCCAGTGGGCGTTACGCGATTGATCGACGAGACGTGTCCTACGACAGTCGATTCCACACCGCAAGAAGACGATTGAGCATTTTCGAATAGGAGTAATTCGATTGGGTGCCCACGGGAGCAATGCCGAATAATCGTTGGGTGGCAACCGTCTGGGCCTCGGTGTATTTGAGAATTCCGTCCCGGCCGTGACGCCGTCCCATTCCGGACGACTTCACGCCTCCCATTGGTGCGCCGTGTGATGCCCAACTGGCCGAGAATCCTTCGTTGACCGTGACAGTGCCCGACCGGATTTCTTGCGACACCGAACCGTCGCGTCGCGTCCACAGACTTGCATTGAGTCCGTATTCCGAGCTGTTGGCGCGGCGGATGGCCTCGGTGTCATCGACTACTCGGTACACCGCGACAACGGGGCCGAACGTTTCCCCTGCTCCGAGGGACATGTCGTCGGTGACGCCCGTCAAAATGGTCGGTTCAAAAAACGTTGGAGCAAGGTCCGGTCGGGGCTTCCCACCGACGACCACGTGTGCGCCGCGGGCGACCGCATCCGCAACCTGACTGAATACCCTCTCGAACTGGGCGACCGAGATAAGCGGTCCCATGTCGATTTCCCAGTCCGAGCCCGCCCCCAATTTCATGTCGCGAACTTGTTCGCTAAATTCCGTCAGGAATCGATCGTGTAGTTCGTTCACTACATAGATGCGCTCGATGCTGACACAGAGTTGACCTGAGTTGGAAAAACAGGACCGCACCGCAGCCCGTGCCGCAGCAGACACGTCTGCATCCGACAAGACGAGCATCGGGTTTTTGCCACCGAGCTCCCCCGAAAATCCGATCAACCTCGCGGCGCATTTCTCCGCTACGGTTCTACCGACCGCGGTGGACCCGGTGAACATGATGAAGTCAGCTTCGGCCACCAGGGCGTCGCCGTGGACACGACCGCCGCCGTGAACAATCGTGAGAACTCCTTTCGGCAGTCCCGCTTCGAGCAGAAGTCGCTCGACAATGTCGGCGGTAGCGGGAGTTGCCGCATCGGGCAAGAGCACCACGGAGTTGCCTGCGATGAGCGCAGGAATGACATCGGATGCTGGAAGCGTAAACGGATAGTTCCACGGTGTGATCACGCCAACGACGCCAACCGGTCGGTGATACTCAATCGCACGAGTCAGAAAAGGTATCGCGCCTTTGCGCCGAGAGGGCCGCAGAAATCCCGTTGCACGGCGACCGTAAAAGTGGGCTAGTTGCGCCGCATCCACTGCTTCTTCAAAAGCGCTAAGGCGATTCTTTAATGTCTCATGCTGAATCGAATCGAGGATCTCAGTCTGGTGCCGGTAGACCAACCGCGAGAAGCGGCGGGCGATCGCCGCCCGCTCGCGAATCGGAACGCGCTCCCAGTCTCGCTGGGCAGAACGCGCCCGCTGCACGATGTCGTGCATTACCAAACCCGCAACGGGTACGTTTCCATCGCTTGCCGAAGAGTGGGCATGTCGACTGACCACGTCCGAATGTTGGCGTCACGTGCGGCAACAATCTGCGCGTAATGCTGGCCTCGGGCTTCACAAACGACACGTTGCCACTGCCGCCAGCGCGGTTGGAACTGACGCTCTGTCCCCCACCCTTTGGACTTCTCCGGGGTGATGATGATGACGGTTGTGTCTGGTCCGGCGAACATCGAGGTGAGCGCCTGGGATCCAACCTCCGAAATGACGACCTTTGCCGCACGGAAATGCTGAATTTGCTTCTCGATCGGATCGTCGATGGGGTACCAAGTGGTGAAACCGAGCGATTCGAAATAGTTTCGAAGTTCGTCCTTGTTCTCTGCTCCCATTCGTTTTCCTTCTGGGCGCCGGGCAACGTACAACAGTTCGGGCAACGCTGGGTCGTCCTTGATTCCCTTGGTGAAAGCCTCGACGACACGTTCCAAACGATTCGCGTCCTGTACTCGCTTGTATCCCGGCTTCGACAGGTGAGTTGGCACGAGAAGTTCGTCGACATGAACGAACGAGCCTCTCTCTGCTTTCGGGAAGCGCTGGATTCCTGACTCGTCAATCCCCAAACGAGCAAGCAACTTGGTGTCACCCCATTGGATGTTAAGAATCGGAACCTCGGGGTACTGCTGATGAAGTGTGACCATCCGCGGAAGTCGATGAAGCAGCCAGTGTCCGTATGCGGGCGGGCGCGTCAGTGCTGTTCCGTGCGTTCCCGAATAATCCGCCACAACGTCCGTGTCGAGCAGTGGTTGGCGCTGAGCTTCTGAGCCGAAAAATCGTGAATCTCGAAGCGTGAGCCCGGATGCGGTCACAATCTTGTTGTCGATCGACACGAAAGCGTCTGTGATACGCAAAATCGCTTCGGGAGCGATGAGGCTGTGACGATCTCGGGGACGGCGCTCAAGGAGCCAGTATCGCCAGTGGTCAAGGTCTTTCCATTCACCGTTGACGTAGGCGAAATCGGATGCGAGCGTGCCCGTCTCAATTGGTGCGTCGGACTTCCAGGCGAGTTCGATTCCCGGTGCAGAAAAGCCCGTTGACAGAAGGCGGCGCTCGTCGAGTGCGCGTGGAACACCCGTCAGTTGTCGTGCCATCTCAGGTCCTCTGCATCCAAATTTCGGGGCGAAAAGTCAAAAGGTCGCCTAGCAGGTAAGCCTATCGCGAAGGCTCTAGCGCTGTTCGCGACACCGCCTGATAGGTTGGCTTCAGCGCGTTGGGGGCGTGGCTGCCTCTCGCGGTTGTTGCCCGTAATCGACCATCAACAGGAAGACGCTCCCGTGCCCCAGTTCCCCTTCCCCGTCGGGGTACTCCTCTTCAATCGGCCCGAATATGCCGAAAAGACGCTTCGCGGGCTTGCGGACCAGACGTTACCCGTTGCGGGGAAACGAGTCGTGATTGTGATCGATGGTTACACCGGCTCGAAAGCACAGAAAAGCGGTCAAACCGATTGCACCGCCGAAGTCGAGGCGATTGCTCGCGCGGTTTTCCCCGACGCACATATCTCTATCTCGCCGCACAACGTGGGAATCGCACACGCATTTGACCTTCTCGAAAAAAACCTTCGCGAATGCGACCCGAAAGCCGAATGGTACGGATTCTTTGAGGAGGACTATGTCCCCAATTCAACGTATCTCGCAACGATTGCCGCCCTTGCAACGCAATCGGCCCAATCCCCACGAATTGCCGCCGTGTCCGCAACGGGCGAAATCTTCGGCGAGGTCACGCGTGGCGCGGACAGCGTGTATCCGCTTTCGCGATTGTGGGCGTTTCTGATGCGCGCATCGCACCTCGACGAGCGACGATCCAACATCGATGGATACCTTGCGGCCGTTGCCAAGAACCCGTACTGGCAACGCGATAAGCCCGCAATCGCACGAGCGCTTGCGTCGATGGGCGTACTCCCGATCGGGGTGAGCCAAGACCAGGTAAAGCTCTCACTCCTTGGTCATTTCGACCGGTATGGAATCTCTACGGGGTCTAGCCAAGGCGAATATATCGGTGTGATCGGTGAGCACATGACGGAGAAATCGTTCGCACGATTCGGGTTCTCGTCGTCGTCGGCTCCGTTCGATGCATCGGCGGTTTCAGTTGGAGCTCTAGAGCCTGACCTTCATCGTGAAGCGCGAATTGGCTTTGCGTCAAAGGTTGCGCGGGCGTACGTAATTCCACGCTATGACGCGTTTAGTGCTCGATTGACCGAGTTGGAACGGCCCCGGCTTACCCGTGCGCTCGGCGCTTTTGCCCGCGGTTTTCGAATTTTGCTTGGACGGCACGATTAAGTCACCAGCCAAACAGACGGTAGGCTTAAGTCCGTGAATGCCAAGACGATTAATGACGAAAACGCCGTCCTCGACGCGCTTGAGGCTGAGGCGATTTGGGCGATTCGCGAGGCCGCGAGCGCCTTTCAGAACCCCGTAATTCTGTACTCCATTGGGAAGGATTCGACGGTTCTGCTGCATCTCGCGGTGAAGGCCTTTGCCCCCGCGCCCGTCCCGTTCCCCGTTCTCCACATCGATACGACGTGGAAATTCCGCGAAATGATCGCCTTCCGTGACCGCATTGCGCGCGAGAACAACCTCAACTTGGTCGTGTACACGAACCCCGATGGTCGTGACGACAAGATCACGCCGTTCACCCACGGTTCGGACGAATACACCCGCCTCATGAAGACCGTTGCGCTTCGGGCCGCACTCGATGCCGGCGGCTACGACGTTGCTCTCGGTGGGGCTCGTCGCGACGAAGAGCGTTCGCGCGCTAAAGAACGCATGTTCAGCCTTCGCGAGCCTGGCCACGCCTGGGACCCGTCAAGCCAGCGCCCGGAATTTTGGCACACTGTCAACTCCACGCTCAAGCCCGGACAGACCATGCGAGCGTTCCCCATCTCGAACTGGACCGAACTCGACGTGTGGAAATACATCCGTCGCGAAAAGCTCGAGGTTGTGCCACTGTACTTCTCGGCAGAACGCCCAACGATTGAGCGAAACGGCCAACTCATCATGATCGATGACGACCGTTACCCGTTAGAGCCCGGGGAATCGACCGCCATGCGTCGAATCCGATTCCGCACTCTTGGCTGCTATCCACTTACGGCAGCAGACGAGGGTGAGGCCGCGTCACTTGACGAGATTATTGACGAATTGTCCCGCTCGACAACGTCAGAACGCGCAGGTCGACTCATCGACGGCAAGGGTGCTTCATCAATGGAACGTAAGAAGCACGAGGGGTATTTCTAATGTCTGACGCACTTGTTCGTATCGTTGTGTGTGGAGCCGTCGACGACGGGAAGTCCACTGTTCTCGGTCGACTTCTTGTCGAGACCAACTCGATCCCGCTCGACGAAATCGACAACACTCGCCGCCTCTCCAACGGTGAAGTCGACTTTTCCCAACTGACCGACGGCCTCGAATCTGAGCGCGAGCAGGGCATCACGATCGACGTTGCCCACCGTCACGTCTACCTGCCGTCGGGCCGCCGTGCGATTCTTGCGGATTCCCCTGGACACGAGCAGTACACGCGCAATATGGCGGTCGCTGCAAGTGAGGCCGACATGGGGATCCTTCTGGTTGACGCTGCGAAGGGCGTTCGCGACCAGTCCGTTCGGCACGCGGCCATCAATTCACTCATGGGTGTCAAGCACATCGTGGTCGCCGTGAACAAGATGGATGCCGTCGGATTCGACAAGGCCGTTTTTGACGGAATCGTCGAGGAATTGACCCGTCGATTTGAACCGTTTGACTTCGAAGACATCACGTTTGTTCCCGTTTCCGGGCTGACCGGTGACAACGTGACTCGGCCTTCCGAAAACATGGCGTGGTCGGAAAAGGTCACAATTCTCTCGATTCTTGACCAGAAGCGAACCTTTGTTCACTCTGCTGGTGACGGAACGCTGCGCCTGCCCGTGCAGTTCGTTTCCAAGGCCGGAATCGTTCGCTGGTATTCCGGCACAATCGCGCGAGGCACCGTATCGGTCGGTGACACCATTCGCGTGTGGCCCGCTCTCACGGAAGCCGTAGTTATGGGGATTTATGCCCCGAATGAGGCGAAGACCGCTGGCGAGGAACAGGCCGTGCACATCACGCTTGACCGCGAGGTGGACATTTCTCGTGGTGACGTGATCGTCGGTGCAACGGGCGATGTTCCGTCATCCCGCGCCCACCTCGCCGAGATGGTGTGGATCGACACGAAGCGCCTCGACACTCAGGCGTCGTACATCCTTCGCGCTGGACCAATCTCGGTTCCCGCGCGCGTCGAGACCGTTCGTTATGTACGTGACATCACCACAGGTGAACAGGCCCGTGGGCGTGCGCTCGAGGTCAACGAAATTGGTCGAGTAGAGATTGTCACAGACCGACCCATCCTGCTTGACCCCTATTCGGAATCTATGCACACGGGTGGGTTCATCCTCGTCGACCGACTGTCCGCCATGACCGTCGCGGCGGGGATGTCGAAGCACCCACTCGTTCGTGAATCGGACGTCGTCAAGCACGACTTCGCGGTAGGCCGTGCTGAGCGCGAAGTTCTCAACGGTCTCCGTTCCTGTGTTCTGTGGCTCACCGGTCTTCCTGGTTCGGGTAAATCCACCGTCGCCGATGAACTCGAAAAGACACTCATGACCATGGGTATCCGTTCGACCACACTCGACGGCGACACCGTGCGCTCGACCTTGTCGGAAGACCTTGGGTTCTCGCCCGAGGATCGCAAGGAAAATGTTCGTCGTGTGGCTCGCGTCGCGGAACTCATGATGGAAGCCGGCCTCGTTGTCATTGTGTCGCTCGTTTCGCCATTCCGGGAGGATCGCGAAATGGCAAAGGAACGATTTGCCGAGGGTGACTTCTTCG
>Ga0209189_1000219_pt1 | contig 50188 bp, 48 predicted proteins | sample C_130820_EF_Meta_FD_187308 | JGI IMG/M metagenome (GOLD analysis project Ga0209189, IMG submission 187308) | Freshwater microbial communities from Lake Croche, Canada to study carbon cycling - C_130820_EF_MetaG (SPAdes) (version 3) | ecosystem: Environmental > Aquatic > Freshwater > Lake...
TACATCTAGAATAAATGGACAGAGACTTTGCTCGCGAGAATGTAATCCTGAAGCAATGCGCAATGTCTCTAAGTCTTCATTGAGTTTTTGACCGCTAGTGTCAACATAAGTTCCTGCAACCACGGGTTTGAAGCCCACCGTGTGAATACCAGCTTCCCTCAGTTTAAGAATGAGTGCGCCGCTGACCAAAGTTTTGCCAACTTCAGTATCAGTGCCCGTAACAAAAAAACCGTTGGATGTACTCAGTGTCATCAATTGCTTTTTACTTCTTGCTCAATCATCTGCAATGTCTTGATCAGTTCGCGTACATCATCAACGCTATGGTTTGCAGAAAAAGTGATGCGCAGGCGCGAGCTACCAACGGGAACGGTGGGCGGCCGAATTGCTGGTATCCAATAACCCGCCTCATCTAAGAGCTTGGCGGCTGCCAATGCGCTGGCATTGCTTCCTAAGATCACGGGCTGTATTGGGGTGGATGAAGGTGTTTTTTCCCAATTTTGGAAAGTCATTTCATCACGCCAAATCTGAATCAGTTGATTTAATTGTTTGCGACGCGCAATACCTTCCTTGCCTTCGATGAGCTCCAAACTGGTAAGTAGAGTGTGTGCAATCGCTGGCGGCGTAGCAGTACTGTAAATGTAGGGACGCCCTTTTTGGATAAGCCATTCAATAAAGGGTGCGGCGGCACAAATAAATGCACCACTAACACCAGCTGCTTTGCCAAGCGTACCAATGTAAATAATTCTTTCGGAATGCACGCCCGATTGCTCCAGAATGCCATGGCCCCGCTCGCCAAGCACGCCAAAGCCATGCGCATCATCTACCAGGAGTAGCGCATCATATTGTTCGGCAAGATGCAGTAGATTTTTTACGGGCGCGATATCCCCATCCATACTGAAAACACCATCGACCACAATCAATTTGAGTGAGTGCGTATCTTGCTGTAATGCTTCTTCTAGAAAGTCGAGATTTTGGTGATCAAATAAAGTCACTTTGGCTTTAGTTTGTGAGCTTGCTAGACGTACACCATCAATTAAAGAAGCATGATTGAGTTTGGCCGAATAAATACTGACTTCACCTGGATTGGCAAGTCTACTGAGGCCGGTAATAGCGTTGATGTTTGCAAGATAGCCGGTACTAACAAACAATGCTCTTGCATTGGGAATATGTTTACTCTCACAAGCTGCTAATTTTTTTTCAAGCAAGTCATGTGCAACGCTATGGCCGCTGATTAAGTGTGATGCACCGCTTCCAACCCCATATCGTTTTGCACCTTCTGCAAGCGCAGCAACTAATTCAGGGTGATTGGCTAGGCCTAAGTAGTCATTGCTACAAAACGCTTTGAGTTCTCGTTGATCAACCTGGGCCTTGGTATCGCAAGGTGATGCGCTGGTGCGCAACTTACGTCTAAGCAACTGCGCATCTAGATCGGCGATCTGGTGCTCTGCCATATCTCGAGCTTTAAAGTTTGTACTCATGCCAGCACTTGATTGAGAGCGCGCTGTACAGAGGCACCCATTTGTATCGTTTCTTCTGAAGAGAGAATATACGGTGGCATAACGTAAATCGTATTAGCAATGGGTCTAATAAGAATACCTTCCGCCATCCCTGCTGAAAACATCTCTCGTGAAAAAGTATTTTTACGCTGGAGTGATTCAGGTTTAACATCAAATGCTAGGATCATGCCCTGCTGACGCCAATGTTCGATGCGAGGGTCTAATTTTACCCAAGCAAATGCACTAGCGAGATCTTTGCTGCGTTCAATATTTTTTTCAAGAACAGATTCAGTTTCGAAGATTTCTAAGCAGGCTAGGGCGGCAGCGCATGCTAATGGGTTACCTGTGTAGGAATGCGAGTGTAAGAAACCTTGCTGTAGTTGATCGCCATAAAAAGCACGATAAATTTTGTCAGTCGTCATGGAGAGTGACAAGGGAAGATATCCCCCGCTGATTCCTTTAGAGAGTGTCAGAAAGTCTGGCCAAATTCCTGCATGCTCACAAGCAAAAAACTTTCCTGATCGACCGCAGCCTATCGCGATCTCATCGGCGATGAGGTGGATGTTGTAGTGATCACAGAGTGATCTTACAAGGTGCAAATATTCAGGCGAGTACATTGCCATTTGCCCAGCACATTGCACGAGTGGTTCAATAATGATCGCGGCAATATTGTGATGCTCTGTCTTTAGCAACTCTTCTAATTTTTCTGCTGCCTGTACGGCAACATCGCCAGCACTTTCACCAGGCTGTGCTTTGCGTGCATCAGGTGAGGGCACGGTAAAAACATCTTGCAATAGTGATCCATATGCTTCTCGAAAGATCGCAACATCAGTGACTGCTAATGCACCTAAAGTTTCACCGTGGTAACCATTTTCTAGACAGACAAATTTTTTCTTTTGAGCTTGATTGTTTAGTCGCCAGTAGTGATGACTCATCTTTAAAGCAATCTCTACCGCAGACGCACCATCGGATGCAAAAAACACGTGACCCAAATTGCCTTGAGTCAAAGCGGCTAGTTTCTCGGATAGCTCCACAACAGGAGGGTGGGTAAATCCGGCGAGCATGACATGCTCAATTTTTTCAAGCTGACTTGTAATGGCTTGGTTGATGCGCGGATTGGAATGGCCAAACAGGTTAGTCCACCAGGAGCTAATGCAATCTAGGAGGGCATTGCCTTGATCATCAAAGAGCCAAGCACCCTTACCTTTAGTAATGGCAATTAATGGCAATGACTCGTGATGCTTCATTTGAGTGCAGGGATGCCAAACGGCATCTAGGCTGCGATCAACCAGAGAGGTTTGATTTGGATCAGAAATAAGCTTCATGTTTGGTATTTGACCACTAGTTTTTCCTAATTAAGGCATGCATCTGTTATGTTTATGCCTTGAATTGATCTATTTTCTGGAATTCGACCATGCAGGCCACCCAAACTATTGAAAAACCACTCACCCAAGTCAAGTCTCAAAAGGATTTGCATAAGGAGGTAGATGCTTTGGGTGCTTGGTCGGTAGCCCAGGTTGAGGCTCTATTTGCTCTGCCATTTAGTGATTTGATGTTCAAGGCACAAGAGACCCATCGTGCCAATTTCCCTGATGGTGATGTGGAATTGGCTACGCTTTTGTCAATCAAGACCGGCGGTTGTCCCGAGGATTGTGGATATTGTCCTCAGGCGGCTCGTTATGACACTGATGTCAAGGCAAACAAGTTGATGGATTTAGATGAGGTGCTTGAGGCTGCCAAAGCTGCCAAAGCTGCCGGATCAAACCGTTTTTGTATGGGCGCCGCTTGGCGGGAGCCTAAAGATCGCGATATTGAAAAAGTCGCCGCCATGATTAAGGGTGTCAAGGCTTTGGGCCTTGAAACCTGTGCGACCCTGGGGATGCTAGAGCCCAATCAGGCTCAGGCTCTCCAAGAGGCGGGCTTAGACTTTTACAATCACAACCTTGATACCAGCGAAGACTTCTATCGCTCAGTGATCTCTACTCGGGGTTATCAAGACCGTTTGGACACGATTTCTAATGTGCGTGCTGTGGGTATGTCAGTGTGTTGTGGCGGCATTGTGGGCATGGGCGAGTCCCGTGAACAACGTGCAGCTTTCTTGGCGCGTTTGGCTAACTTAAATCCATATCCAGAGTCAGTTCCGATCAACCATTTGGTTCCTGTAGCAGGAACCCCTTTGGCGGATCAGAAGCCCTTGGATCCACTTGAATTCGTGAGAACTATTGCTGTAGCTCGTATCACTATGCCGCGTGCACGAGTGCGCCTCTCAGCTGGACGTCAGGAGCTGGGTAGGGCAGTTCAGGCCATGTGTTTCCAGGCTGGCGCCAATTCAATTTTCTATGGTGAGCAACTACTCACTACCGGCAATCCTGAGGCAGAGCAAGACTGTGAGCTCTTGGCGGAGTTAGGTTTGAAGACTAAGCAGAGTAGCAAAACAGAGGTTTTAGTCTAGTTTCTCAGGCTTATGGCACTAATTGATCGCTTCATTACTGAGTTTGATACAGCCCTACGTTCGGTAGTCGGGGGCGCTCATGCTCATCGCCCAATGCCGGGTTCCGATACCCCATCAAGCGGACTATTGGATGCCAAAGAGCGTGAACATGCAGCTGGATTAATGCGTGTGAATCATGTTGGCGAGGTCTGCGCTCAAGCTCTTTATCAAGCTCAAAAATTAGTAGCTCGCAACCCTGAAATTCGGCAGATGTTAGATGGCTCTGGCCAAGAAGAAATGGATCACTTGGCTTGGTGCGAAACACGCCTCCAAGAGCTGGGATCACACACTAGTTACCTCAACCCAATTTGGTATGCGGGATCCTTTGCAATCGGCATGGCTGCTGGCTTAGCGGGCGATAAGTGGAGTCTAGGGTTTGTTGCTGAAACAGAAAAGCAGGTAGAAAATCACCTCGAAAGTCATCTCGAAAAATTACCTGCAGAAGATGAGCGTTCTCGCGCAATTGTTAAGCAAATGCGCATCGATGAAATTGAGCATGGGCAAGCCGCAATTTTGGCTGGTGGAGCGGTCTTACCGAAACCCATTCAGGATCTAATGCAGGTAATGTCAAAAGTGATGACAAGCACTGCTTACAAAATTTAGTTCTAAATTATTTATTTCGGATATTTTTCTTTGAAGTACTGTTCATTAATACAGTATATTTATCTATTATTAGGCTTAATAGCTAAGACCTATTCTTAAGTATATTTTCCAAGCCATTGTTTCAAGTAGCATTTTTATAAGCACCATTTTATCAACACATTACGCTAAGTGTTTGTAATCACTAGGAAATTTCCTAAAAAATAAGCCAAAAACACTTGACCCTCTTAATACGATCCTCTAAAGTGGGAGGAAGTGTGAAAAAGTGGGGTAAATGGTGTTCCAAGGTGCGTCAGCTCTCAATTTAGATGCAAAAGGCCGCATGTCAGTGCCGGCAAAGCATCGTGACGCCTTGTTAGTTCAAGGTGAGGGTCGAATTACGCTCACAAAACACCCCGACGGATGCCTGCTGCTATTCCCCCGACCCGAGTGGGAAACTTTTCGTTCACGTGTAGCGCAATTGCCGATGGATGCCCATTGGTGGCGCCGTATTTTTCTTGGCAATGCTGCAGAGGTCGATTTGGATAGCGCCGGAAGAATTTTGGTGAGCCCAGAGTTGCGATCAGCCGCCGGTATTGAAAAAGAAGTGATGCTGCTCGGCATGGGTAGCCATCTAGAGTTGTGGGACGCCGCTACTTACGCTGCAAAAGAACAGGCTGCCATTGCACAAGGTATGCCTGAAGCCCTGAAGCAATTTAATTTTTGATGACAGGGTGCCATGAACATAACTCATCGCCCAGTATTACTGGCCGAGGCGGTGACGGCGCTGGTCAGTGGGCCACTCATCACCTCGCCCACAGCTCCAAAAAATCTACTAGTGATCGATGGAACCTTTGGGCGCGGTGGTCATACTCAAGCCTTGTTAGCGCAACTGCCTCCAAATGCGCGAATGATTTCTTTCGACAAGGATTTGGATGCGATCGCAGTGGCGGAAAAAATCAAGGACTCTCGTTTACGCATCGTGCACGACAGTTTTGCGCAGATGGATCAGTATGCGGACCCAGAGTCAGTCGATGGAATTCTGTTAGATCTGGGCATCAGCTCTCCACAAGTAGACGAAGCGCATCGTGGATTTTCTTTTCGCAAAGATGGTCCTCTAGATATGCGTATGAACACGGACCAAGGTCAAACAGCAGCAGAATGGTTGGAACAAGCATCGCAAGAGGACATCACCCGCGTGATTAAGACTTATGGTGAGGAACGTTTTGCATTTCAGATCGCAAAAGCTATCGTAGCTAAGCGAGAAGAAGGCCTATCTCCCAAAACAACCTTGCAATTAGCAAGCCTAGTGGCTAGCGTCGTTCGTACCAGAGAGCTTGGTCAAGATCCTGCGACTCGTACATTCCAAGCACTCCGTATTTTTATTAATCGTGAGTTAGAAGATTTAGAGCTCGGATTAAAGGCGGCACTCCATTTGCTAAAGCCAGGTGCGCGCTTAGCAGTAATTAGCTTTCATTCTCTCGAAGATCGAATTGTGAAGCAGTTCCTGCAGTCACACGCTAAAGTTGAAGTACCTCGAGGTTTGCCTGTCCGCGATCGAGATTTACCGCAAAGTGACTTAGAGATCATTGGACGCCTTAAGCCAAGCGATGAAGAGGTTCGAGAAAATCCCCGTGCTCGTTCGGCCATCATGCGCATTGCTGAAAAACGTATAGGAGTGTTAGCTTGAATCGCGCTACGCTTACCCTGCTGGTCTTGCTATTAGTTTGCGCACTATCTTTGGTAGCTGCGCAGCAGCGTGCACGTCAATTATTTATTTCCTTAGATCGCGCACAAATCGAGGAGCGCAAGCTTAATCAAGACTGGCTACGTTTGGAGTATGAGCAGCGAAATCTATCGAAGTCTGCACGAATTCGTGATCTTGCTCGTAATCAGTTACATATGACCCCTATATCTCCAGAGCGTACTTTGTACTTAAAGGAGACTAGATGAGGACTGTAGGTTTTTCAACTACACCCAATTTAGTATTGCGTCTGCCAATGTGGCGGTCACGCTTAATGCTGTTCATGTTGTTCTTCGTTTTTATGTTGTTGCTAATCCGTGCTTTTTGGATTCAGGGCCCAGGAAATGCTTTTTATGAAGCCAAGGGTGTACGCGGCACACAGCGCGAACTAGAGCTACCCGCTTCTCGTGGAAAGATATTGGATCGTAATGGCCAAGTGATTGCTACGAGCTTAGAGGCAAAGTCAGTGATTGCTTATAACGATACTGTGCCCGACGATTTAGCTGCGGATAAGGTTCAGAAGTTAGCAAAACTATTGCAGCTAAGTGAATCTGAATTACGTAGAAAGTTAAAAGAAGATCGTAAGCAGATTTTTTTGAAGCGCCAAGTGGATCCAGTAGTTGCGCAACAGATTAAGGAATTAGAAATCCCGGGGATTGGTTTAAATAAGGAATACCGTCGCTTTTACCCAGAGGGTGAAGCGATGGCGCACGTTGTTGGCTTTACAAGCGTGGAAGATCGTGGCCAAGAGGGCATGGAGCTTTCAAGAGAAAAAGAATTGGCTGGGCATCCGGGTGCTCGTCGAGTAGTGGTTGATCGTCTCGGTCGCGTTGTTGAAGATGTTGCCATTTTGCAGTTACCTCAAAACGGCAAGGATTTACAACTTTCTATAGACAGCAAGATTCAATTTCTGGCTTACAACGCTGTTAAAAATGCAGTTGAGCAGCACCGGGCGAGTGCTGGTGGTGCTGTCGTATTGGATACGCAGACCGGCGAGATTCTCGCTTTAGCAAACTACCCAAGCTTTAACCCAAACGATCGTAAGAAGTTGACGGGTGAGCAGTTACGTAATCGTGTTTTAACTGACACCTTTGAGCCTGGCTCAACAATGAAGCCCTTAACCGTAGCGATTGCTTTGGAGAAGGGTGCCATCACTCCTAATACAAATATGGTGATTGGTGCTAAATATTTAGTAGGTCCAAAACCGATTACGGATACCCACCCTTATAGCAACTTAACGATTTCTCAAATTATTCAAAAATCCAGCAATATTGGTACGGCCAAAATTGCGATGAATAATTTATCTGCCGAAGAGATGTGGAATTTTTATACATCTGTTGGTCTTGGTCAGGCGCCGAAGATTGGTTTTCCTGGTGCGGTAGCTGGCACAGTCCATCCTTATAAAAAGTGGATGCCAACAGATCAGGCAAGAATTGCGTTTGGTTATGGGATTTCAGGATCACTCTTTCAGATTGCTCGCGCGTACACCATTTTTGCTCGTGATGGCGAATTGGTTCCTCTCACGATTGAGCGCAGTCCGGAGTTTAAGCCTGGAACGCATATTATTTCTGCCAAGACAGCCATTGAGATGCGCAACATGATGGAGTCAGTAACAGAGTCTGGTGGAACAGCCATTAAAGCGCAAGCTGAAGGTTATCGAGTTGGTGGAAAAACAGGTACAGCACATAAATTAGTAGGCAAGAGCTACGCTAATAAATACCGCGCTTACTTTGCAGGTCTTGCGCCAATTAGTGCACCACGTATTGTGGTTGCCGTCATGATTGATGAGCCGACTGGTGGCAGTCATTATGGTGGTGATGTTGCTGCACCAGTCTTCTCTACTATTGTGAGTGAGACACTGCGCACCTTGAATGTATTACCAGATAGCAATCTGAAGCAGATGACGCTGCAGGATAAAAATCCTACAGAAATTCAAACTGCTGCAGTCAAAACAAATGCAGCGGTTTTAAAAAGATGACGGCAATGGTCTATATTGAACCCCATCTCTTAATCTCACATTTACGTGATCTCACTTCAGCGAATGCCAAAGTGACTGCGGATAGTCGTCAAATTCATTCTGGCGATATCTTCTTTGCATACTCTGTTGGTCATGGTAATGCGCTACGAGATGGTCGCGATTACATTACGGCTGCCTTAGCAAATGGTGCTGCGGCAGTAGTATTCGATCCTGCTGATGGTATTGAGAATGAATACTTAGACCACCCAGAATGTTTCCCCGTCGAGAATTTAGCAGTCTTGGCTGGAGAGCTCTGCGCGGAGTGGTATGACCACCCAAGCAAAAATCTCAATGTCATCGGCGTCACAGGTACCAATGGAAAAACCAGTATTACTCAGTGGCTGGCGCAGGCTATGGATGAACCTAATCATCGCACTGCAGTATTGGGCACATTAGGTACTGGGTTTCCGGGTGCACTAATTCAGACTGGTTACACCACGCCAGATGCACCGCAATTGCAAACCCAACTAAAAGAATTATTTGATACAGGCGCTAAAAATCTTGCTATAGAGATTTCTTCTCATGCATTAGATCAAGGCCGTGTTACTGGCTTAGATATACGAAGTGCGGTATTTACCAATTTGACGCAAGATCACTTGGATTACCACGGCACGATGGGAGAGTACGCCGCAGCAAAAGCAAAACTCTTTAAGTTTCCCCAGCTTGAAAATGCCATCATCAATTTTGATGATGCATTCGGGCGAGAGTTGGCGATGAAACTTCTTGCTAGCGCTGGTCCTCAAGTATGGGGCTACGCCTTAAGTAGTCAAGCATTTGTTGGATTTGAAAAATTTGGCGAACGTCTAAAGCGTAGCTATACAGAAAACACTGTATTTACAAACGCTAGTTATGAATCTCAATTTAATTGCGATGCCCTAGGTTTAAGCGCTGTTCAGCTTGCAGTATTGGGTGAATTTAATCTTAGTAATTGCCTTGCTGTTTGGACAGTCCTTTTGGCACAGGGCTTAAGCCCAAGTGAGGCCTCTAAGCGTATGAGCAAGCTGAGTGCTGTTCCAGGTCGCATGGAACTGATGCACTTGAATAAAACGCAAAGAACTGAGGGTCCATTGATTGTGGTGGATTATGCACACACACCAGATGCCCTCAGTAAAGCATTGAACGCATTACGCCCAATTGCAAATCAACGTAATGGAAAAGTCTGGTGCGTTTTTGGTTGCGGCGGTGACCGAGACTCAGGTAAACGTGCCCGAATGGGTCGTGTGGCGCAAGAGTTTGCTGATCACATTGTGATTACAAGCGATAACCCTAGATCTGAGAATCCAGCATCCATTATTGCCATGATTGAATCTGGTATGTCAGGTGATTTGGGCAATGTTCAAATGCTACCTGATAGAGCGGCCGCTATTATGGCTGCGGTACGACATGCCGATGTCAAAGACATCGTCTTGGTAGCAGGTAAAGGCCATGAGTCTACTCAAGAAATCAATGGCAAAAAATTTGATTTTTCTGATCAAGAACACATTCGTTTAGCAGCAGGGGGCAGCGTATGAGTGCGCCTATGACTACGCTTGCTCAAGTTCATGCCATGTTGCCAGACAGCCAGCTGATTCATGCTGATCAGGAATCTGCTCGAGAGATCCTAATTTCTCGTATTGGTAGTGATAGTCGCCAGATTCAGTCTAGTGAATTATTCATTGCCTTGGCGGGAGAACGTTTTGAAGCGCATAATTTTTTGGATGATGTCGCCAAGGCAGGTGCAAGTGCAGCACTTATTAGTCAAAAAGAAAAGTGCCCTACAAACTTAGCTGCAGTATGTGTCCAGGATGTTAAGCAAGGTTTGGGTGAATTAGCAAAGGCATGGCGTGCACAGTTTTCTATCCCAGTAGCTTTAGTGACTGGATCAAATGGTAAGACTACTGTAAAAGAGATGATTGCCTCTATCTTCAAGGTAGCTGCCGGTGAAGAATGTACCTTAGTGACCAAGGGCAACTTCAATAACGATATTGGACTGCCTTTAACTTTACTGCGCATGCGACCGACTGATCGCCTAGCAGTGATTGAGTTAGGTATGAATCATCCTGGTGAAACGGCAGAGTTAGCGGTCATTGCTCAAGCCAATATTGCCCTAATTAATAACGCTCAACGTGAGCATCAAGAATTTATGGCGACTGTGGAAGCTGTTGCGAAAGAGCATGCAGCTGCCTTGAGCGCACTCCCTGCGAATGGTGTCGCAGTATTTCCGGCAGATTCTGAATTTTCTGATGTTTGGTATCAAGCTGCTGCAGGGCGCAAGGTAATTGATTTTGCTTTATCTACTAAGGCTGCGTCAGCTACGGCCTCTGTTACCGGCAAGGTATTGGCTAGCGGAAAAATTGAAATTGCAACTGAACTCGGCAAAATTGAAGTCCAGCTCAACACCTTAGGAAATCACAATGTTCGCAATGCCCTAGCAGCTAGTGCAGTTGCTTTAGGTACCGGTTTAAGTTTGGAGCAAATTCAAGCGGGTCTAGAATCTTTTGTCCCAGTAAATGGGCGCATGCAATCAAAACCATTAAATCTAGGCCGTACTCTGATTGACGACAGTTATAACGCCAACCCCGATTCTGTAAGAGCTGCTATTGATGCACTAAAACAGTCTGGAAATACTTCGTGGTTGGTATTGGGCGATATGGGTGAGGTGGGCGATCAAGGCCCTGCCTTCCATGAGGAAGTCGGCGCCTACGCTGCTGAGCAGGGTGTCAGTAGGTTATTTGCACTCGGAGAGCAGTGCAAATTTGCGGTGCAAGGGTTTAATGAGTCAGAGAACTTTTCGCTTACCAGTAGCGCTACTCATTTCGCAACATTAGATCACCTACTTGAAGAGCTCAATGCAGCACTAGTAGATCAAGAGTCGAGCAAGCACATGCATTTAGATATTTTGGTAAAGGGATCTCGTTTTATGCGTATGGAGCGTGTAGTGCAGGCCTTATTAGAGGAGGCTAAAACATGCTCTTAATGTTGGCGCAATGGTTACAAGATGATTTTGGATTTTTCCGAGTCTTTAGCTACATCACTTTTAGAGCGGTGATGGCAACCGTGACTGCTTTGTTGATTGGCTTGGCAGCTGGCCCGTGGGTTATTCGGAAGTTGACTGCATTAAAGATGGGTCAAGCGGTTCGTACTGATGGCCCACAAACTCATTTGGTGAAATCAGGTACCCCTACTATGGGTGGCGTATTAATTCTGTTGGGTATTTTTATCTCCTGCACGCTGTGGGCTGATCTGAGCAATCGTTTTATCTGGATTGTGATGATTGTGACTTTTGGATTTGGCTTGATTGGTTGGGTAGACGATTACCGCAAAGTAGCACGTAAAGATCCCAAAGGAATGGCCTCAAGAGAAAAATTCTTTTGGCAAACTTTGATTGGCTTATTTGCTGCTATTTATTTGGCTTTCTCTGTATCCGAAGTGAATAACCTCAAAGTTTTGCAGCTGTTCTTTGATTGGCTCAAGAGTGGCTTTGCTTTGAACTTGCCAGCTAAATCAAACTTACTCATTCCTTTCATGAAAGAAGTGAGTTACCCACTAGGTGTCATGGGCTTCATCATTTTGAGTTATTTGGTGATTGTTGGAAGTAGTAACGCCGTTAATTTAACGGACGGACTAGATGGTCTAGTGATCATGCCGGTAATTTTAGTTGGCGCTGCTCTAGGCGCATTTGCTTATGTAATGGGTAATGCGATTTACGCAAAGTATTTATTGTTTCCTTATATTCCCGGCGCAGGTGAGCTCATGATTTTCTGTGGCGCTATGGGGGGTGCGGGATTGGCCTTTCTTTGGTACAACACGCATCCTGCACAAGTATTTATGGGTGACGTTGGCGCACTCGCATTGGGTGGTGCACTTGGAACTATCGCCGTGATTGTTCGTCAGGAAATCGTACTCTTTGTTATGGGCGGGATCTTCGTCGCAGAAACACTGTCAGTGATGCTGCAAGTTTTCTGGTTCAAATTTACTAAGAAGCGTTTCGGTGAAGGCCGTCGTATTTTTAGGATGGCCCCACTGCATCACCATTTCGAATTGGGTGGCTGGCGCGAAACGCAAGTTGTGGTTCGCTTCTGGATCATCACTATCTTATTAGTCCTCATTGGCCTCTCCAGCCTGAAATTAAGGTAAGCCAAAGAATATGCATAACTTAGACAAGGCCTTTGCTAACCCAGCTCTCATCGCAGATGAGGGTTATCAGGCACCCCAACATTTCTTGATCTTAGGATTGGGTGAATCTGGCTATGCGATGGCCAAGTGGTGTTTGCGGAATGCTGCAAAGGTCAGTCTGGCTGATACGCGTGATCGTGAAAAGCTGAATGAGCGACAAAAAGCCTGGTTGGCGGATCTTGAATTTGCGGGACTTCAAGAAGCTTATTTTGGCTCTTTAGATGAACTTAATTTAAAGACTGTTGAAGTTATTGGAATGAGTCCTGGTCTATCGCCATTTCAAGAGCCGGCAGCTTCTTTCTTAGCTAAAGCACAAGAATTGAGTATTGATATCTGGGGGGAATTGGAATTCTTTGCCAGAGCTATTGCTGCACTGGATCGTATGGCTCAGATTGAGCAGTCTCAATATAAGCCTGCTGTATTGGCTATCACTGGAACAAATGGAAAGACAACTACAACGGCATTGACAGGGCAGTTATGTGAACGGGCCGGCAAGAGAGTTGCTGTAGCTGGCAATATTAGCCCAGCAGCTTTAGATAAGTTGATGTCGTGTTTGGATGGGTCTGATCAAGTTGCCGACATGCCTGAGATATGGGTACTCGAGCTGTCTAGCTTCCAGCTGGTTTATACGAGAACCTTCAATGCAACAGCAGCGACCGTACTGAACATTACGCAAGATCACTTGGATTGGCATGGTGATATGCAGGCTTATGTTGATGCAAAAGCCAATATCTTTGGACAAGACAGTATTTGCATCTTGAATCGTGATGATGCGCTGGTCATGAATCTGCTTACTGACGAGCAGAAATCCAATAAATCCGTCATTACTTTCGGTGCCGGCCGTCCTGATGAGCAGGGTGCTTTTGGAATCGAACATGATCTGCGGGCTGGTGGAATTGATTGGTTGGTCTGTGCTGAAGTAGATGAAGATTTTGAGCCTCAACCAAAGCGTCGCCGTAAAGCAGTGGTGGTAGAGGATGAGCCATTAAGGCTCAAGCGTTTGATTCCGGCTGATGCTTTGCGGATTCGCGGTCGCCACAATGCTTTAAATGCCTTAGCTGCTCTAGCCTTGGCGCGATCAGCTGGCTTGCCTATGAATATGCTTTTACATGGTTTACGTGATTACCATGGCGAGCCTCATCGCGTTCAAAGTGTTTCGATTGTGTCGAATGTTGAATATGTGGATGATAGCAAGGGCACTAACGTAGGAGCAACAGTAGCCGCTTTGAATGGTCTCAGCGCTAATGAGTCTGGCAAGCGGATCTGGTTGATTGCTGGCGGTGAAGGTAAGGGCCAAGACTTTAGCCCCTTACGTGAGCCTGCATTACGTTTTGTAAAAGGTGTCTTCCTTATTGGTAAAGATGCCCCAATGATTGCTGAAGCTTTGGGTGACTCCGTATCTTATGTCGTGAGTGAGACTCTGCAAAATGCTGTAGCGCAAGCCGCAAAACAAGCTCAGTCAGGCGATATTGTTTTGTTATCACCAGCTTGCGCTAGCTTTGATCAGTTTAGTGATTACGTGGCGCGTGCTGAGGCGTTTGTCGCTGAAGTTCAAGAATTGGGAATGCAATTCGAAGGAGCTGATGCATGAGTTTGAAGGAAAAACTTTTTCCTGAGAATCATTTAGGTCTTGGTCGCTTCTGGAACTTCTCTAGAGGCGGGATAGATAATTTCCGCAGTGGCTTGAGAGATGCGGTATCTGGCGTTGAGCAAACGCGCTCACGCATGATGGACTATGACCAGCTGTTGGTTTGGGCGGTGTTATCTCTAGCCCTCATCGGTTTAGTGATGGTGTATTCAGCCTCCATTACGTTGGCAGATGGACCTAAGTACGCAAATTACAGCAGTAACTTCTTCTTAATCCGTCATTGCATTTCATTAGCTATTGCGATTAGTGTTGCTATTTGGGTGTTTAAGATTCCAACTCACGTATGGGATCGCTATTCGCCAATCATTTTTGGATTCACTGTCTTACTATTAATCGCTGTGCTCATCCCTGGCATTGGAAAAGGCGTGAATGGTGCCAAGCGTTGGATTCCATTAGGCCTCATGAACTTCCAGCCATCTGAATTAATGAAGTTTGCGGCTGTGATATTTGCTGCAAGCTATACAGTTCAACGCCAAGAATATCTCCACTCATTTGTTAAAGGCATGCTGCCGATGGGTATTGCTGTTGCCTTAGTTGGTGGTTTACTAATGGCTGAGCCAGATATGGGTGCGCTCGTAGTGATATCGCTCATTGCATTTGGAATTTTATTTTTAGGCGGCATCAACGCTAAATTATTTGGTGGATTATTGGCGGTCGGAATTTTAAGTGCCGTGACAATTATTGCCTTCTCACCTTTTCGTCAAAAGCGCATCATGGCTTTTATTGATCCTTGGCAAGTTGATAATGCCGCAAATAAAGGCTACCAGTTAACCCACTCTCTGATGGCATTTGGTCGTGGCGAATGGTTTGGCCTTGGCCTAGGCGGTAGCGTTGAAAAATTACATTACCTACCTGAAGCGCATACCGATTTCATCATGGCGGTGATTGGTGAAGAGCTCGGATTTGTCGGTGTAGTGGTAATGATCTTCTTGTTCTACTGGATCGTACGTCGCGCATTCCTGATTGGTCGTACTGCATTGCAGTTGGATCGCAGTTTTGCGGGTCTCGCTGCCAAAGGTGTTGCGATATGGATTGGTTGGCAAGCATTTATTAATATGGGTGTGAACTTAGGTTTGCTTCCTACAAAAGGCTTAACACTCCCACTAGTGAGTTATGGTGGCTCAGGAATCTTGATGAATGCCATTGCCATAGCAATGCTACTTCGGATTGATTACGAAAACCGAATCTTAATGCGGGGTGGCAAGCTATGACTAAGCCATCCATCTTAATTATGGCCGGCGGTACTGGGGGGCATATTTTCCCAGGGCTAGCTGTTGCCCAATACCTGCGAATTTGTGGCTGGAATGTATCTTGGCTTGGTAATCAAGCCGGTATGGAATATCGCCTAGTAAAAGCCTGCGATTTCCCATTTGAGGCGGTGAACTTTGGTGGCTTGCGTGGCAAAGGTATCAAAGCGACATTGATGTTGCCATTTAATCTTGCTAGAGCCTGTATGCAGAGTTGGAAGATCATGCACCGCATCAAACCAAATGTAGTTTTAGGTATGGGTGGATACATTACATTTCCTGGCGGCTTGATGACGAAATTCTTGAAAAAGCCATTGGTTTTGCATGAGGCTAATTCCGTAGCAGGAAGTGCTAATCGGGCTTTAGCCAAAATTGCTATGCGTACCTTGACTGGATTCCCAGATACGATTGCGCACGCTGAGTGGGTAGGTAATCCAATTCGTGAAGAATTTGAAACTGTAGGTGCGCCAGCAAAACGCTATGAAGAGCGTAGCGGTCCTCTATCTATTTTGGTTGTGGGTGGAAGTTTAGGCGCCGCCGCCTTAAATGAAGTTATCCCAGCAGCCTTGGCATTAATGGATAAGGATGCACGTCCACATGTCATTCACCAGGCAGGCGATAAACATCTTGTAGATCTACAACAGCGTTATGCCAACTTAGGCCTTGCTGCTGATATTCGTCCTTTTATTGATGACATGCCAAGCGCATATGCTCAAGCAGATCTGGTGATCTGCCGCTCTGGTGCAATGACCGTTTCAGAGATCGCAGCTTGTGGTGTTGCATCCTGCTTGATTCCATTTCCATATGCGATTGATGATCACCAGACTGCAAATGCGCGATTCTTATCTGATGCCGATGCGGCCATTTTGTTGCCACAACAAGATCTCAACCCACAGGATCTGGCATCTATGATTCAAAACTTTAGTCGCCAAGATTTACAAGTGATAGCTAAGCGTGCTCATGCTTTAGCTAAGCCTCATGCAACTCAGCGTGTGGCTGAAGTATGTGCAGACTGTGCAGGAGTGGGTATATGAAACATATCGTGCAGCAAATCCATTTTGTTGGCATCGGCGGCGCAGGCATGAGCGGCATTGCCGAAGTCTTACTGAATCTGGGATATCAAGTATCTGGATCTGACTTAGCTGAAGGCGCTGTAACAAAGCGCCTAAAAGATTTGGGTGCAGTGATTCATATTGGCCATGACCCTAAAAATATTGGTACCGCAGAGGCGGTAGTAATTTCGACTGCAGTTGCGGGTAACAATCCAGAAGTGCTAGCTGCTCGTGCAGCTAAAGTTCCCGTCATTCAGCGCGCTGTCATGCTCGGGGAGCTGATGCGCTTGAAGCAGGGTATTGCAATTGCAGGTACTCATGGCAAAACAACGACGACTAGTTTAGTTGCCTCAGTCTTGGCTGAAGGTGGTTTAGATCCAACCTTCGTTATTGGTGGTAAGTTAAATTCTGCTGGTGCTAATGCACGCTTAGGTCAGGGTGACTTTATTGTGGTTGAGGCAGATGAGTCTGATGCCTCGTTCTTGCAATTATTTCCTGCGATGGAGGTGGTTACCAATATCGATGCTGATCATATGGATACGTATCAGCATGACATGGCGAGATTAAAGCAGGCTTTTGTTCAGTTTATTCAGCGTATGCCTTTTTACGGTGTTGCTGTTCTGTGCATTGATGATGCCAACGTTCGAGACATTATTCCGTTTGTGTCACAGCCAGTATTACGCTATGGCTTATCTGATGATGCAGATATTCGTGCAAGTAATGTACGTGCCGAAGGTACTCGCATGCACTTTACGGTTGATCGTAAAACTGTGCGCCGTCATGGGAATAAGCCAGGTCGCCTTGAGGTGCAATTAAATTTGCCCGGCCTGCACAATGTTCAAAATGCATTAGCAGCAATTGGTATTGCAACAGAATTGGGTGTTAGTGATGAGGCTATTGTGAAATCCTTATCTGAATTTAGTGGCGTTGGTCGCCGCTTCCAAAGGTATGGAGAAATTCCTTTGGCCTCTGGCGGAAGCTTCACATTGATTGATGATTACGGGCACCATCCCGTTGAGATGGCAGCTACTTTATCTGCAGCCCGTGGCGCTTATCCAGACCGTCGCTTGGTATTAGCATTCCAACCTCATCGCTTTACGAGAACGCGCGATTGCTTTGGTGAGTTTGTACAAGTGCTAAAAAACTTTGATGCACTCGTATTAACCGAAGTTTATCCAGCTGGTGAGGCAAAGATTCCAGGTGCGGATGGTCAAAGTCTTATGAAAGCTGCTCTTGCTGCTGATAAAACTACTATCCCCTCCTTAAATGCTGCAGCTGTGGCATTTGCGTCAAGCGTTGCTGAGATGCCTGAAAAACTTAGCGCTGTATTGCGTGATGGTGATGTCTTAATCACGATGGGTGCAGGCTCGATCTCTGGTTTGCCTAATGTATTGACGGGGACGAAACATGTCTAATCAAAACATGCAAATGCATTCATGGGGCGAGCGTGTAAAGAATGATCTCGCTCACCTAGATGTCAAATCATTGGGTCGAGTAGGCGTCTTGCTTGGCGGCCGTTCTGGTGAGAGGGAGATTTCCTTGATGTCAGGCAACGGTGTGCTGGAAGCCCTGCTCTCTAAAGGGGTTGATGCACATCCATTTGATCCAGGACTACGTTGCCCAACTGAGCTAGCTCAAGAAAAATTTGACCGCGTGTTTATTTCTTTGCATGGACGTTATGGCGAGGATGGCACTATCCAGGGATTGCTCGATCTATTAGGCTTGCCTTATACCGGTAGCGGTGTACTGGCATCCGCATTAGCGATTGACAAAATTGCGACCAAGCTTGTTTGGCTTAGTAGTGGTCTTTCAACCCCTGAATTTGAAGAGCTGAAAGCCGACAGCGACTGGAATGCTGTCGGGAAGCATTTAGGCTTACCATTAATTGTGAAGCCGGCACATGAAGGTTCTTCACTTGGCTTAACTAAAGTGAAATCCGTTGAAGAATTACCTGCTGCCTATGAGTTGGCGGCGGGAATGGATAAAAAGGTAATTGCTGAGACTTGTATTGTTGGCGATGAGTTGACTTGCCCGTTAGTTGGATTTGGAGCAGACGCTGAAGCCTTGCCCGTGATTAAAATTATTCCACCAGAAGCTAACTACGATTTTCATAATAAGTATTTCTCTGATGAGACCAAATACCTATGCCCAACTGGGCTTGCGCCAGAAGTAAATAAAGCAGTTCAAGAATTGGCCTTAGCCTCTTATCGTGCGCTTGGATGCAAAACTTGGGGTCGAGCTGATGTGATGCTCGATCAAAAAACTGGCAAACCTTATCTCTTGGAGATGAACACCTCTCCAGGCATGACCTCGCATTCTTTGGTTCCGATGGCGGCAAAAGCAGCTGGTATTGAGTATGCCGAACTAGTTCTCTGGGTCATTAGCCAAACCTTAAAAAGCAAAGGGGCTACTCAAGCATGAGTTGGATGAGCGCCTTTATAAACGGTTTCGGTGAAGTGTTTACTTCATTGGCATCTCCTCTTTGGAATCATGCAGAGCGGATGCAAAAGCTGAGCCGTTTCTTGATGCGCTGTTTTGCAGTCATGGTTTTCCTTGGAATTTTGGTGTGGTTGAGCCAGCAGCCGGTATTTGCATTACGCCAAGTGGTAATAGAGCCGGTGGTTGGTCAAACGCTCAAACATATTAATAAGCCTGTAGTTAAACAGCAGGTCTTAGAGACTGTCCAAGGTAACTTCTTTAGCGTGAGATTAGAAGATGTGAAGCGTGGCTTTGAGTCGATGCCTTGGGTGCGACATGCCAACGTTCGCAGAGTTTGGCCTAACGGATTGATTGTGAGCATTGAAGAGCAAAAACCTTTTGGTACTTGGGGTGGTGCTGATAGTCATACCTTAATGAATACCCATGGAGAGCTCTTTGCTGGGCGCGTCTCTGATGTGGGAGATGGCATTTCTTTGGTTGATTTCTCGGGGCCAGACGATGCCAGCAAAGAAGTGATGCGTTTATACGAGAGGGCGAACGCTTGGTTTAAGCCTTGGAGCGCAGAAGTGAAAAGCTTAACCCTTTCTGATCGCTATGCCTGGCATGTGAAGTTATCGAATGGCATGAAGGTGGAGTTCGGTCGGGATGAAGAGAATTCTGACAAAACATTAACTGAAGATCGTGTGGCACGCCTCTTTAAGTATTGGCCGCAGGTTCAAGAGAAGTGGGCTAACCGAGTAGACGCAATCGATCTGCGCTATGCAAATGGTTTTGCAGTGCATCTTGCTTCGGCAAGTTTGAAAAAAAATGAAGCTGATGGCAAAAAAAGCGAACAGAAGCAATAAGGAATGAGAATGAGTAAAGACAACCGAGATTTATTGGTCGGATTAGATATTGGAACCTCCAAGGTGGTTGCTTTGGTTGCTGAGTTAGCGCCAGATGGCCAATTTAATGTGGTTGGCGTTGGCCAAACTGCATCCAAGGGCTTGAAGAAGGGTGTGGTTGTCAATATTGAGGCTACTGTTCAGTCTATTCAGAAAGCGCTTGAGGAAGCTGAAGTCATGGCCGACCGCCAGATTGTGCAGGTCTTTACGGGTATTGCTGGAAATCACATTGTGAGCTTCAACTCTAGCGGTATGGTGGCAATACGCGATAAAGAGGTTAGCGCTGGCGATGTAGAACGCGTTTTAGAAACTGCCAAAGCAATCAATATTCCAACCGATCAACAAATCCTTCATATTCTTGTTCAAGAATTCATTATTGATGGCCAAGAAGATGTACGTGAGCCTATTGGCATGAGTGGTTTACGCTTGGAAGTAAAAGTACATATCGTTACTGGTGCTGTTAGTGCCGCACAAAATATTGTGAAGTGTGTGCGTCGTTGTGGTTTAGAGGTAAACGATTTAATTTTGCAGCCTTTGGCTTCGAGCTTAGCTGTATTAACTGAAGATGAAAAAGAATTGGGTGTTGTTTTAGTAGACATTGGTGGTGGTACAACCGATATTGCAATTTACTGCCAAGGCTCTATTCGACATACTGCAGTGATTCCAATTGCAGGTGATCAAATTACCAATGACATTGCAATGGCATTGCGTACACCAACTATTGATGCTGAAGATCTTAAGATTCAATATGGTATTGCTCGCCAAGATATGGCAGATCCAGCCACCATGATTGATGTCCCAGGCGTTGGTGATCGTGAGCCACGCCCGATGTCAAAGCAAGCCTTGGCTGCAGTAATCGAGCCACGGGTTGAAGAGCTATTTACATTGGTTCGAGGCGTAGTCCGTGATTCTGGTTACGAAGATATGGTGTCTTCCGGAATCGTGTTGACTGGTGGCACCTCTTTAATGCCGGGAATGGTTGAGCTTGCTGAGCAAGTGTTCTTGCGTCCAGCACGTATTGGTACACCGGAGTACCGCGGGTACCTGCACGAGGTTTTGCGTAGCCCCCGTTTTGCTACCAGCATCGGTTTATTAATGGAAGGCCAGGCGCAGCTATTGCGTGGCCGTCGAGCATCACAATCAGGCGCGTTACAAAGTGTGATTGCGCGCATGAAGGAATGGTTCGCAGGAAATTTTTAAGTTTTTCGTCGTCGTCAATGTAGTACTTATTACCTTGGAGGGTATATGGAATTTGAAATGTTAGATCAAGAAACAGCGGGTAAAACCATTATTAAAGTGGTTGGAGTTGGTGGTGCAGGTGGTAATGCAGTTCAGCACATGATTCGTCGCGGTGTTAACGGCGTAGAGTTTATTTGCATGAACACCGATGCTGGCGCTTTACAGCGTTCTGAGGCATCTGTGAATTTGCAACTAGGCTCTAGCGGACTCGGTGCTGGCGCAAAACCTGAAATCGGAGCAGCTTCTGCTGAAGAAGCGCGTGCACGTATTGCAGATACATTACAAGGTGCACACATGGTGTTTATTACTGCCGGTATGGGTGGTGGCACGGGCACAGGTGCAGCGCCAATCGTTGCTCAGGTTGCTAAAGAGATGGGTATTTTGACTGTTGGTGTGATCAGTAAGCCGTTTGATTTTGAGGGCGTTAAGCGTCTCAAGGTTGCAGAGAATGGCGCTATCGAACTCGAGGCATATGTTGATTCACTGATTGTAGTTCTCAATGAAAAGCTCTTTGAAGTGATGGGTGAAGATGCAGAGTTTGATAAGGCATTTGCATGTGCTGATGATGTATTGCATAACGCTGTTTCAGGTATTGCAGAAATCATTAACGTACAAGGTTTGATCAACGTCGACTTTGAGGATGTGAAAACAGTGATGGGCGAACAAGGTAAGGCGATGATGGGAACTGCAACAGTTTCTGGCATGGACCGTGCACGCTTAGCTGCTGAGGCTGCAGTTGCTTCGCCACTACTCGAGGGCGTCGATTTATCTGGCGCACGTGGTGTATTGGTCAATATCACCGCTAGCCGTTCATTGAAGTTGTCTGAAACTCGTGAAGTGATGGCAGCGATTCGTGGCTATGCTGCAGATGATGCTACTGTGATCTTTGGTACTGTCTATGATGAGAGCTTAGGTGATGCATTGCGCGTTACTGTTGTTGCTACGGGTTTGAATAATCCACAAGCTCGTCAACATCATCAACCGGAAGTAGTTTGGAGACAAGCTACTGGTACGCATGATGCGATGCCAACGATGGCTGACTTAAACAGCTTTGCTCCAGCAAGTGCTTCAGCGGCAATGAGCAAAGTAAATCTTGACTCAGCTTTGAGCACGAGCGCAGGTTTGGCAATGACAGGTATAGGAAGCGCTCCTGCGATTGCTACTCAACCAGCAACTAGCGGTGTTGATTACAGTCAATATGATTTGCCACGTGTATTCCGTAGTTCACGGGAAGCTACACCAGCCCCTACATTGGGTGCTGATAGCTCGCCACAGGCTAAAAATATGCTGGATAAAGGGGCTGATTACTACGAAATCCCAGCTTTTTTAAGAAAGCAAGCAGACTAAACCACTGCTTAATACAATAGGTCTTGCAGAATGCCAGCGCGGCGCCCCTCCGGACGACGAATCCCGCGCTAGCGTTGGCATACTCATGACAACTATTTAATTGGAGACTTTATGATCGCAGTCGGACAAAAATTACCAAACGCTACTCTTTATGAGTTTTTAGATGAAGCCAGCGAGGGTTGCGCTATTGGACCAAACGCCTTTGAAGTTGAAAAACTCACTGCTGGTAAAAAGATAGTGATCTTTGCATTACCTGGTGCATTCACGCCAACTTGTTCAGCAAAGCACGTTCCTAGCTATGTTGAGCACTTTGATGCAATTAAAGCAAAAGGCGTTGATGAAATTTGGTGCATCTCAGTAAATGACCCATTTGTGATGGGTGCCTGGGGCCGAGATCAAAAGGTTGGCAAAAAGATTCGCATGTTAGGTGATGGCAGTGCTGAATTTACTAAGAAACTTGGCCTAGAGCTAGATTTGATTGCTCGTGGTTTGGGTATTCGTTCAGATCGCTACGCCATGATTGTTGAAGATGGTGTCGTAACAACCTTGGATCGCGAAGCACCTGGCAAGTTTGAAGTAAGCGATGCCGCTTCAATCTTGAAAAAGCTTTAATAAATCATTCCTGAATTTAGATAAACCATAATGAAGCAACGCACAATCGCTACTCCGATTAAAACCGTGGGTATTGGTTTGCACTCTGGGCGTAAGGTGACTTTGTCTATTAAGCCTGCGCCGGTAAATTCAGGGATTGCATTTGTACGTGTAGATACCCCAGAGCAGTCGCTTGTACCAGCCACTGCTCTGGCGGTTTGCGATACCCGTCTAGCCTCAGTGATACAAAAAGATGGCGTGCGCGTTTCCACCGTGGAACATTTACTTTCAGCTTGTGCAGGCCTAGGACTTGATAATTTGTTGATTGAACTTGATGGTGAAGAAGTGCCCATCATGGATGGTAGTGCAGCCTCATTTTTATTCCTAATGGAATCAGCCGGTATAGCTGAACAAGAAGCCTCCAGACAGTTTGTAGTGATTAAAAAATCTGTAGAAGTGAAGGAGGGGGACAAGCTTGCGCGCCTAGAGCCTTTCTTTGGTTTTAAGTTGGATTTCACAATCGACTTTAAACATCCGGCAGTAGATAAAACTGGTCAGCGCTTTGTGGTGGATTTTGCTGAGCATGCTTATCGCAGCGAGATTGGTCGTGCTCGCACTTTTGGTTTTGCTCACGAGGTTGAGGCCTTGCGAGAGATGGGTTTAGCGCGAGGCGGAAGCTTGGATAACGCGATTGTGCTCGATGAGCATCGCATTCTGAATAACGAAGAGTTACGTTATGAAGATGAGTTCGTACGTCATAAAATCTTGGATGCTATTGGTGACCTGTATCTAGTTGGGCATCCGATCGTGGGTTCCTATGTTGCTGAAAAATCAGGACATGCCTTGAATAACGCACTCTTGCGCAAGCTTTTGGAAGATCCTAGCTCTTATGAAATTAGCAGTTTTCCAGAAAATAAGGCTCCCGCAGCCTATTCCAAAGAGAGTCAACCCCTCTTTTTCTAGGTTTATTTAGGCTTGCTCTGAAGTAGGCGTTCAACTGCCTTACGTAGCTCCGAATCCGGCGCTAATTTATCCAATAATGATTCCCAAGAAGCCCTAGCAACTGCATTAAAGCCTTTAGGTTTTTGGTTGGCTTGGGGCCCCTCGCGGTGCATGATTTCCCAGGTGGGTGGCGATGGCTTAAGGCGCACCTTAATGCTAGCGCAGAGAACACCTTTTTTTGCTAACTCTTTGATTAAACTAGGTAAAACTTGCTGAAGCCGAGTCGCAATACTCGCCCCATTAACTAGTAGAAAGAGCTCATTTTGAGCTCCAGAACGCCATCCGGCCTCAATTTTGGGTGCTAAATTTTCTAAATCCAACTCAAAGAGAGCGGCTTTCAAGGCAATTTTGAGCTTGGCTAAATCTTCAGTTTTGGCCAAAATTCCGCTTAGACCCTCGGACTCACGCAAATACTCCAACCACTCATGGGCGGCTTTTGTACGGATAGGTTTGGGAGCAAAGTTCATATAAAAAGAGGGTGCGGGTGATAAACTCGAGGTCTTAATTTACTTCAATATCCCATGGTAATCGGTCTTCTTAAAACCCTGGTCGGCAGTCGTAACGACCGCCTCTTAAAACAGTATCGCAAAGTAGTTGCCAAAGTTAGTGCTTTCGAGCCTAGCATGCAAGCTTTGGATGATGCCGCACTGCAAGCAAAAACTGCTGAGTTCAAGTCACGTTTAGCTGCGGATGAGTCATTGGATGATATTGCTCCAGAAGCTTTCGCTGTAGTTCGTGAAGCAAGTACACGCGTGATGAAGATGCGCCATTTTGATGCACAGATGATGGGTGGTCTCGCATTACATCAAGGCAAAATTGCTGAAATGGGCACTGGTGAAGGTAAGACTTTAACCGCTACGCTTCCAGTATATTTGAATGCTCTTACAGGTAAGGGTGTCCATGTCATTACAGTAAATGATTACTTGGCTCAGCGCGATGCTGAGTGGATGTCAACGCTTTATAACTTCTTAGGCATGAAAGTGGGTGTGAATCTATCGCAAATGGATCACACCTCTAAGCAAGAGGCTTATGCAGCTGATATTACCTACGGAACCAATAATGAGTTTGGTTTTGATTACCTTCGTGACAATATGGTCCAAGACTTGGGTCAGCGTGTTCAGCGTGGCCTAGCTTATGCAATTGTTGATGAAGTAGATTCTATTTTGATTGATGAGGCACGTACCCCATTGATCATTTCGGGTCAGGCAGAAGACCATACTGATTTGTATATCAAGATTAATGCATTGCCTGCTTACTTAGAGCGCCAAATCGGTGAAGAGAAAGCAGATGGTACTGGTGTTGAAAAGCCAGGCGATTATTGGGTTGATGAAAAGTCCCATCAAGTCTATTTAACAGAGCGCGGCCATGACAAGGCAGAGACAGTCTTAGTTGAGATTGGCGCCTTGAATGATGGCGGCTCTTTGTACTCACCGCAAAATATTACTTTGATGCACCACGTGTACGCAGCATTGCGTGCGCATACACTGTACAACCGCGATCAGCAATATGTCGTTCAAAATAATGAAGTTGTCATTGTTGATGAGTTCACTGGACGCTTAATGCAGGGTCGTCGTTGGTCTGATGGTTTGCATCAAGCTGTAGAGGCAAAAGAAGGTGTGCAGATTCAGAATGAGAATCAGACGCTAGCCACAATCACTTTTCAGAACTACTTCCGTATGTACGGCAAGTTGGCCGGTATGACTGGTACTGCCGATACTGAAGCTTATGAGTTCAAGGAAATCTATAGTCTTGAGACGGTAGTCATTCCCCCAAATCGGATTAGCCAAAGAAAAGATCGTCAAGATCAGATCTATAAGACATCGCGCGAGCGCTACGACGCAGTGATTAAGGATATTGAGGATTGTTACAAGCGTGGTCAACCTGTCTTGGTAGGTACAACTTCGATTGAGAATTCAGAATTAATCGCAGGCCTACTGGATCAACGTCAGTTACCGCATCAAGTATTGAATGCGAAACAGCATGCTCGCGAAGCTGAGATCATTGCTCAAGCTGGTAGACCTAAGATGATCACTATTGCTACCAATATGGCAGGCCGTGGAACAGATATCGTTTTAGGTGGAAATGTTGGCAAACAATCTTCTTTGATTGAAGCGGATGCCGGTCTACCTGATGTAGAAAAAGCAGCCAAGATTAAGACTTTGCAGGATGAATGGCAAAGCTTGCATGATCAAGTATTAGTTGCTGGTGGTTTGCACATTATTGGTACTGAGCGCCACGAGAGCCGTCGTATCGATAATCAGCTTCGTGGTCGCGCTGGTCGTCAGGGTGATCCAGGATCCTCCCGATTCTATCTTTCCCTAGATGATTCGCTTTTACGTATTTTTGCTGGAGATCGGCTGCGTGCAGTCATGGATCGCCTCAAGATGCCGGATGGCGAGCCGATTGAAGCAGGCATGGTAACTCGCTCCATTGAATCTGCTCAGCGCAAGGTTGAAGGTCGCAACTTTGATATTCGTAAGCAATTGTTGGAATACGACGATGTTGCTAATGATCAGCGTAAAGAAACTTATCGCCTCAGAAATGAGGTTCTCGAAAGTGCCGATGTTGGTGAGTTGATTGCCAACTTGCGCGAAGATGTATTGCGTGGCATTTGCGCTCTATATATTCCTTTAGAGTCTATGGAAGAGCAGTGGGACTTACTTGGTCTAGAGAAGGTATTAGCCAGCGACTGGGGTTTAACGGTTGACCTGAAAAATTGGGTTGAAAATGCTATATCCATGGACGATGAGCAAATTGTTGATCGCGTTCTAGAGGCAGCAACAGAAACTTATGATGCAAAAGTAGAGCTCTCTGGACGCACATCTTTCGCTGGGTTTGAGCGCTCAGTTTTACTTTACAGCTTAGATACCCATTGGCGTGAACATTTGGCTGCCTTGGACCATTTGCGCCAAGGCATCCATTTACGTGGTTATGCTCAAAAGGATCCAAAGCAGGAGTACCGTCGTGAAGCATTTGAGCTCTATGGTGAGTTACTCAATGTCATCAAGAATGATGTTGTGAAGAGCATTATGACAGTGCAGATTCGTAGTGCCAGTGAGTTGGATGAGGCCGCAGAGTCAATCAATGAGGATTTAGCCAAACTCTCAGATGTACAGTATCAACATGCCGATGCAGATCTTGAGGTTGCTGGGTCGACTGGCGATCGTGGTGCAGCCATCGCAATAGCTCCTGCGCCATTACGTGCTGGTCCTAAGGTGGGTCGCAATGATCCTTGCACCTGTGGAAGTGGTAAGAAGTACAAGAACTGCTGCGGCGCATTAAGTTAGATTGATTGGGATTAAATAGAGCTGCCAGATCGGGCAGCTCGGCAATGCCTCATCTACAATTGTCAGATCATGACAGTTAACTTACCGCTCCCCCAAAAAGACCAACTAAAGCCGATTAAAGGTTTTCAGATGGGTATCGCTGAAGCAGGAATCAAAAAAGCCAATCGCAAGGATTTATTGGTAATGACCTTGGACCCTGGCTCACAAGTAGCCGGTGTTTTCACCTTAAACCGCTTCTGCGCTGCGCCAGTTCAGGTTTGCCGAGAGCATTTGGCTTTGGATGGCGCAAAGGGCGAGATTCGGGCGCTGGTAGTGAACACGGGTAATGCCAATGCAGGTACCGGTGAACGGGGCATGCAAGATGCCTTAGCAACTTGTGCCGAGTTAGCAAAAGAGCTGAAGCTCAACTCAGAACAAATTCTGCCGTTTTCAACCGGCGTGATTCTAGAACCACTGCCAATTGATAAATTGATTTCTGCTTTACCGAAAGCAGTCGCCAATCTAGGCGAAGACCATTGGTTTGATGCGGCAGAAGCCATCATGACAACGGATACGCAGCCTAAAGCGACGTCGATGACTGTAGAGACTCCAGCTGGCCCCGTGACCATTACTGGTATCTGCAAGGGTGCAGGAATGATTCACCCGAATATGGCGACCATGTTGGGATTTATCGCAACTGATGTTGGTTTTGCGCCGAACCTACTTACTGCCTTGACTCAAGAGATTGCAGATCAGTCATTTAACGCAATTACGATTGATGGCGATACCTCGACCAATGACTCATTCATCATTATGGCAACTGGTCAATCAGCCGTGCAGATTAAATCAAGGGATGATGTTACGTATGACTTAGTTCGGACTGCATTAATTGATCTTGCACGCAAGCTTGCTCAAATGATAGTGAGAGATGGTGAGGGCGCAACAAAATTTATTACGATTGATGTGCGAGGTGGCAAGACTAAAGAAGAGTGCCGCTTGGTAGCAGAGGCAATTGCCCACTCCCCTTTAGTAAAGACGGCCTTCTTTGCTAGCGATCCAAACCTAGGCCGTATCCTTGCTGCGATTGGATATGCTGGCATTACGGATCTTGATGTGAACCAAGTACAAATGTGGCTCGGAGATGTATGGGTTGCCAAGAATGGTGGCCGCAACCCTGATTACCAAGAGGCTGATGGTCAAAGGGTGATGCAGGCGCCAGAAATTACTGTCAAGATTGACTTGGGTCGTGGATTAGCGCAAGAAACAATGTGGACCTGTGACTTATCTCATGACTACGTTTCCATTAATGCTGATTACCGCTCATAGGAATTCGTGAAATGAATGAAAAATTAGAGCAACTCTTAAGTCATCTTGAGACGTTTCTGCCTAAAGCATTGACCGAAGAGCAGTGGAAATCTTCGACTGCTTTTAGATGGCGTCGTCGCGATAGCATATTTGGAAGCATTGGATTTTTGCAACCAGTGAAGCATGTGGCTGATATCTCCTTTGAAGATCTAAAAAATATCGATCGTCAACGTGATGCGATTCGTGATAATACGAAAAATTTTATTCAGAAGAAACCTGCTAATAATATTTTGTTAACGGGCGCACGTGGTACAGGAAAGTCATCGCTTATTAAAGCTTGCTTGCATGAGTTTGCTAGCCAGGGCTTGCGCTTGGTTGAGGTTGAAAAAGAGCATCTAGCTGACTTGGCTGATATCACCGATTTATTGGCTGATCGACCAGAGCGATTCATTATTTTTTGTGATGACCTCTCATTTGAAAATGGTGAGTCTGGTTATAAGGCGATGAAGTCTGCTTTAGATGGCTCTGTGTCAGCTCAGGTAGACAATATTTTGATTTATGCCACTTCTAACCGACGCCATCTCTTGCCTGAGTATATGAAAGACAATGAGAGTTATGTTCATAGCGATGATGGAGAAATTCATCCAGGCGAAGTGGTGGAGGAAAAAATTTCGCTATCAGAGCGTTTTGGCTTGTGGCTCTCTTTCTATCCACCAAAACAAGATGAGTATCTAGAAATTGTGGCCCATTGGTTACGCCATTTTGGTTTGAGTGATCCGCAGATTGAGGGTGCTAGAGCTGAAGCATTGGTTTGGGCTTTAGAGCGTGGCTCACGTTCTGGTCGCGTAGCTTGGCAGTTTGCTAAGCACTGGGCCGGCTCGCATACTGCTTAATTATTTTCATGAGTGACTCTCATCGCCCTGTGACGGAAGTTGCTGCCGGAATTCTGTTGGATGCGGAAGGTCGTTTTCTTATGGGTCAGCGTCCAGAGGGCAAACCTTATGCTGGCTACTGGGAAGTACCGGGCGGAAAAATTGAAGCCGGTGAATCTGTATTCGCAGCACTAAAACGTGAATTGCAAGAAGAGCTTGGAATAGACATTGAATCTAGCGAAGAGTTAGTTACCTTAGAGCATGACTATCCACATGCTTATGTACGGTTACATGTCAGCATCATTCGAAAATGGTCTGGAGTACCTACAGGTTGTGAGGGCCAGGCGCTCTCTTGGCAGTTGCTTGGAGATGGACTTCCGACTGTAGAGCCCTTATTGCCCGCAGCATGGCCCATGCTGGAAAAGCTCAAACAGCTAAAGATTTAGAGCTGGCAGAGGGTGAGTCTAAAAGGCACATCCTCATTAATGGTCTGCGACTTTTTATCTTGATCGATCTTCAGAAAGCGAATCGATAGTAGATATTTATTGGCGCTGATTTCTGAGAAGAGGGTGTCATCTTCAACAGCAATGCGCATTAATTGATATACCTTGCCTGATGGAGCCTGTTGATAAGCACCATGATGTGCTACAACATCTTTAGCCTCGCCAGACTGGCGCAGTAGTCTTAAGAAAATTTGGCAAGCTTCATGCCATGGCAAAAGTGGCGCAACATACTTGTCTAATAACTCCCTACGTTGAGTAGAGGAAGTATTTTTCCAGGCATGATAGCTAGGTAAATCAATTGGACTTGTCCCACCAGGAATATTTAATCGAGTCCGAATAGCATTCAGCCACTCACTCTCAGTAATTGCAGCGTTAGGCTTACCCACAGACTGATTAATATTTTGCGCAGCTTTGTCAATTTCAGAAAGAGTTTGTGTAAGCGCTTCTTGGTCCACTTTTTGGGAAGACTTTAAACCATTTAAAGTGTATTTTTGACGTTCAAATTCTTTGAGGAGCAGGGATTTGATATCGCCTCGAGAACCAATATCACCTAAGTCAAACAACATGGCAATAGCATTGTGGTGTAGCTCGGGATCATCGGATCGGAGGAAGTGATTAAAGCGGGCGAACAAATACTCTAGCCGAAGCATGCTTCGAACTAATTCATTGAAGGGGTACTCGTAGACAATCACAAGCCTATATTCTATGACGAACTTAAAGGTTCTTCTAAAATTTTGAGCAATTGTTGGTGTAGTTTTAAAACTGCTGGTTTGAGCTCATCTAAGCCACCCTGATTTTCAATAACAGTATTGGCCAGTGTTAGACGATCATTTCTGGTAGTTTGTGCTTTGAGAATATTTTCCACATCGGAGCGTGTCATATTGTTGCGGTGCATCACTCGTTGAATTTGGGTTTCTTCTGGGCAATCCACCACCACAAGATGGTCAATGAACTTGATCCAAAATCCAGATTCAATTAGCAGGGGAACCACAAAAACCAGGTAGGGCACTCCAGACTTCGCTAGTTCAAGAGCTTGCTTGGCAGTTTCCTCTTGAATTAAGGGGTGGGTGATTTGCTCTAAAACCTGGCGTGCGCTAGGATCTTCGAATACTACAGACCGCATTTTGGGTCGATCAAGAGCGCCTTGGGGATCAATAAAGTCGGCACCGAAAGCCTTGGTAATCAATGGAATGGCTCTTCCACCAGGAGCAGTGATTTGATGTGCGATCTTATCTGTATCAATGATCCCGGCTCCATGCCCACCCAGCAGGTTACCCACTTCCGTTTTGCCAGACCCAATGCCACCTGTTAAGCCAATGAGAGGAATTTCCCCTTTCAAGGCTTTTAGATCAGATTGGGCAGAATCCAAGTTTGAATGAGTTGAGGCCATAACAACTCAATGATGCCAGCAATAACTAAAAAGGGGCCAAAAGGAAATGCTTCCCGTAAATGGTCTCTTCGCAATTTGAGCCAAATGATGCCACCCAGCACCCCTGTAACAGAAGCCATAAGGAGGATGCTAGGTAGGGTGCTCCAGCCTAGCCATGCACCCAGCGCCGCTAAGAGCTTCGCGTCACCCATACCAATCCCATCCCGGCTTTTCAGGAGGCGATAGCTAGTATTTAATGCCCATAAAAAACCATACCCTAGAAATGCTCCAATAAATGCTGAGCTTGGGGTAGTAAAGCGCAAGTCTGAGAATGCGTTAAAAGCAATCCCTAGAATAATCAAGGGGAGGGTGATTACATTCGGCAGGCGGAAAGTGCGCCAATCAATATAAGCTAAGTACAGCAAAGCCAGTATCAGCAGAGATTGAATTATCAAGATACTTACTGTGGGATCCACTAAACGATTTGCCCTAAGTTAAAAATGGGTAGATATAGGATTATGACTAAGCTGCCAATAATGGCGCCAACAAATAGAATTAATGCGGGCTCTAAACTTTGACTGAGTGCACTGAGTCGGCTACTTAGCTGGGAGCCCAGTGTGATAGCACGCTTATTAAGCATCTCAGCCAATGCGCCACTTTCAGCGCCGATGTGAAGTAGCAGTAATGTCTCTACATCAAGAATTCTTGACTGAGGATCGGCTCGTTTGAGTGATTCTCCCAAGGGCCAGCCACGAGTAAGATGTTTAAATATCTCGGCACTAAAGTCATGACTCACCCAGTGATTGGAGGATTGTGCGGTAACTCTCAGAGCATCTGGGAGCGGTAAACCCGTTTCCAATAAATGGCCCAAGGTACGACACCAGTGACTCAGCGTTGCCAGTCTAAAGAGATTGCCAAAGAATGGCATGCGCAATAAGAGGGCATCACAGTATTTTTGGAGTGAGCTTAATTTGAGCCAGGTATACACAAAGCCTGTAGCCATTAAGAGAATGCCCAGCAATATTTCTATAAAGTAATTTTGGACACCTGTTGAGATAGAGATGAGGACTCTGGTTGGGGTTGGTAGCTCAGCCTGAAAATGTCCAAAGACTTCTTTAAACACCGGCACAACCCAGATCATCATCACCAAGACAAGTAGAAAAGATGTTCCTAAAGTAATGATGGGATACGTTAGGGACTGCTGTATTTTTCTTCGTAGCTCAATCTGGGCTTCGAGTTGTTGTGAAATTGTGCGTAGCGCCAAGCCAAGATCACCGGTTCTCTCGCTAACCCTGATGAGATTAGAAAATTCTGGGGAGAATTTTCCATCTTGTGCGCTTAGGCAAAAAGAAAAGCTATTGCCCTTTTGAAGCTGTGTACGAACATCCTCTAGCCAAGCCTGCCAGGATTTTGGTGCAGATTGAATTAGTAGCTGGATGGCATTAAGCAAGGGAAGTCCAGCCTGAAGCAGGGCGAGCATCTGCTCTGCAAAATGGAGTTGCTCAGATTTGCTAAGTGTTTTTTTGAAAAGCATTCAGACTAATGCCAAGTGCCAAGCTCGGCATCTAGCGATATCTGATCTACTAAGCCGGACTTGAGTAGTTGCATTCCTGCTGAGTGGATATCAAGCGCTTGAGCTGATTCAAATAAATGTTTGCTTCCCAGCACCTCATGGACGCCAATACGTCCAAAATAGCCAGATCCCTTACAAAGCTTACAAGGCGCCTTACTCAGGTTGAGATTACATTGATTGCAGAGTTTACGAATTAATCTTTGAGAACTGACGCAGCGAAGACAAGATTTAATAGACTCTTGATCTACCCCGAGGCTTTTAAGTCGGCTTAATGCACCAATGGCATTACGTGTATGAAGAGTACTTAAAACTAAATGCCCGGTTTGTGCTGCCTGAATAGCAAGCTGTGCACTGGCGGAATCCCGTATTTCACCAATCATGATGACGTCTGGATCTTGGCGCAGGAGTGCGCGAATAATAGTTAGAAAATCTAACCCTGCTTTTGGGTGATAAGCTACTTGATTTATTCCAGGTAGTCGAATTTCAATCGGATCTTCAACCGAGCAAATATTGCGTTGCACGTGATTCAATGAGCTCAAACAGCTGTACAAGGTTCGCGTCTTACCGCTTCCGGTAGGCCCCGTCACCAGAATCAATCCATTGGTTTGGCTAATGGACTCTTGAACTATTCCTAGTTGCTCTGGCAGTAAGCCAATTTGATCCAGCGCCAACTCTTCCAAACGGCTAGGCAAAATACGTACAACCGCTTTTTCACCATGCAAGGTGGGAAGAATGGATACTCGGCAATCGATATTGGGGTGGCTAAAGTCATAGCCAATCACAAGGCGACCATCTTGAGGAAGACGTTTTTCTGCAATATCAAGACGTGCCAATATTTTGATGCGCGTGATTAGACGTTCATGAAAATCAATGGGGTATTGGTTTTGTAGAGTGAGGCGACCATCGATCCTCGTGCGCACTACTGTTTCTTGAGATCTCGCCTCAATATGAATATCCGTAGCCCGATTATTTAATGCATTAACAGCGATGTCATGCCAAGTCCGAATAATGTGAGAGTCATGCAGTAAGTCGCTCAATCTTGGTTCGTTTGAGCGAGGGGCTGGTATAGCTTCACTGTTTTTACGCCCTGCTCATCAAACTGCACGATTTCCATCACCACGCCAGCAATTCGAATGCTGACATCGTAATCAGGAATAGCTTCGAGCTTTTCTAGAATTAGACCATTTAAGGTGCGCGGCCCATCGAGTGGGAGATCCAACTTCAGAAGGCGATTTAAATCTCGCAATGAGGCGGTACCGCTAGCAAGGTAAGTTCCATCAGCAAGCCAATGAGGTTCATTAGATAGATTAGAGAATGAGGTAGTGAACTCGCCGATAAGTTCCTCAACAATGTCTTCAAAAGTTACTAGACCGAGGACTTCGCCATATTCATTTACGACTAAGCTAAGTCGCTGTTGGTTGTCTTGGAAAAATTGCATCTGCTGCAGAACAGGCGTACCACTAGGAATAAAATAGGGCACGTTGAGCAGAGATCTGAAGTCTTCATGATGAAGCTCTGCATTACCTAGTAATGAGAGTGCTTTTTTTACAGATAGAATGCCGACAATGCGCTCAGAGTCGCCATCACATACTGGAAGTTTGTTGTGATAGCAGGTTTCTAATTGTTCTATCACCTCGTCAATTGGCCGAGAGAGATCTAATACTTCGATTTTGGAACGCGGTGTCATCACATCATCAACCAAAATATTTTCAAGATTGAAAAGATTTAGCAAGATATTGCGATGGTGTGCAGAAACAAATCGATTAGATTCTAAAACTAAGCTACGCAACTCTTCTTTGCTCATGACTCCCTTGTCAGTTGAAGCTTGTAATCCTGAGACCTTCATCAACCCTGATACAAAGCTATTAATGAACCAGAGTAGTGGTTTGAGTACAAAGGTGAGAGGAAGAATGAGCCAGCCAACATTACTCGCAATTTTTTCTGGAAAGGCTGCGCCGATTACTTTTGGAGTGATCTCACTAAAAATAATGATGAGTAGAGCAACAACCAAGGTGGCAATGGATAACACCAGGCCGCTATCGCCAAAAATATGTAAAGCAATACCAGTAACTAAAATTGGTAGGATGGTATTGATGAGGTTATTAGATATCAGCAATACTGAAAGCAGTGAATCCATTCGCTTTAATAGTCGTTCGGCAAGTGCAGCTCCAGCATTACCACCATGAGCCATGGCCCGCAGGCGATGACGATTGGATGACAGCATGCTGGTTTCGGCCATCGAAAAGAAGCCGGATAGTGCGAGTAAAAATAGGACTAATGCGACTTGGCTAATAAAAGGCCAATCATCAAAAAAAGTGTCCATCAGTTGTGCCTGCAAAGAATAAGGAACAACCAATATAGCAAAGTGCCATTTCGCTCGCTATAGCTATATCGGAATCCTGTGAGAATTTATCCCTCAATCTGTGTCAGAATCTTCTGCATGTCTAGCCTTGGATCAATCGAGTATTGCGTTATATCCGCCCCTTTTGGGCATCTAGGCGTGCAAACAGAGCTAGTGGACGGGAGTTTGATGATCTCAAAAATCGATTATCTGCCGCCAGATACTGCCTTGATTTCCCCGGGAAATGCCTTGGCGAAAGCTTTCTCAAAGCAGTGTGCTCAATACTTCAATGACGCTTCATCAACATTTGATGTCCCGCTCAAGCCTGCCGGAACAGCCCACCAGCAAAAAGTCTGGAATGCTACTCTGGGCATTGAGGTGGGAAAGGTAATGACCTATGGGGAGATTGCAAAAAAGATTAAAAGTGGGCCTCGTGCAGTTGGGACCGCTTGCGGTGCCAATCCTTACCCTTTGGTGACCCCTTGCCATAGAGTAGTTTCCGCTCAAGGTCTTGGGGGTTTTATGAAAGAGAATAGTCCGGGCTTTTATCGCCAGATCAAAATTTGGCTTTTAAAGCACGAGGGTGTGCTCTAAGTATTTTTTGCTGAGAGTTTTCTGAGTTGCTTAGATGCCGCATAAAAGAATGATTTCATCAGGAGTTCATTCCCAGTCGCGATCTTTGTGAAGGCATAAAAAATCCAAACAGAATTTCTAGAAAGTTTTACCTCAGACTGATTACTAAATTCTTTTCTACTGGCAATTTTTTCAAGTGTCATTACGGCAAGCCCAAAGGCTAGGAAGCAGAAGCGCCTCATGCCTATTTCATTCTCCGGAAGCAAAATAATGTAGCTCATAGAGTCTTGAAGTTTTTCATAGGCAATCTTCAGAAGCTCTACTTGGCTCATCTGCGCTGGCTTCCAGGAAACGCCACGTGCACGATCTGCTGGTGAGTCTTTTAAAATATTGGTCATTTGCAAGGCTTGACCAAAAGCGATGGCTAATTGCTCATGTCCTTGAATGCGTTTTGCAAACTCTGGCGAGTAATGGCTAAAGATGTTTGTGAGCAACTCTCCCACTACGCCAGCTACCACGTAGCAATACTCTTCAAATTCTGCAAGGTCTCTTAAACCCTCTTGCGTTTGTCGACTATGAAAATGGGACATACCATCAGACATAATCGAAACACAGCGGCTAATAGCTGTCCGATCTCTATCCGGGAAAGTATGTAGAATCCGCAGAACAGTAGGGGTGTGCGCAATTAAATCCAGCTCATCAATATTGGAGTAGCCTCTTAAGGCATCTAGGCAGGGGCTTACAAATGACGCTACTGGAATAGTCCCTAGCGTTGCCTCCAAAAATAGCTTAGATAAATTCTGCTTTTCTGCTGGATTGAGCTCAGCCGCATCCTCGATTGTATCGACAATACGGCACAGCAAGTAGGTGTTGCCAACTACCACCTCAATCTCTGGTGGCAAGAGAGGAATGGTGAGCGCAAAAGTGCGCGATACAGAACCCAAAATCGCTTTTTGATAGGCTAAATCGCTATTGGGGTTCTCTTTAGGGTGCATGGCGGAATTCACCCCTGAATTATGTCAGACCAGCATGCCCAAATTTAACCCTAATTGCTTAAATGACATAAGTAACAAAGCCATATAATTTGTGCAAATTCCAGAAGGAGAAATTAGGCGATGTTGATTTGGTTTGTCATCATCTATTGGGTGGTTTCTGTAGGTATCGGCCTATGGGCTGCGCTTAGAGTCAAAAATACTGCTGACTTTGCCGCAGCAGGTCATAGCCTTCCTTTGCCTATTGTTACCGCTACCGTATTTGCCACTTGGTTTGGCTCGGAGGCAGTTTTAGGCATTCCTGCAACCTTCTTAAAAGAGGGTTTAGGCGGAATCGTATCTGACCCCTTTGGCTCATCCTTATGCCTCATATTGGTGGGCCTGTTTTTTGCTCGTCACCTCTATAACCGTCGAATGCTTACTATCGGTGATTTCTTTAGAGAGAAATACGGTCGTACGGTTGAAGTGCTGGTGACCCTTTGTATTGTGATTTCGTATTTAGGTTGGGTTTCAGCTCAAATTAAAGCACTCGGCTTGGTTTTTAATGTAGTTTCCGATGGCAGTATTACGCAAACTGCCGGTATGTTGATTGGCGCTGGGAGTGTGCTGATTTATACCTTGTTTGGCGGTATGTGGTCGGTAGCCATAACCGATTTCATCCAGATGATCATTATTGTGGTGGGCATGCTCTATATCGGTGGAGAAATGACAACCCAAGCTGGAGGGGTGGGTATCGTTTTCGATCATGCACTCGCAGCAGGTCAATTTTCTAATTTTTGGCCTGATATGAACTTAGCCTCCATTCTGGGTTTTACTGCGGCTTTGTGCACCATGATGTTAGGCTCCATTCCCCAGCAGGATGTCTTTCAGCGGATTACCTCTTCTAAAAACGTCAACATTGCTGTTCAGGCAGCCTTATTGGGTGGAGTCTTGTATTTCGTATTTGCTTTTGTGCCGCTATACCTGGCTTATTCAGCAACCATCATTAGTCCTGATTTGGTAAAGCAGTACATAGACAGTGATCCACAAATGATTTTGCCTAAGCTTATCCTTAATCATGCTCCACTGATTGCACAGGTCATGTTTTTTGGCGCCTTACTGTCAGCAATTAAAAGTTGTGCCAGTGCCACTTTGTTAGCGCCCTCTGTCACTTTCGCTGAAAATATTGTGCGAGGGTTTTTTAAGCATTTAACTGATCAGCACTTACTGAAGATTATGCGAATCACCGTTCTCTGTTTTACGGTAGCGGTTACCTTTTTTGCAATTAATTCAGAACTATCTATTTTTAAGATGGTTGAAAATGCCTACAAGATCACCCTAGTGGCAGCTTTTGTTCCCCTGGCATTCGGCGTGTATTGGTCAAGAGCAAATTCTTTGGGCGGTTTGTTAGCTGTTTTAGGGGGTTTGGTGACTTGGATTAGCTGCGAAATCATTGCCCCGACAGCAATTCTGCCTCCTCAATTGGCTGGTCTTTTAGTCAGTATTGTCGGCATGCTATTGGGTGGATTGATAGCAAGACCGAGTCCAATAACAAGCTTGGGCGCATTGGATAAGTAGGGCCTCAATATTTTATTGCACCCCTAAATGTTCTCCTCTAATATGAGATTAATTAAAAATTATTTATCTTTATGGAGTTCCTATGAAAATCTGTGTGATCGGTGGGGGCGGTGCGATTGGCGGTTATCTTGCGGTCATGTTGGCTAGAGCTGGCAATGACGTAACGGTAGTCGCCCGTGGCGCAACCTTGGCGGCAATTAAAGAGCGTGGCCTTGCATTAATTATGGATGACCAGCCTGAGCCTTTGGTAGCAGAGGTAAAAGCGGTTGAAAAAATTCGGGATGCAGAAACGCCAGACGTGGTTATTTTGGCAGTCAAAGCCCATCAGGTTGAGCCGGTTATCGAAGATCTTGCTGCAATCATGGGACCGGAGACGATTTTAATTCCGATGCAAAATGGAATCCCTTGGTGGTATTTCCAGAACTTGGGTGGCGACTATCAGGATCACTCCGTTGAAACGGTCGATGCGGGTGGTGTCGCTAAGAGTTCAATCAATCCTAACAACATTATTGGTTGCGTAGTGTATCCAGCAACCTTTACTCAAGCTCCTGGTGTGATTCGTCACGTGGAGGGTAATCGCTTCCCATTGGGCGAGTTGGACGGCAAGCAGACTGAGCGTATTCAGAAGGTGTCTGAAATGATGTCAGCTGCTGGCTTTAAGTCACCTATCCTAGAAGATATTCGCTCAGAGATTTGGTTGAAATTGTGGGGCAACATGACCTTCAATCCAATCAGCTCTTTGACTCACGGAACATTGGAAGGCATTTGCCAATATCCACTGACTAAAGAGTTAGCCCGCAATATGATGGCTGAAGCTCAAACTATTGCCGAGAAGTTGGGTGTCACTTTCCGCGTGGACATTGAACGTCGTATTGCTGGTGCAGAAAAAGTGGGCAAACACAAGACCTCTATGTTGCAGGATTTGGAAGCAGGTCGAAGCTTGGAGATTGATGCCTTATTAGGTTCTGTCATTGAGCTTGGCCAGATTACCAAAATACCAACACCTTGCCTCAATACAGTCTTTGCATTAACAAAGTACCTTGATGAAAATGTTCAAGCTTCTAAAGGAAGTTTGGCATTGCCATCTGTTTCTGGCTACTAAGAATCTGCCGCAATAGTTAGATTCAATACCTAAGTAATTGAATATTAAAAACCTCTCACCACTAAACATGGTGATGGGTTTTTGTTTTGAGGCTTTGGTTTTAGATCAATAGCCTGAATAATTTATTCGAAGCGATTATCTAGGCGGCCAACACCATCAATAATGATGCTGACATTGCTACCGGGCTTCATTGAGCCAACACCAACAGAAGTGCCGCAGGCGATGATGTCGCCAGCTTGCAGTGGCACATCTTGAGATATAAGGCTGACTAGTTTTGCTGCTGGAAAAATCATGTCAGAGACGGGGTAGTTCTGACGCTCTTGATCATTCAAAATGGTTTTGATTGTTAACTTGCTTGGATCTACATTAGTAGTGATGTAAGGCCCGAAGACACCAAAGGTATTGAAACTCTTAGAGCGAGTCCACTGCGCGTAGCCAGGATCGCGATTCAAAATCTCGATTGCAGTGACATCATTAATACAGGTGTAACCAAAAATAGCATTGGCTGCTTGAGCCTCATCAGCTTCATGACAGGCTTTACCGATGACGATGCCAAGTTCACCTTCATAAACCACTTTTCCAGAGTAGGACTTGGGAGTGCGGATGATTTGATTGGCTGCCAAGAAAGAATTATTGCCTTTCAGAAAATATAAAGGCTCTGCTGGCACAGCATGCTCAAGCTTAGTAACAAGCGCATGAAAGTTATCCACCATAGCAACCATCTTAGATGGTATGCAGGGGATATCGATAGTGACATCGGATAGCTTTAATGTCTCGCCAGTGGCTTGCGGATGATTAAATAGATCACCGGTGTACACGGCAACCTGATCACCTTGTACTTGTCCTAAACCGGTCTTGCCTTGATGTTGAAACCTGAGCCATTGAGCCATAATGAATCCTCCTGATGGTTAATATTTATAAGCAATATCTTACAGGGATGGATTGATGGCCAAGCATTCTGAATTACTATTTGCACCTGAATTGGATCAGCCAATTCGCTATATTGAGCGTACCCGTAATTACTATCTTGGTTTGGGGTATGAGACGCCGTATGTTTGGGCGCACTACCTGGATGTGCCTTTTACTCCATTGCAAAAGCCTCTGAATCAATCGACCCTGGGTTTGGTAACTACTGCCGTGCCCTTTGATGCCAGTAAGGGTCCACAAGGACCTGACGCACCCTATAACGCTGCAGCTAAATTTTATGACCCCTATATTTACGCAACTGATGAGAACGTAGACCTGCGTATTGCGCATGTCGGTGTTGATAGGCTCAATGCCAATATGCAAGACAGTAACTGTTGGTTTCCAATTGGTGCCGCAAAGCGGGCTGTTGCAAAGGGGCGCATTCAATCCCTATCCCCACATTTTTACGGCTTGCCAACCAATCGTAGCCAACGCCACACTCTGGAAATGGATGCGCCCTTGATTCTGAGCAAGATGCGCGTAGACCATGTTGATGTTGCTGTGCTAGTTCCAAATTGCCCGATTTGTCACCAAAGTCAAAGCTTATTGGCGCGTTATTTGGAGGGGGCTGGTATCCCCACAGTCATCATGGGCGCGGCGAAAGATATTGTGGAGTATTGCGGTGTGCCACGCTTGCTCTTTAGCGACTTCCCGCTGGGCAATGCTGCAGCGCTCCCTAATGATGAGCAATCACAAGATTCCAATTTTGAATTGGCTCTGCGTTTGCTAGAGAGTGCTCCAAGCGCACGCACAACAGTGCAGTCACCTTTGATCTGGGCTTCCGACCCCTCTTGGAAATTAGACTATTCCAATCTAGAGCGTCTGAGTGCGGAGGAAATAGCGCGATTACGTGATGAGGCTGAAAAAGCGCGTATTACTGCGCGTGACATCAGAATGAAAAGCGTTGGCGCTTAGGTCTGCCTAGACAGCGAGTATCTACACAAGGCATGTAGTGCGCTTGTTGCCTCATTTTGAGGAAACTCTTTAAGGCATTCAAGTGCGAGATCGACTTCTCGCTTTGCAGTGGCTTGGGTGTAATCCAGTGCGCCAGAATTTTGAACTGCACTCAGAATCTGTTGGAAGACATCATCTGGCAAATCTTGATTTTGTTCGATTGCCGCACGAACGAGTAAGCGTTCTTCGGTAGTGCCATTCTCAAGAAGATGAATGAGCGGTAGCGTAGGCTTACCTTCTCTTAAGTCATCACCAGCATTTTTCCCCATTTGGGAGGCGTCGGCGGTGTAATCCAGTAGGTCATCCATTAATTGGAAGGCAGTGCCAATATGGCGACCAAAAGCGGCAGAGCGCTCCCTTTGTTTTTCATCAGCGCCGGCCAATATTGCCCCAAGCTCTGTAGATGCTTCAAATAATTTAGCAGTTTTATAGCGAATCACCCGTAAATAGCTCTCTTCATCGACCTCGGGGTCGTTCATATTGAGAAGCTGCAAAACCTCTCCTTCGGCTATCGTATTAGTGGCGTCGGACAGGATTTCCATAACTCGGAGGTCGTTGGGCCCCACCATCATCTGAAACGCTCTTGAATACAGAAAATCGCCTACCAGCACGCTCGCTGCATTGCCAAAAGCAGCATTAGCGGTCTCTCGACCTCTTCTGAGAGTGGATTCATCAACAACATCATCATGCAATAGAGTGGCCGTGTGGATAAATTCCACTACCGCTGACAGCTCTAGTGCATGTGGGTTTGCTTGATTATTGGCTAAAGCTTTGTTGACTAGGAGTAGGAGGGCGGGTCTAACTCGTTTTCCGCCCGCCTGAATGATGTAAGTCGAGATTTGATCAATTAAGGCAACTTTTGAGGCTAAACGCAGGCGAATAAGCTCATCTAAGGCCTTGAAATCTAAGGCAATTGGGGCCAAAATCAGGCTTAAGTCGTTGGTTTTGACAGTGCTCGTCATGCAAGATATAATAATCGGCTTAGCTCATCCAGGGTGGATTAGCTTAAATGTAGATATTAATTGAGGTTTCACACCATGTACGCGGTCATAAAAACCGGTGGCAAACAGTATAAAGTTGCTGCAGGCGAAAAATTGAAAATAGAACAGATACCAGCGGAAATCGGCAGCGAAATTACTCTTGACCAAGTCTTAGCCGTAGGCGAAGGCGCTTCACTCAAATTGGGTGATCCATTGGTTAATGGTGCAGCTGTGATGGCCACTGTCGTCTCCCAGGGACGTCACGATAAAGTGACAATCTTTAAGATGCGCCGTCGCAAGCATTATCAAAAGCACCAAGGCCATCGTCAGAATTACACAGAAATTCTGATTAACACGATTAAAGCCTAATTTAGGCTAACGGCTCAATAGCAGGAGAAAAGATATGGCACAGAAAAAAGGCGGCGGCTCGACACGAAACGGCCGTGACTCAGAATCGAAACGCTTAGGCGTTAAAGTTTTTGGCGGCGAGCAAATTAATGCTGGCAGCATCATCATTCGTCAACGTGGTACTCGAGTGCATCCGGGTATGAACGTTGGTATTGGTAAAGATCACACTTTGTTTGCCTTAGTTGACGGACAGGTGGAATTTGGCGTTAAGGGTGCTTTGAAGAAGGCCCAGGTTTCAGTTCTCCCGCGTTCATAAGACGCCTGACTGAGACACGTTTGATTCAGATTTATTCCGAATTTAACTCTTAGGAACAGGCCTCGCTAAGCGAGGCCTTTTTTATTCATGAAATTTATAGACGAAGCTCGTATTGAAGTCATAGCCGGCCAAGGTGGCGCCGGGAGTGCTTCTATGCGCCGCGAAAAGTTTATCGAATTCGGCGGACCTGATGGCGGCGACGGTGGCAAAGGCGGAAGCGTTTGGGCTACTGCGGATCGCAACATCAACACCTTGATTGACTATCGCTACGCTAAAACGCACACCGCAAAAAATGGTGAGCCCGGCCGTGGCGCTGATTGCTATGGTCGCGCTGGTGACGATATTGAGTTGCGTATGCCGGTGGGTACCATCATTTCTGATTATGAAACTGGTGAGCCGATTGCCGACTTAACCACTCACGGTGAGCGTCTTTGCTTGGCGCAGGGCGGTGTTGGTGGCTGGGGAAATATTCACTTTAAGAGTAGTACGAACCGCGCTCCCCGCCAAAAGACGAATGGTAAAGAGGGCGAGCGTCGTAAGCTCAAATTAGAATTAAAGGTATTGGCTGACGTAGGTTTGCTGGGTATGCCTAATGCTGGTAAATCGACTTTGATTACCGCCGTATCTAATGCACGTCCAAAGATTGCAGACTATCCATTTACTACGCTGCACCCGAATTTAGGTGTAGTGCGTGTAGGTGCTGAGCGCAGCTTCGTGATTGCTGACATTCCTGGATTGATTGAGGGTGCTGCTGAAGGTGCTGGCTTGGGTCATCGTTTCTTAAGGCACCTACAACGTACTGGCGTGCTCTTGCATTTAGTTGACATCGCACCATTTGATGACAATATTGATCCAGTGGCCGATGCTGTTGCTATCGTGAATGAATTACGTAAATACGATGAAGCTTTAGTTGAAAAACCACGCTGGTTGGTATTAAATAAAGTCGATATGATTCCTGAAGAAGATCGCAAGAAGGTGGTTACGGACTTTATTAAACGGTTTAAGTGGAAGGGTCCGGTATTTGAGATCTCTGCTTTGACAGGCTTAGGTTGCGATAAGCTGTGCTACTCATTACAAGATTACTTAGATTCTGTTCGCAAGGATCGAGATGATGCAGATGAGCGTGCTGCTGATCCACGATATCAAGAGCAAACTCAGCCAGAAGCTAAGACTCCTGATTAAACAGTAGTCCTTTGAGATCCGCATTTGTTATGAATACTCAGAAAGCTAAACGAATCGTAGTGAAAGTAGGTTCAAGCCTAGTCACCAACAATGGTGAGGGCTTAGATCATGCTGCAATTGGTATGTGGGCTGAGCAAATGGCTGCCTTATTAGTTGATGGCCATGAGGTGTTGATGGTCAGCTCTGGCGCGATTGCTGAAGGAATGCAACGTCTTGGTTGGACTAAGCGCCCAACAGAAATTCATCAGCTGCAAGCTGCAGCTGCCGTTGGGCAAATGGGTTTGGTTCAGGTTTACGAAAGTTGTTTTGCACGTTTTAATTTACGTAGCGCGCAGGTCTTATTAACCAATGCTGATTTGGCAGATGTTGAGCGCAATGCTAATGCCAAGGCAACTTTAGATACCTTGTTGAAGTTGGGCGTTGTCCCCATCATTAATGAAAACGATACTGTGGTTACTGATGAAATTAAATTTGGCGATAACGATAGCTTAGCTGCTTTGGTTACGAATTTAATTCATGCAGATTTATTGGTAATCCTGACTGATCAGGGTGGCTTATATACCGCTGACCCTCGTCAAGATGCTTCGGCTAGCCTGTTATGTGATGCTATTGCTGGCGATCCTTCTTTAGAAAAAATGGCTGGTGGTGCTGCAAGCGAGTTAAGTAAGGGTGGCATGCTGACCAAAGTATTGGCCGCGAAGGTTGCCGCTTTAACAGGCGCAGATACCGTTATCGCTTCTGGGCACGAGCCTCAGGTTCTCACTCGCTTGATGCGTGGCGAAAAAATTGGCACCTGCCTGACTGCTGCTAGTTAATCACACCAAATGAATTGGTGGGCTTTGTCCCGCCGGTAAATCCATTGGGGTTCAGTGACTGAATAATATTTTTAATATTCTTCTCTTGGGAATTAAAGTTGCAGAATGCACCTTGAGCTAAAGCGGCTTGGTAGCGATTGGGCGTGTGATCCTGAATTCCTCGCCAGCTAGAAAGCGGATTTTCTTTCCAAACTCCACTTTCAAATGTGCCATAAAGGCGCCATTGGAAGGAGTCACAGCGAATACCTTCGTATTGGACTTGGCTGTTGCCATTGGGGCTTGTCAGAATCACGATATATCTGGTGATGCCATCGTTACCAATCAAAATTGAGTTGGTATCAACTGCAAACTTAAAAATAGTCTGTTGTGATACATAAAAAGGCAGGATAGTTGCTCTATTGGGAGGATTCAGCGGCATCGCTGTTGCACCCTCTTTAAAGACCATTGGTGCAAATGGATCAACACCACTTTCTAAAGGGTCGCCAGCACATCCAGCGAGGGCCAAACCCAAAACTAGACTGAGGATAGGAAGTCGAGAGGTGCAAATAGAGAATTTCATCATGGCTTATCGGTTGGTTTTTCTTCTTTGAACTCATTTTCCTCTTCTCCGTACCAGGATTGAAGTAAATCGAGCGGAGATCCCCAGGCAAGTTGCTGCATACGCATGCCGCGAGATAAATAGCGCGCAAGCTCAGAAAGGGCTAGTTGGTAGACTTCGCGTTTGAAATCAATGACGGAATCGAGTCGAATCCAAAAGGGCACCCAGCGCCAAGCATCGAATTCAGGGTGCTCCGAAGCGCGTAAGTGAATATCGCTATCTAGACCCACTAAACGCAGTAAAAACCAGATTTGCTTTTGGCCACGATAGCTTGCGCGATGATTTTTTGAGGTTTGCTGGCGGCGTAAGAATTCCTCAGGGACGTCATAACGAAGCCAGTCCCTAGTTCGTCCAATAATTTGGACATGTTCTGGCAGCAAGCCAACTTCCTCATGCAATTCGCGGTACATGGCCTGCTCTGGGCTCTCTCCATGTTGAATCCCACCCTGTGGGAACTGCCACGAATGCTGCCCAACGCGTTTTCCCCAGAAAACCTCGTTATGGCTGTTGAGGATGACTATGCCGACATTGGGTCGATACCCTTCACGGTCAAGCATGAGATCGCGCCTCAAATCCTTTAAAATCAATAATTTGATTATATCCATACATGAAAGCTTCACAATCATTTCTCGCCACGCTAAAAGAAGCCCCTTCAGACGCTGAGGTGGTGTCGCACAAACTCATGGTGCGCGCCGGTTTAATTCGTAAGCTCAGTGCAGGTATTTACAACTATCTGCCCTTGGGTTTGAAGTCCATCCGCAAGGTTGAAAATATCATTCGCGAAGAAATGAATCGCGCTGGTGCCATTGAGTTACTCATGCCAATGATTCAACCCGCAGAGTTATGGCAAGAGACCGGTCGCTGGGAAAAGATGGGACCAGAATTGCTCCGCATCAAAGACCGTCATGATCGTGATTTTTTAATTCAGCCAACCTCTGAAGAGGTGGTGACAGATTTAGCGCGTAACGAAATCAAGAGTTACAAACAGCTCCCAGTAAATTTTTATCAAATTCAGACGAAGTTCCGTGATGAGCGACGTCCACGTTTTGGAATTATGCGTGGACGCGAGTTCAGCATGAAGGATGCTTATTCTTTTGATCGTGATGCTGAGGGTCTGAAGAAGTCCTATCAAATCATGTTTGATGCTTACACTCGTATTTTTAAACGCATGGGCTTGAAGTTCCGTGCAGTCACAGCAGATAACGGTGCTATTGGTGGTTCTGGCAGTCAAGAGTTTCATGTGATTGCTGATACCGGTGAAGACGCCATAGTGTATTGCCCAAATTCGGACTACGCAGCCAATCTAGAGGCCGCTGAGTCGGTCTCATTAATTGAAGTACGTGCTGCTGCAACTCAGACGATGACTAAGGTCGCGACACCAGATCAAACAAACTGTGCTGACGTAGCAAAGTTTTTAAATTTGCCGATTGAGCAAACGGTGAAGTCCTTGCTGTTTGCTGCTGATCAAGAAAAAGGTCCAGCAAAATTATTTATGGTGCTAGTGCGCGGTGACCATGAGCTTAATGAAATCAAGGCGAGCAAGATTCCCGGCATGACGGAGTCACGCTTTGCTAGTGAGGCTGAAATCAAGCAAGCATGTAACGCACCAGCCGGCTATTTAGGCCCAGTTGGAGTTACTACTGATGTAACCGTAGTCGCAGATCGTACCGTTGCCAATATGGCTGACTTTGTATGCGGTGCTAATGATGCTGGGCATCATATGACCGGTGTGAACTGGGGTCGTGATTTGCCAGAGCCTCTAGTGATGGATTTACGTAATGCTGTAGCGGGTGATCCCTCGCCTGATGGTAAAGGAGTTGTTGATATTTGCCGTGGCATTGAAGTAGGTCATGTATTCCAATTGGGTACGCGTTACTCTGAGGCGATGGGCTGTACTTATTTAGATCAGCAAGGCAAAGCACAGCCAATGGTGATGGGTTGCTATGGAATTGGTGTAACTCGCTTATTAGGTGCTGCAATTGAGCAGGGTAATGATGAGCGTGGAATCATTTGGCCGATTTCAATGGCGCCATTTGAAGTGGTGATCTGTCCAATGGGTTATGACAAGTCAGAGGCGGTGAAAGCTGCTGCCGATCAATTGCATGATGAGTTGATTACTGCCGGAGTAGATGTAGTACTCGATGATCGCGGCGAGAGACCGGGCGCGATGTTTGCTGATTGGGAGCTTATTGGTATTCCGTTCCGTGTCGTGATTGGTGATCGCGGTCTTGCAGATGCTCAAGTGGAATTGAAAGGTCGCACTGATGCTGAATCAGAAAATATCCCATTGGCAGCAATTAAAGCAAAAGTGATTGCTAAAGTTGATGCAGCTAAGAAACTCGTTTCTTAAATCAAACAGTTTTTAACTATTATTTTTTAAAGAGTTCGCCAATACCTTTGGCGGCTCCTTTAGCTGCCATGGATGCCATGGTGCGCGCCATCTTGCCACCCTTGAACTGCTTCATCATGGTTTGCATTTGCTCAAACTGTGCCAGTAGACGATTGACTTCTTGAACCTCGACGCCTGCACCAGCTGCAATGCGACGTTTGCGAGTCGCTTTTAGTAATTCAGGTTTTGCGCGCTCTTTTGGTGTCATGCTATCGATAATGCCGCGCATGCGTTTGGTTTGTTTGTCAGCAGCACTCATATTCGTTTTGGAAGCCGCTTGTGCCATATGACTTGGTAGCTTATCCATCAGGCTGGCCATCCCGCCCATTTGTTGCATTTGTGCGAGTTGATCTCGGAAGTCACCTAGATCAAATCCGCCTTTGGAAATCTTGCTCGCTAGCTTTTCTGCTTTGGCAACATCGACGTTTTGTTGGGCTTGCTCAACTAGGGCAAGAATATCCCCCATGCCCAAAATACGGCTTGCCATTCTCTCGGCATCAAATGCCTCGAGGCCATCCATTTTTTCGGCAACACCAATGAACTTGAGTGGTACTCCAGTAACCTGACGCACTGAAAGCGCCGCGCCACCGCGTGAATCGCCATCTAATTTGGTAAGGATCACGCCTGTAAGTGGAAGTGCCTCATGGAAAGCTTTGGCTGTGTTGACTGCATCTTGACCCAGCATGGCATCAACAACAAACAGTGTTTCAATTGGATTGAGGTTGGCATGCAAGGCTTTGATTTCTTGCATGAGTGCTTCATCAATGCCGAGACGACCTGCTGTATCTACTAACAGCACATCAAAGTAATGGCGGCGCGCCCAATCTAGGGCGGCAGCAGCAATTTCACCCGGCTTTTGATTGATATTGCTTGGGAAGAATTCAGCGCTAACTTGTTTACTGACAGTTTCTAGCTGCTCGATGGCTGCAGGACGATAGATATCGCAAGAGACGGTCAGTACTTTCTTTTTCTTCTTTTCTTGTAAAAACTTGGCTAACTTACCAACTGAGGTAGTTTTCCCTGCGCCCTGCAAGCCGGCCATGAGGATTACTGCTGGTGGTTGGGTTGCTAAATTTAGTTCACCGCTTTGAGTGGCATCGCCTCGCATGACTTGGGCCAGTTCACGCTGAACAACACCAACCAGCGCCTGACCTGGGCTGAGGCTTCCAACCACTTCCTCGCCAAGGGCTTTAAATTTAATTTGCTCAAGTAGGGATTTAACGACTGGAAGCGCAACGTCGGCCTCCAATAAGGCCAGGCGGATCTCACGGAGCATTTCTGCGGTGTTCTCTTCGGTCAGGCGAGCTTGGCCCCGCATTGTTTTAACAACACGAGATAGGCGATCGGTGAGATTCTGTAGCATTTATCGATTAGACTTTCTAGATGGATATTTTAGGTTACTCAAGCTTGAACTGGCTCCCTTCCGCACTTTATTTACTTCTTTTAGTCTTTTTGGGTTCTAGGCCCAAGGGAAAGATTGAATCTCCGGCTTTTATAGGCCAGGTTCAGGCATTGATCCTATTGATTTTGCTGGTGCATGGAGTCGAGCTGCACAACTCGGTCTTCACGCCCGAGGGATTTGTATTTGGTTTTGCCCAGGATCTTTCACTAATTGCTTGGGTGGGCCTCGCGTTTTACTGGTTTCAGTCTTGGTTCCTACCGATTTCCAGTTTGCGCTGGCTTGTCTTATGTTTTGCTCTGGTTTGCTCTGTAATGCCAGTGATGTTTTCCGGCACCTTGATTTCTCCAAAGGCGGTATCTGATCCTTGGTTTAAGGGGCACTTTATTGTTGCTACTATTTCAGTTGGATTATTGAGTTTGGCAGCGATGCATGCCATGTTAATGAGTGTTCAGGATCGAGCATTACATCGGCAGCTGGCTGTCATCCCCAATAGCCGTATTTCCCATTGGTTAGAAGACTTACCGCCATTAATGGCAATGGAAAGTCTCCTGTTTAACTTACTCTATGTGGGTGTTGCACTGTTAAGTTTGACAGTATTTTCTGGGCTCCTCTTTTCGCAAACGCTATTTGGTAAGCCACTTGTTTTCGACCACAAAACTATTTTTGCGTTGATCTCCTGGATCTTATTTTCTGGCCTTCTAATAGCCCGTTGGCGTGTTGGTTTACGTGGGCGCGTAGCTGTTCGTTGGGTCTTGAGCGCTTATGCCGCCTTGCTTCTGGCTTATGTTGGCAGTCGATTTGTGTTGGAAGTGATTCTTCAGAGAGCATGACGTTTTGATTAAGTGGCTTCTATT
>Ga0209189_1000220_pt1 | contig 50143 bp, 41 predicted proteins | sample C_130820_EF_Meta_FD_187308 | JGI IMG/M metagenome (GOLD analysis project Ga0209189, IMG submission 187308) | Freshwater microbial communities from Lake Croche, Canada to study carbon cycling - C_130820_EF_MetaG (SPAdes) (version 3) | ecosystem: Environmental > Aquatic > Freshwater > Lake...
TGTTTTTTGAGGGGTTGGTGTAAGAGTCGTAGGCGAATGCCACGACACTTACAGCATCTACGCCGCATTTTTCAGCGAGAGCTTCTTGTCAGCCCACTTTCCCGGAGTGAGTTCTGCGACCTGCCAGTTTGTGGATTCGGTGATGCGGGTGAGCACATCGCGCAGATACTCGTGCGGATCGATCCCTCGCCGACGGCAACTTTCGATGATGGTGTAGATCACCGTGTTCGATTTGAATCTCGTCGGCAGGGAGTTTTTTCAAGATACCCTTGGCATGACGCTCCGAGATATTCGCCAACTTGGCGATCCTCGCAATAGACGGAAATGCCCGACCCTCCGAATCGGCGTGTGCCGCGATTACGAGTAGCACAGTCCTTGCCGCCCCATTGGTTTTTGATGCTACCAACACCCATTGCACAGCCGCCGCACCGTTCCATACCTTATTCGACGCTGGCATGTTTCACCTCCAAGTGTAGCAACTGCGAAAGTTGGTGATTTAGAATGGCCCGAAGAAATTCTGCATTACTCCGCGAATATCGAATGCTCGCCAACTTCCACCACCCTGCGCTCCCATCAAAAAAAAACAGAATGGCGCGGTAGTAATTTCGATCTTTCAATGATATACAGCAAACATTAGGTCGGCTGCTTCCCCTCGCTTGGTTTTCCAAAAGACGCCTTACATTCAAACGCTCGGCAACAAAATATGCGCGCTTGTCGTTGTAGGTGATTCGGGTTGGTGCGCCTCTCTCCGAAGTTGAGGCAGTGGATGGCAATCTGGTTTTCATATGGCGACCGCATTCCTTTCCAAAAACTCGGCGAGGTCTTCAGGGCGAATACGGACGCACCTTGAGGAAATGCGAATGGTTTTAAGTCGACCGATGGCAATTTGTTTTTCGAGCAAGCGGCGTGAACATGAAACGAGTTGTGCGGCTTCATTAAGATTCAATGCCGAAACTTTGAATTGGTTCCCGAACGGCTTGAATGCGGGTTGAGAAGGTTTCATAGATTTATCGGGAGCGGCTGTTGAGGTAAGTTTCGAGGTCGGACTGGCGAACTCGGTAGCAACGAGATGAAATCCGAATGTGGGGAATTTCCCCCTTGCGGCATTTTTCCCAAAACGATGCTCTTGAGAGTCCAAGATAGGACGCTCCCTGTTGGCAGGTCATCAGCGACGACCCCTGCAAATGTGATTTTGATGATTCTATTTTCATGTTGTTGATGAAGCGTTGTTTGAATGACGGGGACTTCTATCCGTCAGCCGTGAGTGGCCTCATATTACAAACGATATTGCACTCAAAATAAGTTTGCAAAGGTTATTTCATCTGATATTGCAATAGGGAAATAAACCTATTGCAATATGGCAAAGCCAAAACATAAAACCTGCTTGTCTATTCTCCGCACCGTCATTGGTTCAGGCGGAGGAAACGAAGCCTCCTTTGCTCAAAAAATCGGCATGTCTCGCTCATGGCTTACAAAAGCCTCTTGCGGTCAGATTGGATTAACAAAAGACACTGCACTTCGCATTGCCTATGAGACGGGAATTAGTCCCGGATGGTTGATGCGCGGAGATACCTCACAGCCACCAATTGACAGGGGCGGCGATCTCTTTACCAATTCAACATACGAAAACCATCGGGCTTTCATGCGTGATGAGTTCGACTTGGAAGATGCCGTTTTATCCGAAAATTCTCTATACAGCGTTTTGCAGGAAATTCTTCGTATTCAGATCGTATCGCAGGAGAGTAACAAAGGCGGCCTTTTTGCCTTTCGATTGGGTGAAGCTGTCGGCGAAATTAAAAGCGGATTGGGTGTAAACTTTAAGAAAGGCGGATGTCAGGAGGAGGACATTTGCAAGATGGCGCAGAACTTCGCTGAATGGATTAACAAAGACTCCATCCCGAACTTGGTCGGAGGAATTTTAGTCCCCAAAAAAAGCAAATCGAAAAACTCAAAGCCTGAAACTCCTACGCCGCAAAAGAAACGACCTTCTCGGAAGCCGAAGCTTTCGGCATGATACTGAACCGTTCCTTGAGTTCTTTGCACTGCAAGCACGGAAATCAAGGCTTCACAACCAGTCCCTCTGTGGAGGCTGCTTTGGCCTGACGCTTATCGAATGTCAAAAATGTGCGTGCCTCTGTTAGCAGGGCGGCGGCGAGGTGCATGAGATCGAGACTGCGCGTGGCTGTTGTGGGGGTGTGCTTGTTGGACAACTCCTGGGCCTTGGCGTAGATGCTGGTTTGACTGGTATCGACCAAGCGGAAAAAGCCTTTTTCGATCTGCGCGTCGATTTCGGATAAGACGGCATCGCGCTGCTCACCGGTGATCTCGCCACGATTGATTCCAAAATTGAGCGCATTCCGAATTTCCAAAAGACTCAATGGAGAAAGCAGAATGGGCTTTGAGGCGCGTTTCACCTCTTTCCTCGCCTGTGCCGAAGTTCCCTCAGTGGTGAGATAGAGAGAGACGACGAATCCAGAGTCGGCGTAGGTCAAGACTCGTAACCCTCCCGCTCAAGATCGACGAGGTTTCCTTCAAATTTCTTGACCCCAAAAATCCTCTTGGAAATCAAGTCAAAGTCGGGAGTGGATGCGTTGCGTGTTACTGGAGCGCGCTCTGGAATGAGTCGGGCGACGATCTTACGGCGCATGGTGATTGCCACATTCTCACCCTCCTCGATCCAACGCATGACAGCTGGGAAGTTCTGACGAATATCTCGGACACTTGCAGTTTTCATTGTTTCACATAAATGTTTCACAGCATCCAAGGATGTCAAGAACGCCCTGATTTGAACGGGATGAGTCTCACTGAAAAGCCGAGGCAATCTTGATGATTTTTCCGTCGGCTGTGGATGGCGTGATTTTGAAGTAAGCATCCGCCGCAGAAGGTTTCACCAATTCCAAATAGTTCCTCTTGATGATCGAAGGAGAATTCCCCGAGACTGTGGCGACCTGCCCGATATCCTTGCACTTCGACAGTCTGTAGGAAATTGCACTATGTCGAAGGCCGTTCGCGGGCCACGGTTGGAGTTTGGCTTCGCCCTGCAGAAGGGTCTGAAGAACCGTATCCCTTCGCTGCTCAAATGATGGCTTGAACCCAGCCCGCACGCGCACCCTATCAAAAAGAATTCTGAACTCCGAGGGCATGACCTTGCCCCTGTCTTTGGAGTAAGGCGCAAGCCAGTTGATCGCACAATCGGGAATATCCACAACCCTGCGGCCACCTGTTTTGGCAATGTCTGCATCAACTGTGATGATCTTTTCGTCGAGATCGACCTTACTCCAATCCAAACGACCAATCTCGGCTTGCCGTAGCCCACAGAAGGTCGCAATTGCGACTGAAGGGAGGGTTTCAGGGTCGCAGGACTTCAAAAGACGAGCGGTTTGATCCACCGAGAGAATTTCGATTTTGGTGTCCTTGCATTTGATAGGCTTTACCCGAACAGGATTGATCTCCACATACCCACGCTCAACCGCAAACTCGAATAGCGTTCGCAGATCGCGGCGGAAAGTGTTCGTTGTCGAAGCCGCCACTCCAAGTCCCTCAAGAAAAGAACCCACATTCGCAGTGGTGATCGAGCGCGTGCTGGCATCTGGAAATGCCTCCTTAAACCTTCCCAAACGCAACCGCAGGTCATTGACATACCTCGCAGAAACCTCCACCGATTTCCGATTCAGCAAAAGCTCATCGATGGCTTGAGAAAGCGGAACTCCCCCTCGTCTCGATTCCAGATGCGCCACATAATGCTTCACGGCATCAATGAGACTCGCCCCATAGGGTTCCAGCAACTTCATGCCCTCAATGGCATGTCCCCTCACCCTGTCGGATATCTCCATCGATTGCGCTCCAAACTGCGCGATCTGAACCTTGCACTGCTCATGGAAAATCCGTGCGTCCTCCCGATCCTTGAAAGTCCTTCGTATCCGCCCGCCCGTGGGAGATGGCGCGACAACTCGCCAGTAAATTTGACCATCAATCTTGGTGCGGGTCGGAGGCGTGAGCTTGGTTTTCCTCATAAATGCGAATAATTGCGAACTACCCCGAACAGACTGCCTAAATGGCAAGTATCTGGCAAGTAAATAAGTCTCTCCTACATAATCGACGCCCTTTTAAGGCGTTGGTTGAGGGTTCGAGTCCCTCCCAACCCACTTCCCCCCTCGCCTTAGGAACCCGAGTGCCAAGGTGCAATTCACCTCTACAGAATTTTGAGCCTGAGGTTTTCACTTTTTCGCCTACCTATCGAGGTCCCTACCCACAGTCCGAAAACTGGCGAGACCGACTTCGATGCTTTCGATCACTTCCTCCGCGAGGTCGCCATTTCAATCCGCGCCTCGCGACCCTGGAGGGCCCTGCTCCGCCAGCGCAGTGGAATTCTTTCCAGCACCCCAAACCGGCAAGCCCTCGCCGCATATCCAGCCCTTCCTGAGTGTGATTTTTCCTCCGAAACCCTTAGAGAGCGATGCTCAGTCGGCGCCCAAATTTCCCGCGCGAGCGTGGTATTCTCGTATTTGGGTTTGCAGCGTTGCTATAATGTCATCGCTATCGGGCACTGATGCCGACGAGGACTTCGGCGTTCCGAGCGGGAACTTTCGTTCGTGTGATTGTCACGCTACGACTGGGCGTTGTCACGCCGTGACCGTCGGTCGATTGGGAGAGAATCCGCGCACGGGCTGGATTTTTTGATGGAGATGATCTGCCTACGGAATTGAAGTTCCGGCAGGACCAGACAGGACTTATACCAATTTTTCTTTGAACTTCGACTTTTCATCGCGAAAGAAGGGAGCATGGTCGTCTCGACCGCGTCGAGACTGCTCCACTGGCTCGCAGCATATCGGAACGAAGAAACACACCGATCGGACACCTGTGACCTCTCCAAATGTGAGACGATTGTGGGATGGATGATTCGAGATTCGGGCTGAAATTTTTTGTTGCTTAAGCAACATAGCAAAAAATCGTGTTGTCACGCTTGAAGCGAGTGAAAGACAAGCGTGACGGAGCAAAGGAATGCTATGTTGCAAAAGCAACTGAAGTTTTCTGTGCAATTTTCAAGTCGGAATTCGTGTTGGATCGCTATTCCGGTGCTCCGGAAGACCGTTACGGCGCGCAAAAATGCTTTGTTGCACAAGCATCATGTAATTCCAGAGCGTGGGAGCAGCTATTCATGTGTCTGATTCGCTTCGGCGTCCCGCTGGATAACCGCTGCACAACCTTTCAAGGGGAACATTGCTGAAAGAAAAGACCCGTCCGCCTGGCCGTTCGTAAGATAAAGTGCGATGCATTCCACAAAAAAGCTTTCTTATGGCCCCTGCTGCTTGGCTTGTCGCACGCTCATTGTTTCAACAGAAGCCAACTTTGATCCATGACCGCTGACTTGATTCCCGCCACACGAGCGGAGGCTCTGCTGGCTTTGCACGATTTTATTGAGAGGCCCGTGCTGCGTTATGCCCGCTTGCGAAATCACATCGCCGAGCGGCATACGCATGTCTCAAGGCTCTCGGCGGCGATCGCGCACCGTCTCGTGACAGAAGCTGAAGTCCTCTGTGCGGTGCTGCGGGTTCATAAATCAAGAACCGTTGAAAAGTTCGTCCAAGAGGTTCTTTGGAGATCTTATTGGAAAGGCTGGCTGGAGTTGCATCCTGGTGTGTGGCGCGATTTTGCTGATGCCGCATCGGCCGTTGGCCCGCTCACGGAGAGGCTGCACGAGGGGAAAAGCGGCTGCGCGGCGATGGACGCCTGCGCCCGCGAACTTGTCTCCACAGGCTATCTGCACAACCATGCCCGCATGTGGTCGGCTTCCTTTTGGATTCATCGAGCTGGCCGGCCATGGAAAGTTGGAGCTCGATTTTTCTTCGATCACCTCTTGGATGCAGACGCTGCAAGCAACACCCTCTCTTGGCGCTGGGTTGCCGGCCTTCAAACCCCCGGTAAAACCTACCTCGTTCGTCGCTCCAACCTTGAGTCCTACTGGCCCGACGCGCCCTCGGAGGGTTTGGAGCAGCTGGAGGGCGAGCCCTCCTTGAACATTCCACAGGATTCGGCGGATCGGTCTTTTCGGGGTTTGGAGAGTCTCCCCGAAGCGCCTGGAGATTCTGCCGCCGGATTGCTCCTCCACGAGGAGGATCTTTCACTCGAATGCGGTCCCCTGAGCCAATTCCAACCCGTGGCGGCCTGTTTTTGGAAAACGCCTGCGCGATCTTCCATCCGTGAGGCTTGGCTCCATCGGGCAGACGACGATGCCCGCGCGCGTGCGGAAAACCATTTCCAAAAAAATGTTACTGAAATTCAGGCGCTGGACTCCTTGAAGGATTGGGTCGAAACCCATGACCTCCGGCGCATCGTTATGGCAGCACCATCTGTTGGGCCGGTGCGGGATTCTTTGGAGCCATTTTTTCAATGGTGCGGCGAATGTGGCATCATAGTAACGCGTTTGCGGCGGCGCTGGGATGCGCGGGTTTTTCCTTTGGCCAAGGCAGGCTTTTTTCCGTTTTGGAACTCGGTGCGCCCGCAGGTGCCCGAACTCATCCTATGAAAGGCGTAAAAAAACAGAATTTACCCACGAAAATCTGCGTCGTTTGTGCGCGTCCCTTCGCATGGCGAAAAAAATGGGAGCGTTGCTGGGAGGAAGTGCTCCACTGCTGCGATGCCTGTCGCCGCAAGCGCAAACCGGGCCGATGAAACGCCACGCCGCCCATGTGGTCTGGTTCAAAAAAGACCTCCGCATTACCGATCACCAACCTCTCGCCGCTGCCGCACTGGAGGGTTCGGTTGTCTGTTTATTCATCCACGAACCTGAGTGGTGGGCGACTCCGGAATGCGATGGCTCGCACCGCATCTTCCTCTCGGAATGCCTCGCCGATCTGGACGCTTCCCTTCGGCAACTTGGAGTGAGATTGCTGCAGCGCTACGGAAATGCCACCGAGGTGCTGGATCGCCTCGCCGCAGAGATCGATATCACCAGCCTTTGGTCTCATGAGGAGACCGGTGCCGACTGGACCTATCGCCGTGATCTGGCCGTGCAAGCCTGGTGTCGGGAGAAAGGAATTCCTTGGCGCGAATTCCGTCAAGATGGCGTGGTGCGGCGATTGAAGGACCGCAATGGATGGGCGGATCGCTGGCAGCGCACGATGCACCGATCACTCTGGGATTCTCCAGAGCACCTGCATGGGCCCGCTCTTGCCGATGACCACCTTCCATCCGAATGCGGGCATGTGGTTTCTACAAAACCTTGGGCCCAACGCGGCGGGGAGGGTGTCGCCAAGCCCACACTCGACGCATTTCTCTATCAACGCGGGGTGGATTACCGGGCCTCCATGTCGAGCCCACTCGAGGGTTGGTCCAGCTGTTCGCGTATCAGCCCCTACTTGTCGTGGGGATGCCTTTCGATGGCCTCGACGGTTCGCTCGCTGGAGGAGCGGCTCGCCACACTCAGAGAGGCCGCCCTGTATGGTGCTTGCGTGGATCGTCGCTGGAGCGGCTCGCTCCGCAGTTTTGCGTCCCGACTGCGATGGCACTGCCACTTCATGCAAAAACTCGAGGACGAGCCGCGCATCGAATCTGAAAATATGTCGAGGGCCTGCGACGGGTTGAGGGAGGATTTCACCGACACGCCTGAAGCCCATCGACGCCTTGAAGCCTGGAAAAATGCAGTCACTGGCTATCCCATGGTCGATGCCTGCATGCGGTGCGTGCAGGCTACGGGATGGCTCAACTTTCGCATGCGTGCCATGCTCATGAGCTTTGCAAGCCATCACCTCTGGCTTCACTGGCGGCCCACAGCGGTTTTTCTCGGGCGCCATTTTCTGGATTTCGAGCCGGGCATTCATTTCAGCCAAGCCCAGATGCAGAGTGCGACCACTGGTGTCAATGCGGTCCGTATCTACTCACCGGCCAAGCAGGCTCTTGATCAAGACCCGCACGGCCATTTTATTAAACTATGGGTCCCGGAATTGGCAGACGTGCCCGCCTCATGGCTTGCCGAACCACACCGCATGCCGATCGACCAGCAACTTGCCGCAGGATGCCGGATTGGTATCAATTACCCACCGCCGATTGTTGACCACGCCACCGCCTACCGCGAAGCGCGCCTCAAAATCGCCGTCCTGCGCCGCGAACCCTCTGCACGGCAGGAGGCGCGCACAGTGTTCCTGCGCCATGGAAGCCGTAAGCGCCAGTCCGCACGAAAATCCGATGAGAAACCGAACTTGCCCAAGGAAAATTGGGGGCAAGCTACATTTCCTTTCAATTTTTCAGAATAATCTGGCGCAGGTTGCGCGAGAGGAAGGCGGGGCGCGGAAGTAGCGAGTATGAATTATAAAGCATGAAGGACTGGGCGGCGGCGTTCTGACATGGTGGCCCAGTATTCTCAAATGAGATGAGTGGGCGGCCTCAGTTTGCTGATTCGCGTTCGTGAAGACTGGTGAGCAGAAGCACCCAGAAGCATTGGATCAAAACCGCGGTCGGCAATTGGAGGAGGGGCGGCATGAAATAAACGAGGCAGACGCCGGGAATCCAAACGGCCCAGCCCGCGATCTGGGTGGGTAGCATTTTTTCCACCACAAAATTCCAGGAGAAGACATCCCGAGCGGTGCTGGCATTCAGACCCGAAGTGCGGAAGGCGAGGTAGGTGTTGGTGATGGGATTCGCCAAAAACGGACTGAAAAGGAACTGATCGACCAGCACCTTGGCGGCAACGATCTGCCAGGAATTCCCAGTGCCGAACCATTCATTTTGGTAGCGATAAAAAAGGTCTACGAGCATTCCGAGTCCGGCCCAGAGGGGGGCCGTGGCCAGAAAGTTCCAGAGATTTGCGAGAAGGGGGCGGCCTTTTTGAAAAAAGACAATGCGAAGCAACTCGGGAAGAAGAGCGCCCGAGACGATGTAGGTCGCAAGGGAAAACCCGTAACCTAGCTCCTGGCGGACCTCCCCCACCCTCGTGAGAAATGCATAAGTGCCATCGTGAAAAAGATAGGCCGTGAGAAAACAGAGCATGAGCGCCTGCAGGAGGAGACCAGGCAGGAGATTGGCACGGGCGGCACGGAGACCGGTCTGGAATGCGGTGCGAAGATTCAAGCGTCCCCCGATTCCAAAAAGAGAACTCCGCTGCGGCGGCGGGCGTGGTGATTTCCGGGGAGACTCACTTTTGCGGGACCGTTGACGGCATCGAGGAGTGAAAGAACGCGGCGGGTCTCGGCGTGACCGGCCTCAGGCACGCCACATTCGCGGAGCCAGCGCAGGATGACGCGAGACTGCATGGCTGAGTGCATGGCGCGAAGCTCCTTGCAGTCGAGTTCGAGCTTGGTTGCAGGCATGAGAGACACAATCCATTCCTCCTCGCCACGGAGGATTTCAGCAGCGCGGAGAATGGCGGAGCGATAGGATTCGCCCATGACTTCCGCAAGGAGCGGCAGGACGCGGTGGCGGAGTTTGTTTCGCGTGTGCTCAAGCCCGGCATTTGTCGCATCCTCGCGGAAGCGGACTTTGTGCTGTTTGCGGAAAGCTTCGATTTGCGGGCGGGTGACACCCAGAAGCGGGCGGTAAACGGTGAGTTTGCCGAGTTGGGAAACCGGTTTCATGCCCCCGAGTCCGGCGGCGCCGGTGCCTCTGAGGAAGTTGAAAAGACAGGTCTCGACTTGATCATCGGCATGGTGGGCGAGGACGAGGGATTTTGTTTTTACCCGGGCGGCACATTCATCGAAGAAAGCCATGCGCAACTCGCGGGCGGCGAGTTCGAGGGATTTTTTTTGGGATGTGGCGAACTCCGCCGTCCTCGCCTTGGCATGCTCGACGGGAAGGTTCAGACGGCGCGCCTCGCTGACGACAAGGCGGGCGTCCGCATCTGAACTCCGCCCGCGCAGGGTGTGGTTGAGATGGCAAACGACGAGGTTTTTAAAACCCGCCGCCAAGAGCGCATGGAGCAGAACCATCGAATCACGACCGCCCGAGATGCCGACGAGAAGTTTTTTTCGCTTGGAAACTCCTGCCATCGCCCCGGCGAGGGATGCCACTACGGCATCGACAGGTGCTGGGCTACTTGGAGATTTTTGAGGCACCGAAATAGGGTTGGAGCGCGGCGGGAATGTGGACGGAGCCGTCGGGTTGCTGGCCATTTTCGAGAAGGGCGACATAGAGGCGGGCGAGCGCCGTGCCGGAGCCGTTGAGCGTGTGGCAGAACTTGTTTTTTCCATCCTCACCTTTGAAGCGAAGGTTCATACGGCGGGCCTGAAAATCCTCGAAATTCGTGCAACTGGAAACCTCCAGATAAGCATTCTGGCCGGGCGCCCAGACCTCGATGTCATAGGTCTTGGCTGCACCGAATCCCATGTCTCCGGTGCAGAGTTCGATGACGCGATAATGAAGACCGAGAGCCTGCAAAACGCGCTCGGCATCGGCTGTGAGGGCCTCGAGTTCGGCTGGCGATTGCTCAGGTGCGCAAATTTTTACCAACTCCACCTTGTCGAACTGGTGCATGCGGATGAGGCCGCGCGTCTCTCGACCTGCTGATCCCGCTTCGCGGCGGAAGCAGGGCGTGTAGGCAGCGTATTTGATCGGAAACTGAGTGGCGCTGACGATTTCCTCGCGATGAAGATTCGTCACAGGAACCTCGGCGGTTGGGACAAGAAAGAGCCCTCCTCCGTCGATCCCATACATGTCTTCCTCGAATTTCGGCAACTGGCCAGTGCCCACCATGCAATCCCGCTTCACAACGAAAGGCGGGCTGACCTCGGTGTAGCCGTGGTCGCGCGTGTGAAGGTCGAGAAGGAAATTCAGAAGCGCCCGTTCGAGCTTTGCGCCTTGGCCCACGTAGACAGAGAAACCACTGCCGCTGATTTTGACGGCGCGGTCTGGGTCGATGAGCCCAAGCGCCTCGGCAAGGGCGACATGATCCTTGGGATTGGCGATTGAGGGTTTGTCCCCGTGAACGCGAATCTCAGGATTATCCGTCGCTTCTTTGCCAACCGGAACGGCAAGCTGTGGAAAATTGGGCAGAACGAGCAGCAAGGCGGTTTGCTCGTCGGAGAGGGCATTGGATTTCTCGGTGAGAGCCTGCATCTCGTCGGCGAGGGATTTTACCTCGGCTTCCAATGCTGCGGAGTCTTGCTTCTGGGAGCGGAGTTTGCCGATTTCCTTGCTCAGCCGGTTGCGCTCACTCTGGAGGCCTTGCAAGCGGGTTTCCGACGCCCGCCGATCGGCGTCGATGGCAAGAATGGCGTCGATGGTTTGAGAATAGTCGGCGTTGCGGGACGCGAGGCGGGACTTAGCGAGATCGGGTTGCTCCCGAAGATAGCGGATATCAAGCATGGGTTGGACAGAATGAATAAAATGGTCAGAATGCCGAGAGCAAATTCAAGAACAGATGTCAGCGCAATTCCGCGATTACTACCAAACACTCGGAGTCTCCAAGTCCGCAACCCAGGCAGATGTCAAAAGCGCGTTCCGCAAACTCGCGCGGCAGCACCATCCCGACACGGCCAAGGACAAGAAAGTGGCCGAGGAGAAATTCAAAGAAATCAACGAAGCTTACGAGGTGCTCGGCGACCCCGAGAAACGCAAACGCTACGATGAATTCGGAGCAGATTGGCAGCACGGCCCGCAACAGCGCGGCGGCTGGCAGCGCCCTGCCGGAGCGGGTGGGTCCACTGGAAAACGAGGTGCGGCGGCTTTTGAAGAGGACATCCAATTTGGCGGAACGGGCTTCAGCGACTTCTTCGAGCAGATGTTCGGCGGACGCCGGGGAACGCGGGCGGGCTTCGAGGAGGCTCCGCAGCGTGGCCAGGATGCGGAGGCCGATATCTTGGTGACGTTGGAAGAAGCCCTCAACGGCTCCTCGCGCCCGGTTTCCTTTCGCCGAGGCGGGTCAAAAAAGATCGAGACATTCACGGTAAAAATTCCCAAGGGCATCCGCGACGGTCAACGCATTCGCCTCGCCGGCCAAGGCGGCACGGGCGCATCAGGCGGGGGAGCAGGAGATCTCTACCTGAGGGTCAAATACCAACGCCACCCGGACTTTGAAATCGAGGGATCCAATCTCAATTACGACCTAGAGATTCCCGCATGGGATGCCGTTCTCGGATGCACAGTCACCGTTCCCACACTGAGTGGACGCGTGAAGCTGAAAATCCCTGCAGGCACGCAGTCAGGAAAAAAATTTCGCCTGCCAAGCATGGGCATGCCTCTGACCGCTGATACTCGCGGCGACCTTTTCGCCGAGGTCCGTATCACGGTTCCCGAATCACCGGGTGAAAAAGAAAAAGTCCTCTGGGAGACGATTGCGGATTTCCATAAGGCCTGATTGCACCGCAGAAGGTATTCTGACTTTTGCACGATTGCCGGCCCGTGATAGCTTGCAGGTCTTATGTCCAGCGCGCACACGCCACTCCGCACCGAAATACCCGAATCCGACAAGTGGGACCTTACGCCTCTCTACACAAGCGATGAAGGCTGGGAGGAAGATTTTTCGAAACTGCAAAAAAACTATGAAGGCGTCACAAGCTTCCGGGGCAAGCTGGGGGAGTCTGCAGCCGGATTGGCGAAGTGTCTGGAATTCGAGAAGGGCATCGACCTGCTTGTCGAACAGCTCAATCAATACGCAGCGCTGAGCGTTTCAGGCGACAGCTCAAATCCCGACGCACTCGCCCGTGAAGCCCGTCTCGACAGCCTGCTGGTGCGGGTCGGAGAGGCGTTTTCCTTTATCTCGCCGGAAATCCAGGAAATCCCGGATGGTGAATTCGAGACCTTCCTTGCTGATCCCGCCTTGGCGGATTGGACGATTCCTCTGCTTAAATTGCGTCGCCGCAAATTGCACACTCTGACTGCGGCCGAGGAACGCCTGCTGGCACTGGGATCATCCGCCGTGCGTGGACACAGCGAGACATTTTCACAACTCACGAACGTCGACATGCTTTTTGGAACGCTCAAGGACAGTGAAGGCAACGAGCGGGAATTAACCCAGAGTTCGTTCTCCTCATTTCTCCAACAGAGAGATCCAGGAGTGCGCAAAGCGGCGTTCCACCAGTTCTACAAGGAGTTTTCGGAGCACCGGTTCACACTGGCATCCAGCCTCGCCAACTCGGTGCGCGCCGATGTTTTCTATGCCCGTGCCAGAAATTATCCCTCGGCGCGCGAGGCCGCACTCTTCGTGGACGATGTGCCGACCACGATATACGACAATCTCATCTCAACGGTGCGGTGCAATCTGGATGCGCTCTTCCGCTATTTCGAACTCCGACGCCGGGTCTTGAAGCTCGAAGAAATCCACCACTACGACACTTATGTGACCATGGTCGAAAATGTGAAGACCAATGTGTCGTGGGATGAAGCCGTCGAGCGTGTGATGGCTTCCCTCACACCTTTGGGTTCGGAATACATGGAAACCCTGGCCCATGGCCTACGCGGCGGGCGCTGGTGCGACCGCTACGAAAACAAAGGCAAACGCAGCGGAGCTTTTTCCTACGGCACCTATTCGAGTCCGCCCTACATCATGATGAACTACAAGGCGGATGTTTTTTCAGATGTCTACACACTCGCCCACGAAGCCGGGCACTCGATGCACACGTGGTATGCGCGGGGCGCGCAGCTTTACCAGAATTACGGATATCCGATCTTCCTGGCGGAGGTGGCGTCGACTTTTAACGAAGTCCTACTCACCGAGCATTTGCTAAAAACCACCGATGACCGCTCGATGAAGGCGTTCATTTTAAACCGCCAGATCGACGACATCCGGGGCACTCTCTACCGCCAGACGATGTTCGCCGAGTTTGAGCGTGAAGCGCACGCCGCCGAGGAAGCGGGCGAAGCGCTCACGCTGGAGAGCTTCAAGGCGATTTATCGCAAGCTCCTGACCGACTACTTCGGCCCGCGCTTCGCGATCGATGGGGAACTGGAGCTGGAATGCCTGCGAATCCCCCATTTCTACAATGCCTTCTACGTTTACAAATACGCCACAGGCCTATCGGCGGCTGTTGCGCTTGCCACACAGGTCTTGGATACCGGAGATGCCACGCGCTATCTCGGCTTTCTCCGGAGTGGCGGCAGCCGCTTTCCGGTGGAAACCCTGCGCGACGCTGGTGTGGACATGAGCACACCAGCGCCGGTGCAGGCGACGCTGGATCTATTTTCGCGAAGAGTCAGCGAGCTCGAAGCGCTCATCGGCTGAGAGTGCTCTTCAAAGAATGACTTTTTGCTCGCCGAGTCAGTCAGGTCCAATAAAAGGGGCGCAGGGAAATAGTTTATGAAAAAGGATACACTAATCAGTTTTGAACAGGAAATCATCGACCAACTGAAATTCGGCCTCGCCCGAGATTCCGTATCAGCCTCACGACGCGAATGGTGGATCGCCACTTCCAAGGCTATTCAAAAAGTCATCATTGAGCGCATGATGAAAACCCTCGCTGTCCACTCGGAAGGCAATGTGCGCAGGGTTTACTATCTCTCCATGGAGTTTCTCATGGGACGGCTTTTTGTGAACAACATGATCAATGCCGGCGTCCTTCAGGAGGTATCCGCAGCATTGGAAAGCCTAGGCCATCCACTGGAAGAGACGCGCGATGAGGAATATGACATGGCGCTCGGCAATGGCGGCCTTGGCCGTCTGGCGGCTTGTTTTCTGGACTCCCTTGCCACCCTGGACCTTCCTGCGGTCGGTTACGGCATCCACTACGAATACGGTCTTTTCAAACAGGAATTCCGCAATGGCTACCAAGTCGAACTCCCGGACGCCTGGATTCAATACGGCTCGCCATGGGAAATCATTCGTCCGCAGCACTCGCAGGAAATCCCGATTTACGGCCATGTCGAGACTCACACCGACGCCCTTGGCAAGACGAGCAGCGTGTGGTCGGACTTCCGCAAGCTCATCGGCATTCCCTATGACATTCCAATTCCCGGCTATGGAACCGAAACGGTCAATTTCCTGCGCCTGTGGGAATCCAAAGCCCCGGAGGAATTTGATTTCGATGCTTTCAACCGTGGCGGCTATGAGCAAGCCGTGCAGCAGAAAAACATGGCCGAGACGGTCAGCAAGGTTCTTTACCCCAACGACCACACCGAAGCAGGCAAGGAACTCCGCCTCATCCAGCAATACTTCTTTGTCGCCTGCTCGCTGCGCGACATCATTCGCCGCTTCGAAAAAGATAACACCGACTGGGAAACCTTGCCGGATAAAGTAGCCATCCAGCTTAACGACACACACCCTGCCATCGGGGTCGTGGAGCTCATGCGTCTTCTGATCGACGAGAAAGAACTCTCATGGCCACAAGCTTGGGGGATCGTGCGGCGCACATTTGCTTATACGAACCATACGCTCATGCCAGAGGCGCTTGAAAAATGGAGCGTGAGCCTTTTCCGAAAAGTCCTCCCACGCCATCTGCAGATCATTTTCGAAATCAACAAAACTTTCCTTGATGAAGTCGAAGCCAAGTGGCCCGGAGACACGGACAAGAAACGCACCCTCTCGCTGATCGAGGAGGGGCATGAGCAAATGGTCCGCATGGCGCACCTCAGCGTTGTTGGAAGCCACACGGTCAACGGCGTGGCGGCTCTTCACACCCAACTGCTCAAAGACCAACTGTTCCCGGAATTCAATGCTCTCTATCCGACGAAATTTCAGAACAAGACAAACGGCATCACTCCCCGCCGCTGGCTCGTGGCCTGCAACCCTCGCCTCTCCGACCTCATATGCCGCCACATCGGGCACGGGTGGGAGCGCGACCTCGACAAACTTCGCAAGCTGGAACCCCTCGCGGACGACGCCTCATTCCGCGAGGAATTCATGGCCGTCAAACACGCCAACAAGGTGCGCCTCGCCGGAAGAATTCTCGATGAATGCGGCGTGAAGGTGGATCCCTCGGCGCTCTTCGATGTTCAAATCAAGCGTCTTCACGAATACAAGCGCCAGCATTTGAATCTCCTGCATATCCTCGCGCTCTACCGTCGCCTACTGCAGAACCCCGATCTCGACATCCCGCCACGCGTTTTCATTTTTGCCGCAAAGGCCGCTCCGGGCTATGAAATGGCCAAGCGCATTATCAAAGCTATCAATGCCGTTGGCTCAAAAATCAATGCCGACCCACGCATCAAGGACAAACTCAAAGTGGCCTTCATGCCAAACTACCGCGTCTCGTTGGCCCAACGCATTGTGCCTGCAGCCGACCTCTCTGAGCAGATTTCCACCGCTGGAAAAGAAGCCTCGGGAACGGGTAACATGAAACTCGCCCTGAATGGTGCACCGACCATCGGCACACTCGACGGAGCCAATGTCGAAATTCTTGAGGAAGTCGGCGAAGAAAACATCTTTATCTTCGGCAATACCGTCGAGCAAGTCCACGAACTCCTCGCCAAGGGCTACAACCCCGGCGACTACTACCGCGCCAATCCCGAACTCGCTGCCATCATCGATTGGCTCGGATCGGATTACTTCACAGGAGACGAAAGTGCCGACATCCTGACTCCATTGCGCGACAACTTGATCTACCACGATCCCTACCTGTGCCTTGCAGACTTCGCTGCATACATTGACGCACAAGAAGAAGTCTCCGCCGCATTCCAAGACAAAGCCCGCTGGGCAAAAATGGCTGTGCTCAACACCGCACGGGTCGGCAAGTTCTCCAGCGACCGCACGATCAGCGAATACGCAAAGGACATCTGGAAACTCAAACCGGTCAAAGTGCCCTGAAACCCGCTTGGGAATGACACTCCCGCAGCTCACAAAACTTGTGGAAGAAGGGCATTCCCTCACCTTCTCCGAGATACAATCGGCCTGTGACTTGCTCCTCGATGAGGAGCAGTCCACCGAAATGAGAGCGGATTTTCTCGAAACCCTGCACAGACGAGGTGAGTCTGCTGAGGAAATCGCAGACTTCGTTGAAGTCCTCTTGGAGCGCGCCGTAAAGCTGCCGTTTTCTGGTGCGGGCTGCATCGATTTGTGCGGCACCGGTGGAGATCGCGCAGGCTTTTTCAACATCTCGACCGCCTCCATGTTCGTGGTCGCTGGCGCCGGAGCCAAAGTCATCAAACACGGGAACAGAGGCATAACCTCAAAATCCGGTGGAGCAGATGTCCTCGAAGCCCTTGGGGTGAAAATCGACCTGCCCCCTCACGCTATAGCCACAGCCTTGGAAGCGGCCGGCTGCTGCTTCCTTTTCGCCCCGGCCTGCCATCCCGCATTCCGTGCGGTTGTGCCGGTCAGGAAACTTCTCGCCACCCGCAACAGTGCCAGCATTTTCAACATCATCGGCCCCCTGCTGAACCCTGCCAGACCCGAGTTCCAACTCGCGGGAGTCTTCAATCCAGATCTGATCAAAACCTACGCTGGAGTTTTTCAAAAACTGAAGCGGACACGCGCATGGGCTGCGCATGGAACCGGGCCGAACGCCCTTCGAATCGACGAAGTGTCTCCTATCGGCAAAACCATGGTCATGGCACTCGAAAAAGGTTCTCTCAGCGAGTTTGAAATCCATCCGCAAGATGTCGGAATCACCGGCATGGCACCGGAATCCCTCCTCGGAGGCGATGCCGCCGAAAACGCAAAAATCCTGCTTTCAATTTTCGATGGCTCGGACCGCGGCCCCAAACGCCAAGCCGTCCAGATCAACGCCGCCGCAGCACTTGTTGTTGCAGGAGTAGCCTCCGACCTCCAAACCGCATGGATGCTCGCGGAAAAATCACTCAACGAGGGACGCGCCAAGGCATCGCTCCACGCCCTGCAAAAAGCCTCGACTCTTTAGGGTCCAGCAACAAAGGCTGTCCGCTTGAAGGCCAATTCACAAACGGACGCAGTAGGATTGTTCGCATTATAGTCAGAGTTCTCGAGGTTTCGCTTCTCATTGAGATCGACACGGAAGAGGTTCTCCGGCTTTCGGGATTACTCGATTGCGTCGCTCAGAATCGGGACCTGTCTTCCTGCTTAAAATTCCGGCTTAGAATTCCACTTTCAAGCCAGCATACCAATTGCGGGGCGCGGCGGGGTCGATGCCATCGGCGCGGATGCGGGCGTAGTAATCTTTATTGAAGACATTGTTCACACCGGCGATGACGCTCATGGTGTCTCTGTAAACCTTGGCCTCGACGGTGAAGTCCCAGACATTGTAGGCGGGGATGAATCGGTTGGAGGTGTTGTTGTCAGCAGCGTAGCTGGAGCCCATAAAATTACCCATGAAGGCGGCTTTGATGCGGTCGCGCCAGTTGTAAGTGAGGCCGAGGCGGAGGATGTAGTCGGAGAGATACTGCGGAGTTTTTCCGTCGTTCGGGCCGTTGAGGAATTGCCCCTTTTGCAGGGTGAGCGCCGTGTAGGCTGAGATGGAACCGTAGCGGTCCACCCAGCCTTTGCCGTCGTCTTCGTTCCAAGCGGCATTGGCGGCGCCCACGAAATCGACTTCCGTGTAGAGGTCCCAGCCATAGACGATGGAGCGTCCGGAGTTTTCGATAACAGTTGTTATTTGGCCATCATTCACAGCGCGTGAACCAATCTGGTCAGAGTTATCGATGAGGAAAAAGCTCGTGTCCCATGTAATCCAAGCCGTGGGCTCTCCTTGGAAGCCGATTTCGTAGTTCACGATGTTGCTCTCCTGCAGATTGCCGGCGACGGCAACATTCGGCGAGGTGGGAACGGCCTGCGTGAAGATCGGTGGACGGTAGGCCTGCGAGACATTGGCATAAACAGCCACCTCCGGCGTGAAGTCGTATTCGAGTCCGAGTCCGAAGAGCGGGGCGAAATTATAAGTCGTCTCGTCCTGGAGTGGCTTGCCGGTTTGGAAGGAGGACTTGTTCACCAGCTCGCGCACGCTTTGCCAGATGTTCTCGAGACGGAATCCTGGAGTGATCGAGAAGCTACCGAACTGAAAGAGATTCTCGGCGAAGAGGCTGTAGTAAACGCTCTCACGGTTGCTTTGGTTCACCGTGCTGCCAGTGAGGGCTGTGGGCGAGTTGCCAGTCTGATCCATCCGCGGTGACCAGTCGTAGTAGAACATCATGCCACCGGTGAGCGTATGCGTGTTTCCGAGCCAGTCCCAATTGTGGCTCAGGCGCGGCTCCGCTCCATAGGTGTAGAATTGCTGGTTCTCAATCTGGTTGGTCTGTGCTTTCGGGCCGGTTGGCAGCGTGCCGAAGCCGCCTCCATTCTGCCGCCGGCTGAAGCGCAGGTAGTAGTCGAACCAAGTCCGGAAAGTGAAGAGCGTGCGGTCCGAGATGTCCCACTCGTTGATGATCGAAACGGCGTAGCGGCTCACCCGCATACGGTCGTAAAAGCGCGAAGTGCCGTCGCGGTCGGTGTTGTAATTGACGGTATTCGGACCGTTTTCCAGCGTGAGTCCGCCGGGTTCGCCATGGGTTTCGTCATACGCGGTGGCATTCAAATACCAGCGCACGGGGCCTGTGGCATCGAGAGCGAATGTGCCTCCCCAAGCATTCAGAAAAAAGTCACTGTTCGCCTCGCGGAAGCCGTCGGTTTGCTGGTGGTCGTAGTAGCCGTAGTAGCCGAATTTCCCGAGCGTTCCGCCGAAGGAGGTGAAAATTCGAATACATGTCGAAGCTGCCGAGAATGTTTGTGGACTCGATGGTGATGGGCGTGTCCAGCGGCGGTTTTTTCATGACGAAATTAATCGCTCCCGCTGGTTGTGGACCATACATGAGGGCCGCCCCGCCTCGCACCACCTCGACGCTCTCTACGGCATCAAGCGGTGGCGTGTAGTAGGCTTCGGGATATCCCACCATGTCGGCGTGGATCGGAATGCCATCTTCGAGAACTTGGAAAAATTGAGTCCGGTGCGGATCATAGCCGCGATAGCCGATACTCAAAAGCGGCGTGTTTTCCTCCGCGAGGACGAGGCCAGGAGTTTTCGAAATAACCTGCCGGTAGTTGTCCATGCTGATCTCCGGAATCTGCTCCAAATCGACATTCGAGGTTTTTTTTCCTGCGTGAATTTTTGTGCCATCCACATCCGGCAAAAAAGTGCCTCTCACTTCGCGGTCATAATCGGCGCGCACTTGAACCTCCTCCATCTGTTGAACTGACGATTGAGCAAGCAGGACGCTGAGAGTGGACGCGGCAACCACGAGTGAGATTCCAACTTTGTGATGTTTTCTGATGTGTTTTTGCATAGAACAGCTTATTTTTTGTGAGACAGAGTCTCATTAGCAAGTTTTATTTTGATACTAGGTCTCATTTACGAAATGACGCGCGGAGATTTTTGTGATTTAAAAATGGTTCTATGCAAACACTGATGGATTATTTGAGCCGAGGCGGAGAGTTGATGTGGGTGCTCCTTGCGTTTTCGGTTGTGGGAGTGGCAGTGATTTTGGATCGGGCGATTATTTACCTCACGTATGGATTCAGGCCGGATCATTGGCTGAGTCGAGTGCTACTGGAATTAGAAGCGGGGCGCACAGGCGAGGCGCTTCAGATGGCGCGCGCAAGTCGGCATCCGGTTGCGCGGGTGGTGCAGATATTTTTGGAGAACCTCAAGCGACCCGCGAAGATTCGTCTGGATAATGTGAAGCGGGAAGGAAGCCTCGCGCTGGAATCCGTGGAAAAACGCCTGCGAATTTTGGCCTGTCTTGCACACCTCGCGCCCCTTGTGGGACTCCTTGGAACGGTGCAAGGAATGATCATCGCTTTCGCTAAAATCGAAACGCTTGCGGGTGCGCCCAAGCCCTCAGATCTAGCGGGGGGAATCTGGGAAGCGCTTCTCAAAACGGCTTTCGGCCTTCTTGTGGCCATTCCCTGCATGGCGGCCTACCACGCCTATTCAAGCCATGCGGACAAAATTGCCCGCCGCATGGAACTGGCGGTGACCGCGCTGGATGACACGATGGAACGGAGCGCCCATTGGTGCCGAACGGAGCGAGCACCTGACGACATATGAGGCCAACTCAGGCCGACTCGACTTGATCTCCTGATTTCGAATGTTCAGCCGACCAAAACGCCCCGAGATCACTATCGACATGACACCCTTGGTGGATGTCGTGCTGTTATTGCTCATTTTTTTCATGCTCACACCGAGCCAGACGCCCCCTTCGATGCCCCTCAATCTGCCGCAGGCCTCGTCACAGGAAAGCGCTGAGTTTGCAAAGGTGGTTGTATCACTTGATGGAGAGGGGAGAATTTCCATATCAGAAACGCTGGTTGCTGACGCTGAGTTCGAGAATCTACTGAAAATCGAACTCCAGAAAAATGCGACGACCACCGTGCATTTCCGAGGCGACAAGACGGTAGATTACGGGATTTTCCTTCAATTGATGAGCCGCGCACGAACCTCTGGAGCGCAGCAATTCCAACTGGTTCACGAGCCTCTTGGAGCGAGCAAACCTTGAAGTTCTGACTACAGCCACAGAGAGCACTGAGTGAAAGGCAATGAAATGGATGCGGCTTGGGCAAAGGCGGCGTGGCTTTTTCCAGTGGTTTTAGCGATTTCGGCCATTGGTCATTTTTTGGTTGTGAGAAATCTTGTCATGCCCGCAGCACAGCCAAAAATCGAGTTCGCAAGTGGAGAAAGCACGGAGGTTTTCATCCTTGAGGAATCCCCTCCCCTGGCAGAAGTAGTCTCCGAACCTGCGCCACCTGTAGAGACATTCTACGAAGAAGCCGAGGCTCCTAAAACTGAAGAGATTCTCATGAGCACTCAAAGCCAAGAGAGTGCCGCACATGAGCCAGTTTCCCCGCCCAAGCCAATCGAAAAAAAGCCAACCACGCAGCGACGGACTCCAGGAGCGGGAAGCAAGACAACCAATGTTCCGCAACCCGTGGTAATCCGCAATACGCCTCCTGTTTATCCAGAGACAGCCAGACGCGCCGGTTGGGAAGGCCGTGTCACCGTGCGCGTGGAAGTCTCCGCCGATGGCTTGCCCATGAGTGTCGCGCTCCAAAAAAGCTCAGGCTACGGCGTGTTGGACCAAGCCGCGCTGCGAGCAGTCAAAACTTGGAGATTCCAACCGCGCATGATGGGTGGCGTAGCCATGAGAGGAACGGTGGATGTTCCCGTAAACTTCACCCTCAGCCGCTAACCAGTTTTTTTGGGGGGCTTAGGTGAGGGTTTTTTCGAGAAGGGCGGTGGCGAGAGGTTCGGTGATGGTGTCGAGTTCGCGGAGGAGGGTTTTGAGATCCGCAGTGGAGCGGACTTCGAGGGCGGCTCGGATTTTTTGGACGAGGTCGGAAATGGCTGCGCGGATTTCGATGGGGACTTCCTCTCCGAGTGCCTCGAGTGCGGAGTCCACGGCTGGCAGCATTTCGTCGGCCTTGAGTTTGGCCTCGGTGAAAATCCGTTCGTCCATGTCCTCAAAAGCGTGTTCCAGCGAATCTCCGAGCATTTTTTCCACGGCTTCATCGGAAACCTCCACCGCACTTTGGATATCGATCACGGTATCAAGGCCTGTGGTAGTGTCGCGGGCGAGGACATGGAGGATGCCGTTCGCATCGAGTTCGAATTGCACGCCGATGCGTGCCTGACCTTTTGGCGCGGGTGGGAAGGCAACATCCATCCGGCCGAGCGGCCAGTTGTCGCGGGCCATTTCGCGTTCACCCTGCAGGACTGCGATGCTCATGGCGGATTGATTTGCGACGGCATTTGTAAACATCTCCCCCGCTTTGCACGGAATCGTGGTGTTGCGGGGAATGATGACATTCATGAGGCCACCGAAGGTCTCGATACCCAAAGAGAGTGGAGTCACGTCGAGGAGCGTGAGGTTTTGAAGTCCACCTTCGAGAATGCCCGCTTGGATTGTTGCTCCGAGGGCTACGGCTTCGTCGGGATGCTGGCTCACATCAGGATCACGCCCGAAGATTTCCGCGACAAACTTTCGAACCACCGGCATGCGGGTTGCCCCACCGACTAGGACCACGGCATCAAGCGAGGAGGTTTCGAGGTGGGCATCGGAGAGCGAACGGAGGCAGTGTCGGCGGGTTCTTTCGATGATGGGTAGGCAAACGGCCTCCAGTTCGGAACGGAGAAAGGTGCGACCATCGAACTCGACACTCTCCGCATCGGTAAGGGAGCGTTTGATTTTTTCGGCATCAAAGTGGGAGAGATCCCAGGCATTTGCCAGAGCGGCGTCGAGATCGTCGCCGCCGAGACTAGTGTCCCCGTTTGTAGAAAGAACTTCAAAGACGCCGCAATTCAACTCAAGCACGGAGACATCAAAGGTGCCGCCGCCGAGATCGTAAACAGCCACCTTGGCACGCTCGCCGAGGCGTTCGAGTCCGTAGGCCAGGGCCGCTGCGGTCGGTTCGCTCAGAATCCGCTCTACAGTGAAACCGGCCAACTCCCCGGCCCTCTTTGTGGCGGCGCGCTGGGCATCGTTGAAATAGGCAGGGACTGTGATGACAGCACGATTGACTGGAGTTCCACAGGATGTTTCGAGGTCAGCCTTGAGTTTTGAGAGGATGATCGCAGAGATTTCCTCAGGGCGAAGAGAGTGGCCGCCTACGGCAACTCGAAGTTCCCCGTCAGGTCCAGCTTCCAGGGCGCAACCTGGGGATGAGGCAACGGCATCGCCAATGCGTCTGCCGATGAGGCGTTTCACGGAGGTCACGACCTGCGTCGGGTGAGTGCCTTTTTTTTCCAACGCCGACCAACCAACGACAGGTTCTCCGCTTTCGGGAAACCATACAGCCGAGGGCGTGAGACGGCGCCCTTGGGCATCGGCGATAAGAACCGGGAAGCCACTTTCCATAACGCCCAATAGCGAATGAGTGGTTCCAAGATCAATTCCTACAATCATGATTTTGGAAGAGAAATTCCCCTCAGGTTCGAAAACTCAGCGGCGTATAGGTGGGGCTCCTGATTCGCGGAAAGTGATGCGACCTTTGGTGAGATCGTAAGGGGAGATTTCCACGGTGACCCGATCGCCGGGAACGATGCGAATGAAATGTTTCCTCATTTTTCCTGAAATGTGGCAGAGGAGAACGTGGTCATTTGCTAATTTTACCCGAAACAGCGTTCCAGGAAGCACATCCACCACCACTCCATTACTTACAATACAATCATCTTTGGCCATGTCGTTTCTTTCATATCTCGGGAGGGAGATATATGCAATCTCGGGCGATTAAAGAATCGACCCATAAAAAGTTGAAGCCCGTCGCAACGAATGTTGCAACGGGCTTCTGTTCCCCCCAGAACGAGTTCAAACTAACACCTCACTCAGCAGGCGCAAGAATTATTTTGAATTATTTTTTAACGGCGTGGACTGCGGCCACGGCGGAAGAATTTCCGGCCGTCCATGCGGACTTCGGGCTTGGGTGGTTTGGGCGCGGCGTTCTCGCCATTCGGCGGGACTTGGAATCCCTCGAGCGTGAGGCGATCGATTTTCTGGCCGATGAAGCGTTCGATGGCACTGAGTTTTTTGGCCTCGTCGGGTGCGACGAGTGTGAAGGCATCCCCCGACATATTGGCACGACCGGTGCGGCCGATGCGGTGAACATAGTCCTCCGGGTGTTGAGGGATGTCGTAGTTGATGACATGGCTCACTCCAGCGATATCGATGCCGCGCGCGGCGATGTCTGTGGCGACCATGACTTCGTATTTTCCGGATTTGAATCCGCTGAGGGCTTCGATGCGCTGGTTTTGCGAGCGGTTCGCGTGCAAGACGGCGACGGCGTGGTTGTTGGCGCGAAGTCTTTTGGCGATCTTGTCAGCGCCGTGTTTGGTGCGGCTGAAGATAATCACGCTCTGGTAATCGACGGCGGTGATGAGCGCGAGGAGGAGGTCGAATTTCCGGCTTGGGTCCACCATGTAAACGCCATGCTTGACAATGGAGGCCACCGAGCGGGCGGCTCCGATCTCGATGCGCACGGGATCGCGGAGGGCAAAATTGGCGAGCTCCGCAATTTCCGGCGGGAGGGTGGCCGAGAAGAAGAGTGTCTGCCGATTTTTGGGAACCTTCGCAATGATGCGGCGCATGGGCGGCAGGAAACCCACATCGAGCATGCGGTCCACCTCGTCGAGGATGAGGACTTCGATGTCGTTGAGGCGCACGGTGCCTTGCTGGAGGTGGTCCTCGAGACGGCCTGGTGTGGCGACAAGAATATCGAGGCCCTCCTTGAGGGCTGCGCGCTGGTTGCCATAGCCGACGCCGCCGTAAACGCAACCGACCTTGAGGTCGGTGAAACGGCTGAAGTCACGCATGGCGGTTTCCACCTGCATGGCGAGTTCGCGCGTCGGCTCAAGGACCAGGCAGCGGAGGCGTCCGTGTGAGCCGAGCTTTTGGAGCGTGGGCAGCGCGAAGGCGGCGGTTTTACCTGTGCCAGTCTGGGCCGAGGCGATGAGGTCGCGGCCCTCCAAGGCCGGTGGGATGGCGCGCAGTTGGATGGGGGTCGGATCGCCGTAACCCATCGCTTGGACGCCTTGCAAAATATGCTTGGTCAATCCAAGCGCTGAGAATGGCATGTTGTGTTGTTTTTTCTATCCCGGGAGGTTTTTGAGCAACTGCTCGTTGGTTGGATATTTCCGGATGAAAAAGAGAAGGCGCTCGATGGCCTCGATCGGCTTGTGGCCTGCAAGGCCACGGCGAATAACGCTGATCTTGTGCAGGTCCTCCTCGGGGATGAGAAGCTCCTCGCGGCGCGTGCCGGACTGGAAAATATCGATCGCCGGATAGATGCGCTGGTCGCTGATCTTGCGGTCGAGAACGATCTCCATGTTGCCGGTGCCTTTGAACTCTTGGAAGATCAGCTCGTCCATGCGGCTGTTCGTCTCGATGAGTGCGGTCGCCATGATAGTGAGCGAACCAGCTTCCTCCGTGTTGCGGGCGGCGGCAAAAAGTTTGCGCGGAATCTCGAGGGCACGGGCATCCACACCGCCGGACATAGTGCGTCCCCCACCGCCTTGGGCGTTATTGAACGCGCGACCGATACGGGTGAGCGAGTCCATGAGAACAAAGACATCCTTTCCCATTTCAACGAGGCGCCGGGCGCGATCGATGCAGAGCTGGGCAATGCGGGTGTGAGTTTTGATATCCGAGTCGTTCGAACTGGCCATGAGTTCGGCTGTTGGGACGGTGCGACGGATTTCGGTGACCTCCTCCGGGCGTTCGTCCACAAGGAGGATAATGAGTTTCATCTCCGGGTGATTTTTCACCACGGCATCGGCTATGTGCTGGAGAAGTGTCGTCTTTCCCGTGCGGGGCGGCGCGACGATGAGACCGCGCTGGCCCTTGCCCACAGGAGACACCAGATCGATGACGCGTGTCGTGAAGCGCTCTGGAACAGTCTCGAGCTTGATGCGCTCATTCGGATTGATGACGCTGAGTTCCTCGAAAACAGGCAGATTTTGCAACTGCTCAGGATCCCCGCCCTCGAGCTCCGTGAGCTTATACATCTGCGGGCCGCGATTGCCTCGGCGGATTTCGCCTTTGATCCACATGCCGTCGCGGAGCCCGTATTTGCGAACGATCTCAGGTGTGACGAAAATGTCGTTGTTCGACTGGGTGAAATTGCGGCGCGCCTCGCGCAAGAAGCCAAAACCTTTGCCGCTGACTTCGACTATACCCTCGGCATAAACGATCGGAGCTGGAGGTTGCGGTGGTTGTGGCGGTCTCTCGACCGATGGTGCGGGCTGAGATGCCTGAACGGCTTCTTTAACGGGTTCAGGCTCAACGGGAGCGGCTGGCTCAGGCGCTGCTGCTACAGCTGGAGTCTCGAGCGGAGGAGCCTCACTGGTGGTGGAAGTTGTATCGGAAAGTGGTAACTCTGGAGAATCTGTTGCCTTTTTCTGCCTGCGGACGCGGCCGATGCGTGGAGTGCGCGTGGTGCGGCTGCGGCGCGGAGTTGCCTTGGGGCTTGCGGAATCGGCGGCTTGCGCTCCTTTTTCCGGTTTTTGCTGTTCGTCTGTCATGATTGGGTTTTGAGAATGGGCCTGTGACTCTTTGTCCCTGTCCAGGCTGAAAATCTCGAGGTGATGGTATGTCGAGAGCTCGTTAAGTTCCGTAAACTTTGAGAAAGGTAGTTTAACGAGACTCGGCGACAGTGTGTCAGTGAAACGCCGCGTGCGGAGGGGTTCGACATCGCGTGTTTAAGAATGAGAGAAATAAAGAGACGCGCCGCCCGCCTGTCAACGCCTATTCTCGCGGAGGCCAATCTTTTTTTCGAAACATGGCGAGGGATCGGCACTTGAACAGGCAGATGTGAATCGATAGGCAGATGGCCATGGCGATGATCCACATCAACCGCGACCGCGAAAATATCGGAAAATTCAATGACCAGGATGTCGCTGATGGCCTCAAGAGTGGCCGTTTCCTCCCAACTGATCTGGCTTGGCGCGAGCCGATGACGAACTGGGAACCTCTCTCAACCTTCACCGACCTACCCCCGCCGGAGCAAACTGCAGAGCCACTCGCGGAGGCGTCTGCAACCGCTCCAACAGACGCCAGTGGCCGCATTGTGATCCGCGAGTGCTTTTCAAGTGGATGGGAAAATTTCCAGAAAAACATGGGTGTCCTCATGCTTGGAACATTTGTTTTCCTCGTGGTGAATGTCTCGCTGTGGTTCGTCTCGGAGCTCGCCCAGAGCGTGGTGCAGATGTTCATGAAGTCGGGCGGGAGCGAGGAACAGATGCTCAAAATCGTAGCGGTTGTGGTGGGCCTGTTTTTTTCGATTCTAACTTCCACGGTCACTACAATTCTTTCAGCGGGTTTTTTGTGGATGTTTATAAAAAACGCGCGAGGGAAAGCCGAGTTTGCGGATCTCTTTGCGGGCTTTTCAAGCGGTGCCTGGCTGCAAATTCTCATGGCAGGGGTGGCGTGGGGAGCGATCATGGTAAGCGTGGCTTTGTTCACTCTAGCACCGGGATTTTATCTGACTGAGAAATACGGATCGCCTTTACCCGCTGGGATCGGGGCTCTGATTTTTATGATACCCATGGCCTACCTTTCGGTCGGACTGGGTTTTGTTTTTCCATTGATCCTCGACCGCCGCATTGCTTGGCAGGAAGCGATGCGCACCGCCATTTCGACTGTGCATCGGCAGTGGTTTGCAGTGGCAAGCCTGATTTTCATCTACACGCTCTTGGCTGTTTCAGGAGTCTTGGTTTGCTGCGTGGGAATCATCTTCACGATGCCATTGGGATACGCGATCTGGGCCGAAGGCTATCGCCGGTTGTTTGGTGATCCCCAGGAATCTTCCGAGAGCTGACCGGCTCAGGTTTTCATCTCATTCAGCAAATCGGCAAGCGGAACCACAGCGAAGCGTGACGAGGTATCCGACACCGCATAGGGCAGAATGATATTCTCCCCATGCAGAAGAGCGCCGCAGCTGTAGACAACATTTGGCACATAGCCTTCCCGCTCGTCTGATGCAGGGCGCAGGAGTGGTTCACGCAACCTGCCAAGAATCCGCGAGGGATCCTTAAGATCGAGAAGGACAGCACCGAGGCAATATTTCCGCATCGGGCCGACGCCATGCGTAATGACAAGCCATCCGGCACTTGTTTCAATCGGAGGCCCGCAGTTCCCAAGTTGAACAAATTCCCATGCCTGCGTCGGACGGAGGAGAATTTGGGATTCATACCAGAAGTGCAGGTGGTCGGAGAACATAAGGTGGATGTTTTCGCCGTCCTGCCGACCGAGCATGGCATAGTGGCCGTTGATTTTTTTCGGGAAGAGCGCAAGCCCCTTGTTCCGGATGGCGGGACCGTTGAGGGTGCGGATCGAGAACTCATGGAAATCCCTCGTCTGCAGAATTTGAGGAAGCACCACATTTCCATCATATGCGGTGTAGGTAGCCGTGTAGGAAATCGAGCCATCCGCTTCTTGAAATCGGGTGAAACGAGCGTCCTCAATTCCATTGACCTCACTTGGCGCAAAAGGGAAAAGAATTTTCTCTGATATATCCAATCCATCGGTGAATCGCACCGTGTAGTTAGCCCGCGCGAGCATGAGGGCGCGCTCGCCGGCCTGGCGCACAGATGGCTCATCGGCGCTTGTGCGCAGGCGGCGGCAATGATTGACCAAATCCTCCATAAGAAAGCTGTCTGGAAGCCCATGCAATGCGCCACGAGCATCGATGTATTCCACACCGAGTTCCTGAAGTTTCCTTACGAATGTCGCTGTGTCGTATCGAGCTGCCGCTTGCGGACGAGGCTGGCAAACATATCGGGAGACGGGATCCATCCGGATCTCACCATCCAGATTAACGATTCCAGAGCGGAAGGTAATGGATGAGATGTGGCCCTCTCCTGTGGCTCGGAGGCTGAGAAAAAATCGCAGCTCGCCTGTGTTAAGTCCGGACTGGTCTGGTGCTGCGACCATTCCCGGATTGAAGAGCGCCGTGGATTCCAGCGAGTATTCATTAGTAAAATACGAACCGAGTAATAAGCGCCGCGACTCGCTCAACTCAGTATCGGTCGGAAGGAAGCCGCGGATTTGCTCGAAACGCTCAGAGAAAATATCGCGAATTTTCTGATGCCTCTCGTGAAAGTCGGCAAAAACCTCCGCCAACTTCGCTTCCACCGCATTCTCATCCAGGTGCATGACACGCGAAAAAAGGCTGAGGACACGGGGATTGATTTCCTGAGCTGCAAGGGGCTTCACAATCAAGGAGGGAATAAACGGCCGCAAAAGAACACGGCGTGGATCTGGGCCGATCAGCAAAGGAAGCCGGCGAATTCGTGATTCAAGATAAGACATGTGGTTCGGTAATTGGTGAGTTTTTTCTAAGGGCGTGCATCTCGGCGAGGGCAAGCAGGAAGGAGAGCGTGGATTCGGCTCCCTGATTTTGATTCACCCGATTGTCGTGCAGGCCGTCGAAGCAGCCGCCTGTTGAGGGATCATAGAGTGGAAGGCGGAGATCATTGGCTCCAAGGAACCACTCGAACGAACGCTTGGCGGATTCTTCCCAAAAATGATCGCCGGTCGCGTTCAGTGCCTCGATGCAGGCGCTCACGGCCGCTGCGGCTTCAAGCGGTTGCTGATCGTGGAGGGCGGGGTCCGTTCCCCTCTTCCAAAAACCATTTGAGCCGATTGGGCGGAAGCAACCGTCGATACCAGTCTGCTTTTCCATGAGCCATCTCAGTGCGGAAAGACCGGTGTGTTTCATTTCCTCGTTTCCAGTGAACCTTCCTGCGAGAATCAGAGCTTGGGCGATCCGAGGATTGTCATAGGCAGCGATATCCTCGCACCAAGGCCAGTCGACTGAGCCATTTCGCTTAAAAAGATCGAACAACCTGCCGGCAAGCTCATCCCTAAGGCGCTCCGCATGCAGATCGCCGTGGAGAGAACGAAAATACTCATGCAGGCCAAGAATCGTAAAAGCCCAAGCACGTGGTGAAGTGAATCCCTCCACGGCCGACAGGGTATTTTCAAAAAGCGAGGCCGCCCAAGCGCGAAGACCTGCAACGCGCGTGCGCCCGAGGACTGCACCAAGGGCCCATATTGCACGCCCGTGACTGTCCTCGGACCCGTGTTCCTCAGTCCACCGTCGATCGAATCCCATGAAATTCCTAAAACGTCCTCCGTCACTCGAAAATCCAAAGTGAAGAAAGGCGGCGCTTGTTGACTGGATGCGAGAGATGGACTCATCGCATGCGTCGAGTTGCTCAAGTAAAACCGTCAACAAAAGCGCTCTGGCATTGTCATCCGTGCAATACCCGTGCTCGAACCATGGAAGCGTGAAAATGGCATGCTGAAAAATGCCTGTGGAGTCGGTCATCCGATTTAGATGTCCAAAGCGGAATACTGGAAGGGATTCGGTCTTTCCATAAACAGATCCCCTTGGGGGAAGACGCCTGCCCCGCGCCTGAAAGGCTTGGCGCGCTTCCTCGAAGACCCTCGCATAGTCCGCTGCCACCTCGGACCAAACCATTCCCCTACCCATGAGGTAGGCTTGTTTGCGCATCGCATGTCGCCGGGCTTCATTGGAAAAAAGTTCGAGCACACCTGCCGCGATGGCTTTGGCGTCGCGAAAAGGAACAAGCACGCCTCGATCCTCTGAGAGAAGTTCCGCCGCGTGCCAGTAGGGAGTGGAGACCACCGCCTTACCGGCTCCGAAACAATACGCAAGCGTGCCGGATGTGCTTTGCGACTCATTGAGATAGGGCGTGAGGTAGATGTCTGCGGCACCGATGAACTCGCAGAGTTCAGAATTTTCGACATACCGGTTTACAAACATCACATTCCGTTCCACGCCGAGGTCGCGTGCCAACTGTTCGAGGGCCTGCCGATGATTTTCCCCATCGCGACGCACTTGATTGGGGTGTGAGGCTCCTAGGATGATGTAAACGACATCCGGATGCTCCAGGGCAATTTCCGGCAGCGCCCGCAGAGCATACTCGATCCCCTTGCCGGGGGAGAGAAGCCCGAAGGTGAGAAGCACTGGCCGCCCGGCTACGCCAAAGTGGTCCTTGTAAAAATTTGGATCCGCGAACGGCATGTCCAGTATGCCATGCGGAATGACGGAGATTTTGTCGTCAGAGACACCGTGGATGTCGCGAAGCATTTCGGCTCCGTGGTTCGTCATCACCACAAGCTTGCCGGAGCATTCAATAATCTCTGAAAAAGCCCGGCGCTGCTCAGCGGAAGGATCGGCCAGCACAGTGTGAAGGGTTGTCACCACAGGCATGCGGGCACGGCGCAGAAGATTTATGACATGTGCACCGGCCGGACCGCCGAAGATGCCGAATTCATGCTGCACGCAGAGCACATCGGCATGGGAAAGGTTTAAAAAATCCGCCGCTCGCTCGTAGCTTGCGGCATCCGGTTCGGGAATTTCAAATCTCACCTCTGGCGGGTAATGATAGTTGCTGCCGGGGTCGGTGACTGTGACGACCGGACAGTCCCAGTCGGGACGGTTAGCATTGAGAGCGTCGCGGAGGTCACGCGTGAATGTGGCGATGCCGCACTTTCTTGGTGGGTAGTCGCCGAGGATCGCCGCCTTGGTTGTAAATTGAGAAGAGTTCATCCGTTGCGACCATGCTTTTAGTCGCTGCGGAGGATTTGCGTATGGGGTGATGCCCTCAGCAGCCGCTTAATCCCTGTGGTAGGGCGCTCCGGCGAGGATCGTTTCAGCGCGGTAGATTTGCTCGAGGGCTACAAGCAAAGCGAGTTCGTGCTGGAGAGTCTGCGGGCCGAGCGACCATAGCAGATCGGCCCGTGAGCGCGTGACTTCATCCCATCCGTTGGATCCGCCGACAAGGAGCGCGAGACGCGACACCGAGCGGTTCCGGAGCTTTTGGATTTCCGCCGAAAATGCGCGGCTGGCGAAGGTCTTTCCGCGCTCGTCTAGAAGCACACGGTGGCAGCCATCGGAAAGCTCAAGCATCCGCTCGTGCAGGTGGGGACTGGTTTTGACAAAGTGGCACTCAACCTTGGCAAAGACCCTCAATCGCCCGAGGTAATCCTCGATGCCGATTTTTGCGAAATCCAGCGCAGGTCGGCCAGCGGCGATGATTTTCCAGGTCAACGCTGAACCGGGTTGAAATCCGCCGCGTGGTAGGAACTGCGGACGAGCGGACCGCTGGCGACGAATTCAAAGCCCTTGTTACGCGCAATCTCGCCGTAGTGGTCAAACATCTCGGGAGTGATGTAGGCCACAACTGGCAGGTGGTTCGGAGTGGGGCGGAGATATTGGCCGAGCGTGAGAACGCGGACACCGGCTTCGCGCAGGTCGTCCATGGCTTGAAAAAGCTCGGGCTCTGCCTCGCCGAGACCGAGCATGATGCCACTCTTGGTCATCAGTTCAGGACGGAGTTCGCTAGCACGGGCGAGAAAATCGAGCGAGAGTTGATACTTCGCACGGGAACGCACAAGCGGGGTGAGGCGCTCGACGGTTTCGAGGTTGTGATTGAAAACATCGGGCCCGGCTTGAAGAACACGCTGGAGGGGTTCGTCCTTGCCGTTGAAATCCGGAACGAGGACCTCGATAACAATCTTCGGATCCAGCGCGCGAATGGCTTCGATGGTTTTGCCAAAATGATCGGCACCACCGTCGGCAAGGTCATCCCGCGCCACGGCGGTGATTACGACATGTTTGAGCCCGAGACGTTTCACTCCCTCTGCGACGCGCTGAGGTTCATCCTCCTCGAGGGCAAAGGGCTTGGCGGTATCGACGGCGCAGAATCCACAAGCCCGCGTGCAGCGATCGCCTGCGATCATAAAAGTAGCGGTTCCTCCGCTCCAGCACTCCCAGCGATTCGGGCACTGCGCGCTTTCGCAAACCGTGTGGAGGCGAAGATCCGAAATCAGACCCTTAGTGGAAAAGAAGACCGGATTCGAGGGCAGGCGCACCTTGATCCAGTCGGGCTTCTTTTGCTGATGAAGAGTCGGGTCGATTTTAATGGTGGCCATGGTTTTCCTGAAAAATGCTTCCCGAGCGCGTCGCAGCAGCACGGGAATGAGATGCCATCGATCTTGTATTTCACCGCAGCGCTGTCAACCATCAACGCCCTCAAACCCGATTTTCCATGACCACATCCCGACAACTTTTCGAAGCCGCAAAAAAACGCATCCCTGGGGGGGTGAACTCGCCCGTGAGGGCCTTCCGGGGCGTTGGAGGCGAGCCGTTTTTTGTGAAGTCGGCGAGAGGTTGCAGACTGACCACAGTGGATGACCGCGAGTTAATCGATTTTGTCGGAACTTGGGGACCCGCGATCCTTGGTCACGCGGCCGAGCCGGTCATCGAGGCGGTGCGTGAAACGGCGGGGCGCGGATTGAGCTTTGGCACTCCGAATCCTCTGGAAGTCGAAATGGCCGAGACGATCTGCCGCATGGTGCCGTCGGTAAAGAAAGTGCGCATGGTGAACAGCGGCACCGAGGCCACGATGAGCTGTATCCGACTCGCTCGGGGATTCACCGGCCGATCCAAGATCATCAAATTCGAGGGCTGCTATCACGGGCATGTGGACTCGCTCCTCGTGAAAGCGGGCAGCGGGGCGCTCACCCATGGCAACCCCGACAGCGCAGGAGTGCCGGAGGCGCTCGCAAGGCTCACCATCACACTCCCCTTTAACGCCGACGACGCCATCCGGGCCGCCTTTGCGGCGAATCCGGGAGAGATCGCAGCAGTGATTCTTGAGCCGGTCCCTGCCAATGCCGGCCTGTATCTGCCAGAACCAGGATTCCTCGAGGGCCTCAGGGAAATCTGCACACGCGAGGGCGCGGTTTTGATTTTCGACGAGGTCATGACCGGCTTCCGCCTCGCTCCAGGCGGCGCGCAGGAGATATTCAAAATCACGCCCGATCTCACGGCGATGGGGAAAGTCATCGGCGGTGGCCTGCCGGTGGGAGCCTTTGGCGGACGGGCGGAAATCATGGACTGCCTGTCACCGGAAGGCCCCGTTTATCAAGCAGGAACACTCTCTGGAAATCCTATCGCGATGGCGGCGGGTCTTGCCCAACTGCGCGAAATGGAACGCATCGGAGGCTGGGCTCTCCTCGAAAAAACCGGCGCGGCCTTCGAGTCTGCCACGCGGGTGGCGATTCAGGGCCTTCCCCTAACCCTCCAGCGGATCGGCTCGATGTTTTGTCTCTATTTTCACGAGGGTCAGGTGCGGAGCCTTCAAGAGGCCATGGGAAGCGACCGTGTGCGCTTCGGAAAATTCTTCCACGGCTGCCTCGAGGACGGCGTTTACTTTGCACCGTCGCAGTTTGAAGCGGGATTCCTATGCACAGCCCATTCCGCAGGGGACATCGAGCAAACGGCTGATGTGGTGAAAAAGAATCTCGCTCGTGTTTTTTGAGGTTACGCAGCCCTGCGTCGCATGATAGAAAATGCGCCATGACTGCATTGTTGGCATTAGAGGACGGACGGGTTTTTCATGGCGAGTCTTTCGGAGCGGAGGGCACGGCTACTGGCGAGGTTTGTTTCAACACCTCGATGAGCGGCTATCAAGAAATCCTCACAGACCCTTCCTATCGCGGCCAGATCGTGGCGATGACCTACCCGGAGATAGGCAATTACGGAGTCAACGGCCTCGATGTGGAGAGTGATAAGCCTCAAGTGCGCGGATTCGTGATCGAAGAACTCAGCCCTGTGGTCAGCAATTGGCGCTCGGATTCGGATCTTGCCGGATATTTAAAAAAACACGGCATCCAAGGCATTCAAGGCATCGACACCCGTGCCCTCACCCGCCACCTCCGCACTCGCGGGTCCATGAGGGCATGCATCACCACCGAGACCACTGATCCGTCCAAGGCCGTGGAGATGGCTCGCAACGCATCCTACGAGGGTGTCGATTTTGTCAAAGAAGTCACATCCACCGAAAAACACCAGTGGGACAAGGAAAGCCGCTTGAGCCGTGAGTGGATCATCCGCCCAGGCTCAGAAACCGAGGTTGATACCGATGAAAAAGGCAATGTCTTCGCAGCGCTGCCTCCAGCCACCCACACGCTCGCCGCGCTAGATTTTGGAATCAAAAAGAACATCCTCCGCTCGCTCCGGCAGAATGGCTTTGATGTCACGGTCCTTCCCGCGACAGCAACCGCCGAAGAGATACTCGCTCTTGGAACGGATGGCGTTTTTCTTTCAAACGGCCCGGGTGATCCCGAGGCTCTCGACTATGCCCGCGAAACGGTTCGAAGCCTGATCGGCAAGAAACCCCTCTTCGGCATCTGCCTCGGCCATCAGATTCTCGCTCTCGCTCTCGGAGGCAGCACCTTCAAACTCAAGTTCGGACACCGTGGAGGCAACCAGCCCGTGAAGGACCTCCGCACTGGAAAAATCGCTATCACCTCACAAAATCACGGCTACGCCGTAGATCCGGAGTCCCTGCCATCCGATGTTGAAGTGACGCATGTTAACCTGAATGACGGCACGGTCGCTGGTCTGCGCCACTTGAAACACCGCGCGTTCAGCGTGCAATACCACCCCGAAGCCTGCCCCGGCCCGCATGATGCCGACTACTTCTTCGCCGAGTTTGCCAAAGAAGTTGCCGCATCAAAAGCTACAGCCTAATAATTTCACCATGGCAAAGCTCCAGATTTTCTTCCCAGATGGCTCCGAGATCACCCACGACCTCCCGGAGGAAAAAACATCTGTCGGTCGTATCGCAGAAAACCAACTACAGATTCCGGATGACTCGGTGAGCAGTCGGCATGCGGAGATTATTTTTGAGAATGCCAATTTCTATGTTTGCGACCTCGACTCAACAAATGGAACGTTTGTAAACGGCTCGAAGATCGAAAGTGCAGGCCTCAATCACGGAGATGAAGTGCGTTTTGGATCGGTCGCCTGCCTGTTTCTTTCAGAAAACGCCAACTCGGCCACGACGCCGGAAGCTGCAGCCAGCGAGGAACAAAAGCCAGCGATCCAGAGCGTCAGACCAGAAAATTTCACAAGCTCCTCGCCAATACCACGCAACAAAAACGGCAAGGATCTGAGCCCTCTCGCCGTCGCCTCAGCGGCACTCATCGGCATTCTGGCTGCAGCGGCTGCGCTCTACCTGATTTTTCAAACTCCGGCTTAAGTCCACAGGACAAGCCCGCAGCACTTTACCGCCATGGAAGAAAATTCCCAAAACGAACTCCTTGCCGTCCGTAGGCAAAAACTGGAAGCCCTCCGCGCCGCTGGTATCGACCCGTTCGGCCAATCCTACGAGACGACCGGCGCCCCCGGACAAATTCGCGCAGCATTTGCCGAGGGACAAAAAGTTCGCACCACCGGACGCATCACGGCCCATCGCAACATGGGCAAGAGCCACTTTATCGATCTCTCGGACAGCTCAGGACGCATGCAGGTTTATCTGAACGCCAAGGAAGTGGGCACTGAGACGATGTCCGTATTCGACCACCTCGACATCGGAGACTTCATCGGCGTCGAGGGCGAAACTTTCGTCACCAAAACCGGCGAACCGAGCATCAAGGCGACCAGCTTCACCGTTCTTTCCAAATCCCTGCGCCCCCTTCCCGACAAGTGGCATGGTGTTCAGGATACGGAAATCAAATACCGGCAGCGCTACCTCGACCTCATCTCCAATCCCGAGTCGATGGAAGTCTTCCAGAAACGCATCGCCATCGTCCGCGAAATCCGGCGGTTCTTGGAGGACCGTGGCTTCATCGAAGTCGAAACACCCATGATGCAAGCGGTTCCCGGCGGTGCGGCAGCTGCACCGTTCAAGACCCACCACAATGCGCTCGGCGTTGACCTCTACCTCCGCATCGCTCCGGAACTCTACCTCAAGCGCCTGCTCGTCGGCGGCTTTTCCAAGATTTTCGAGCTCAACCGTAACTTCCGCAACGAAGGCATCTCCCGCCGCCATAATCCCGAGTTCACGATGCTTGAAGCCTACTGGGCCTGCGCAGACTTCGAAAAAATGGCCGAACTCGTCGAGGAAATGGTCTGCCATGTCGCCCAGACGGTCTGCGGCACACTCCAGATCGAGCATAAGGACGCCGAGGGCAATATCCTCCGGACAATCGACCTCACCCGCCCTTGGCGCCGCACCGACTACGCGGACCTCATCAAAGGCGTCTTGCCTGATTGGTATGAAAGAACTCCCGATCAGAGACGGGCTTGGTGCATCGAGAACCACGTCGATGTTACCCACTGCCAAGAGGACTTCGAGCTCACCCAGCATGTTTTTGAAAAACTGGTTGAGGAGAAAACCATGAACCCACTGTTCGTGACACACTGTCCGAAGGAACTCGTCCCCCTCGCGAAACAAAACGCCACGAATCCATCAGTCGTGGATGTTTACGAACTCGTCATCAACGGCCAGGAAATCTCGCCCGGCTACTCGGAACTCAACGACCCCGACATCCAACGCGAGCGCCTCGAGCACCAGAGCGGCGGCGAAACCCAGAAGCTCGACGAGGATTTTCTCACCACTCTCGAATACGGCATGCCACCCGCTGGAGGCATCGGCATCGGCATCGACCGCCTGGTCATGATGCTGACCGGCGTCGAAAGCATTCGCGATGTCATCCTCTTTCCTCACATGCGCCCACGCGCAGGAACCTGATCAACGCTGAGCGCCCGGAGCACGCCTTCCACACCAAGCCCCCGTGAAACGAATCCTCGGCCTGTTCCTGTTCCTCCTCACCCTGCAGATTCCGGCTCGCGCCTGGGAGGTGATCATGCACGAGGGACGCCGCCATGTCCCGATCGAGGATGTTTCCAAGTTCTACCGCCTGCGGGACCCCTTGGTGAACGGCCCCGCCTTCACCCTGAGCGGGGCCTCGAAAACCATTCGCGGCCGCGCCGGGACTCGGGAAATTTACATCAATAATGTCAAATACATCCTCTGCTTTCCTGTAGAGCAGAAAGGCGGCCGCATTCTCATCTCGGCTATGGATGTCACAAAAATTATCGAACCAGTCATGCGACCGGGCCTCATTAAAAACGCCCATGCCGTCCGAACCGTCATCCTAGATGCCGGTCACGGGGGGCACGACAGCGGGGCAACAGGCCAGCGCGGCATTGAAAAAGAGGCTGCTCTCGATGTCGTGCTCCGCGCCAAGCGCCTACTAGAGCAGAATGGCTACACCGTGCGCCTGACTCGCTCGAGCGATGTCTTCATACCGCTTGAAGACCGCGCCGCCTTTGCCAACCGGTTTCTGAATGCCGTCTTCGTCAGCGTGCACTTCAACAAAAGCGGTGGAGGTGGAGCCTCAGGCATCGAAACCTTCGCACTCGCCCCGCGCGGCGTGCCCTCGATGGATGAGGAAAATTTCAGCTACAGCGACCTGAAACTGCACCCCGGCCATGGACAAGATGCCGAGAACATCGCCCTTGCCACGTCCCTTCATTCTTCCATGCTCCGCCACATGCGCCTCACCGACCGGGGCATCAAGCGCGCGCGCTTCGTCGTGATCCGGGACATCCGTATTCCCGGCGTGCTCCTCGAAGGCGGCTTCGTGAACCATCCGGTGGATGGCAAACTGATCGCATCCGCCGCCTACCGCGACGCCTTCGCCCGGGCCATCCTTGAAGGCGTGGGCCGCTACCGCAGCGCAGTCTCGGGGGAGACCAGCTACCAAGCCCCATCCGCAGTCGCCTCCGCCACCGATAAAACCTCCATCCCCGACTTGCGCCGCAACATTTCTCCACTTGGAATGCATCCCATGCTGAACGAAGCTGTCCAACGCGCTGCCGATTCGCTTAAAACCCAAGAATCTCCTGCAAAGGAAACCCAATCGGATGCTCACTGAAAAATCCACCGACCCCATCGGAGTCTTTGATTCAGGCATTGGCGGGCTTACGGTCGCCGCCGCACTGCAGAACCTCCTGCCTTCAGAAAATATTTTCTACCTCGGTGATACAGCCCGCGTTCCCTACGGCGGAAAAAGCCGCCGCACCGTCGAGCGTTACAGCATCGAGATCGGCGGTCTCCTGCTCGCAGAGCGCGCAAAGATAATCGTCGTTGCCTGCAACACAGCATCCGCGCTTGCCGTTCCCCGCATGAAGGAAATGTTCAAAGTTCCCGTGCAAGGCGTCGTCGCTCCGGGAGCTGCGGCAGCCGTGGCTTCGACAAAAAACAAAACCGTGGGAGTCATCGGCACCCGCGCCACCATTGCCAGCGGTGCCTACGAACACGCCATCCACTCACTCGACGCCGACATCCGGGTCATCAGTGTAGCCTGTCCTTTGCTTGTGCCCCTCATTGAGGAAGGCATGTTCGAGGACAAGGTGACGGACCTCATGCTCGCCCGCTACCTCGCCCCGCTATTGGCTGCTGGCATAGATACGCTCGTCCTTGGCTGCACCCACTACCCGCTCCTGCGAGAAGCCATAGCCCGCACAGCAGGCCCCACCGTAACACTCGTGGACTCGGCCGAAAACTGCGCCCTTGCCGTCAAAGCCCTCTTGGAAAAAAATACCCTCAACGCACCTCCCGAACGCCTCGGCAAACTCGATGTTGCGCTCACAGACGCCACTGAGCGATTCCTCCGAACCGCAGCAAAGGCCCTCGACCTGGAAATCGGCGATGTGACCCTCCGCTCGGTCCAGAGCGTCGAGAAGGCCTGAGAACTACTGTCGTTTCAGGCGTGGTATTCCTGCAGGCTTTTCACGCTGTATCCGTGCTTGAGCATGGCGCGAATGGCTTGAACACTGGCTCGAGCGGCACGGAGGGTGGTCATGGTCGGCACGCGGGCAGCTGTGGCGGCGCTGCGAATTGCGACCTCATCCTCGCGAGGCACTGCGCCATTCGGCGTATTTAGAATGAACTTCACTTGCCCGTTTTTGATCGAGTCCACGACATTCGGACGGCCTTCGCGGATTTTGAGCATGACGGGAACTTTGAGTCCGTTTTTTGCAAAATAGGAGGCTGTGCCTGTGGAAGCGTGGACTTTGAGTCCCAGCTCGACGAGGTCCTTGGCAATCTCGAGGGCGGCGAGTTTGTCGGAGTCCTTGACGCTGATAAAGACATCGCCCTTGAGCGGCAGCGCGGGCTGCGCAGACATCTGGCTCTTGGCATAGGCGATACCGAGATCGGGATCGATACCCATGACCTCGCCGGTGGAGCGCATTTCCGGCCCAAGAATAATGTCGATGCCGGGGAATTTGATGAACGGGAAAACGGCTTCCTTGACAGAGTAGTAGGAGGGGATGACCTCCACGGTGAAGCCGAGTTCGCGAAGGGTTTTCCCAGCCATGACCTTGGCGGCGAGCTTGGCGAGAGGAACGCCCGTGGCCTTGCTCACAAAGGGGGCCGTGCGAGAGGCACGAGGGTTGACTTCGAGAATGTAAACGACCTCGTCCTTGACGGCGAATTGCACATTCATGAGTCCCCTCACCTGCAACTCAATGGCCATGGCTTTGGTGGCACTTTTGATTGTCTCGAGAACTTGTGGTGAGAGCGAGAAGCTGGGAATCACGCAGGCGCTATCGCCGGAGTGGATACCCGCCTGTTCGATGTGCTCCATGACACCACCGATGACGCAGGTTTCGCCATCCGAGATGCAGTCCACATCGACTTCTGTGGCGTCTTCGAGGAATCGGTCCACCAGCACAGGGCGCTCGGGACTAGCTTCCACAGCGGTTCGGATGTAGCGCCGGAGGTCGGCCTCATCATGAACGATCTCCATGGCGCGGCCGCCCAGAACAAACGACGGGCGCACCAGCACGGGATATCCGATCCGGGCGGCGACCTCTACTGCCTCCTGCTCATTCGTAGCGGTGCCGCCTTGGGTCTGGCGCAGACCGAGTTTATCAAGCATCGCGGAGAAATGTTTCCTGTCCTCAGCCATCTCGATGCTGCAAGGCTGCGTGCCAATGATGTTGCAGCCATTGGCCTCCAAGCCTGCGGCGAGGTTCAGAGGCGTCTGGCCACCGAATTGCACGATGACGGCATCCGCCTTTTCGCGTTCGTAGATGTTAAGCACATCCTCAAGAGTGAGCGGTTCGAAGTAGAGCTTGTCGCTGGTGTCGTAGTCGGTCGAAACGGTCTCGGGATTTGAGTTCACCATGATGGTTTCCCACCCGAGTTCCTTGAGGGCGAAGGCGGCATGGACGCAGCAGTAGTCGAACTCGATACCTTGGCCGATGCGGTTTGGTCCACCGCCAAGGATGAGCACTTTCTTTTTATCGCTGGCGCGGGTTTCGTCCTCGTCGCCGTAGGTCGAGTAGTAATAAGGCGTGAAGGCTTCAAACTCGGCGGCGCAGGTGTCAACGAGGCGGTAGGTGGGGACAATGCCGGCGGCCTTGCGGGCCTTGCGGATCTCGGGCTCGGTGGATTTCGCAAGATGGGCGAGTTGGCGATCGGAAAAACCAAAGCGCTTAGCTCGGCGGAAGTCGACGGCTCCAAGAGGCGCAGGCAGTGCGGCGAGGCGTTTCTCCTCCTCCACGATAAGGCGTATGTGCTCAAGAAACCAACGATCGATCGAGGAAAGCTCGTGAACCTCCTCCACGCTGAGACCGGCGAGGAAGGCATAGCGAAGAAAGAAAACACGCTCAGCGCGCGGGATGCGAAGCTTTTGACGGATTGTTTCAATATCGGGATCGATGTCCTTGCCATCGGCTCCGTAGCCGAAGCGGCCGATCTCTAGAGAACGCAGGGCCTTCTGGAAGGATTCCTTGAACGTGCGTCCGATGGCCATCGCCTCGCCCACGCTCTTCATCTGGGTGGTGAGGGTTGGATCGGCCGTCGGGAACTTCTCAAAAGTGAAACGCGGAATCTTGGTCACGACATAGTCGATCGCGGGTTCGAAGCAGGCGGGAGTCACTCGGGTGATGTCGTTTTTCAACTCATCCAGCGTATATCCGACAGCCAGCTTGGCAGCGATTTTGGCAATCGGAAAACCGGTCGCTTTCGAGGCCAATGCAGAACTGCGCGAGACGCGGGGATTCATTTCAATCACGACCATGCGGCCATTGGCGGGATTGATGGCGAACTGGATGTTTGACCCGCCGGTTTCAACGCCGATGGCACGGATGACCGCAAAGCTGGCGTCGCGCATGGCTTGGTATTCCTTGTCGGTGAGCGTCTGGATCGGAGCCACCGTGATCGAGTCGCCGGTGTGCACGCCCATGGGATCAAGGTTCTCGATCGAGCAGATGACCACGCAGTTGTCGGCACGGTCGCGCATGACTTCCATCTCGAATTCCTTCCAACCAAGCAGTGATTCCTCCACCAGGACTTCGCTAACGGGTGAGAGGTCGAGGCCGCGGCGGCAGATTTCATCAAGCTCCTCGCGGTTGTAGGCGATACCGCCGCCAGCGCCACCGAGAGTGAACGCCGGGCGAATGATGAGAGGAAATGTGCCGATCTCGACTCCGACAGCGCGCGCTTCCTCAAGGGTGTGGGCGACACCCGAGCGGGCACAATCGAGACCGATCTCGAGCATGATGTTTTTGAAAATAAGCCGATCCTCGCCGCGCTTGATGGCCTCGGCATTTGCACCGATGAGGCGCGCGCCGTGGCGCTCGAGGGCACCGTTCTCAACCAGCGCCATGGCGGCGTTGAGAGCAGTCTGGCCGCCAAGTGTCGGCAGGACCGCATCCGGCTTTTCGCGCTCGAGGATTTTTTCAATGACCTCTGGAGTGATCGGCTCGATGTAGGTTCGCTGGGCGAACTCGGGATCGGTCATAATCGTCGCGGGGTTCGAATTCACGAGCACGACATCGTAGCCCTCCTCGGCAAGCGCTTTGCAGGCTTGGACGCCCGAGTAGTCGAATTCGCAGCCTTGACCGATCACAATGGGACCGGAACCAATGAGGAGGATTTTTTTGATCGAAGAGTCTTTTGGCATGGCGCGGGAGACTATGCGAACCCCCTCCCGCAGGGCAACGAAATGGTTCGACTAAAAATCAGCCGCGCTTCAGAACAAAAATATGGAACAACGAAAATACAGCACCGGCACCAAGGGGCGCCTGAAAAAACACAGCGACGAGTGCCGCGAGTTCATCCACTCCCACTCCCCGAGCTTCAGCCTAGCCAATGAATTCATCGAATCCATCGACCCGGAGCGTGAGGACAAGGCTTGGCAGCGGTTCATGTCCCCCGAAAGCGTCCTGCCGGAACTCGAGGCTTGGCTGCAGGGCGAAGCCCCGCCGCCACCAAAGAACTCCCTGCATCCCAAAGTGCTCACAGCCGCCCAGCTTGCTGCCGAGGGCGGTGCGGACGATCAAGGGTAGCGTTTCCCCCGATAGCCCGGATCAGATAAAATCCAAATCTCAATCGGGCAAATGCGCACCCTTTTCTTGACCTTGGGGGAGGGCTTCAGTATTTCCGTGCGTCTGCGTCGCCGAAGTGCGCGTCGCCGCCTACACCATGAGAATTCTCCGAAACGTCAAACACCTCTTCATTGCCCTGTTGCTCCCCTTCGCCGCCCTGTCAACAGGCACCTCGACCCTTCACGCACAGCCAACGGCAGAGTCCACCGGACCAGTGATTAAAGACATCGCTGTCGAGACTGTCGGAGCTCCCAGCATTTCCAAAGATCGCGTTCTTGCGAACCTCGCTACGAAGGTCGGCAAGCCCTACAGCGAGCGGACAGCAGAGCAGGACGTGCGCGCCCTTTACCAGACCGGCGGCGTTTCCAACGTGCGAATCTTTGCCGAACCTCTCGGCGATGGTGTGAAAGTCACCGTGCTCCTCCAAGGCCGTCCCGTGGTGGAAGAGGTCATCATCGAAGGCGCCCAAGACATCCCGCTCAACCGCGTGCGCCGAGACCTAGGAGTGAAACCCGGCGATGTCGTGAATGACGAAAAAATCGAGCAGGACCGCCAAAAAATCCTGAGCCTTTATGAGGATCGGAATTACTCCGATGTGAACGTGCAGTATCGCGTGGAGGAAATCGCCGGAAAAAACCGCGCCCGCGTCATTTTCGCCATCACTGAAGGCCCAAAGTTGATTGTCAAAAAAATAGTTTTCAACGGCAATGACTCGGTCCTCTCCAAAGACCTCCGCGCCGTGATGAAGACCAAGCCTCTCGATATTCTCACCTTCTTCAATAAAAGCGGACGCCTCACACCGTCGCAGGTTGAGGAAGACCGCGCTGCCATCCGCACTCTTTACCAGAATCGGGGCTTTGCCGACGTGGATGTCGCCCAGATTGAAACCCAACCTCTGGAAAAAGGCGGGGTCGAACTTGTCGTCAATATCACAGAAGGCACGCAATACCGGGTGAACAACATCGCCATCGATGGCGTGAACATCGTCCCCCCGGGAGAGGTTTCCAACCTACTCAAAATGAATGCCGGACAACTTTTTACCCCCAAGGGCATGAGCGCGGACATCAAGGCCATCAGGGATTTTTACGGCAGCCGTGGCTATGTCGATATGACGATTGCTCCCGAGGTGCTGCCATCCGGCCCCGGAGCTGTGAATCTCACTTACCGCTTGGAAGAAGGCGTTCAATCCTACATTAACCTCGTTAATATCCAAGGAAATACAAGAACCCAAGACCGCGTGATCCGCCGTGAATTGGCAGTGAAGCCCGGCGAAGTTTACGACACAACGCTCGTGGATGTGAGCAAGAAGCGCCTAGAGAACCTAAACTACTTCTCCCGCGTGGAGACCCAGCCCACCGACACAGTCGTTCCGGGCCGCAAAGATTTGAACGTGATCGTAGAGGAGAAACGCACTGGTTCCTTCAACTTCGGCGCGGGCTTCAGCACAATCGACAGCTTGATTGGCTTCGCTGAAATCCAACAATCCAATTTCGATATCACGAACTGGCCAAACTTCACAGGCGGCGGCCAGCGCTTCCGCATCCGCGCCCAATATGGTCTCCTGCGCCAAGACTTCGTCGCATCCCTTACCGAACCATGGTTCCTCGGATTCAAGCTCTCCGCAGGTGCCGAGGCTTATTACCGGAATGCCGACTTCCTCTCGGCCGTTTATGCCCAAGAAAATGCTGGTTTCGCCCTGCAAACACGCCAGCAAGTCTGGCGCGCACTCTCCGCAAAGTCGGAATACCGCTTCGAGCGCGTCGTGATCTATGATGTCGGCGATATTGTTGATCCTTACAGCACTTTCAGCAGCAATGGTAAAGCAGGGCCCGTTATCGAAGATTCCGCCGGCACTTACTACAAGAGCGCCCTGACTGGATCACTCGTCTGGGACACGCGTGACAGTCTTTTCCTTACACGCAAGGGTGAACTAGTAGAACTCACAGGCTTCGTGGCCGGAGGATTCCTCGGCGGCACTGTGCAAGATTACGGCATTTCCTTAGAGGCAGCCAAATATGTGCCACTCCCGTGGGATCTCATTTTCCTCGCCAAAGGCCAGATAGCTGTCACCAATGGCTGGGGAACCGACCAATCCTCGAGCGATGATGGCTACGGGAATGGCGTTCCTATTTTCGACCGCCTTTACCTGGGAGGAGCCAACAACATGCGCGGCTTCAACTTTCGTGAAGTTGGACCAGTTGATGGTGATGGCAACCCTATTGGCGGCAACTCACTGGCTTATGTAACTCTGGAACTCACCTTCCCGATCATCAGTCGCGTGCGCGGTGCATTCTTCTCGGACGCAGGTTTTGTGAACCCAGATGCCTATGATTTCGGAAGTTCAGGTGCCAATGTGGATATCGGCTTCGGTCTGCGACTCGACCTGCCCATCGGCCCGATCCGCGTCGATTACGGCATCCCTGTTATCTACGACAGCTGGAATGGACCTCCCGGAAAATTTAACTTCAACATCGGATACCAATTCTAAAAACATGGTTGCAGACACTCTGCAACCTTGACCAAAAACCCGCTGATATGCAATCTGCCCACGGGAATTCATTTTAACCCAATAAACAAAATAAAAACCACAATGTTCAAACCACTACTCTCAGCTGCCATCCTCACCACCGCCGTGCTCGCGTTTGCGCCATCCGCAAACGCCCAGATGAAGGTCGGCATTCTCGATATGAATGCCGTTTTCACCCAATACTACCGCACCAAGGATGCCGAGGCGAAACTCAACGAATCCCGCGCCGCCGCGAAAAAAGAACTCGATGACCGCCTCGAAACCCTCAAGAAGGCGATGGAAGAAATCAACAAAATCAACGCTGACCTCGAAAAACCCGAACTCAGCAAAGACGCCAAGGACAAGGCCGCCAAATCGCGTGATGAAAAAGTCGCCGAAGCCCGCAACCTCGATCGTGAAATCGCGGAATTCCGTGGCACCCGTGAGCGCCAACTTCAGGAACAGTTCGTCCGCATGCGCAAAGACATTATCGACGACATCATGAAAATTGTTAACGACAAGGTCAAAAGCGCAGCCTACGACATCGTTCTCGACAAATCCGGCATGAGCATGGGCCAAGTTCCCGTCGTGCTCTTCTCTGCTCCGAACCTCGATTTCAGCAAAGACATCATCGAGACGCTGAACAAAGACGCTGGCAAGGCTTCAGCCACCAAGAAACCCTAATGACTCTCCGTGATCTTGCCGGGCGTGTGAACGCCCGGCTCGCTCCGGAAGCGGGGGATGTCGATATCTCAAATGTAGCCTCCTTGGCTGACGCCAATCCAGGTGACATCTCCTTTTTCGGAAATCCCAAATACATCAATGCGCTGAGGAAAACTCGCGCAACTGCGGTCCTTCTTCCAGAGTCATTTACGGAGGAAGTTCCAGTGCACTGCCTGTTTGTTCCAGATCCAGCGGCGGCATTTGCACAGATTCTGCCCCTTTTCACCCCACAACCCATCGTCCGAGCCCTTGGCATTCATCCGACTGCGGTCATTTCGCCGGATGCGGAAATCGGCGAGGGTTGCTCGATCGGTGCCCACGTGGTCATCGAATCAGGAGCCAAAATCGGCACCAGATCCGTCATTGAAGCCCAGTGTTTTATCGGACAACAAACCACACTGGGTGAAAACTGCCATCTTCACCCAAATGTTACAGTCCGTGAACGTTGCCTCATTGGAAGCCGGGTTATTCTTCATTGTGGAGTCGTGGTGGGAGCCGATGGGTTTGGCTATGAATTCCGAGATGGAAAACAGCAGAAAATCCCACAGACCGGCACCGTGCAGATTGACGATGATGTCGAAATCGGATCAAACTCCGCCATAGACAGAGCCCGTTTCGGTCGCACATGGATTCAACGCGGCACGAAGATCGACAACCTCGTCCAGATCGGCCACAACGTGACGATTGGCGAGCATTGCGTCCTCTGCGCCCAAGTCGGCATCTCCGGCAGCACCCGCATCGGAAATTATGTCACACTCGCTGGCAAGGTCGGCCTCAGTGGACACATCGAGATCGGTGATCAAGTCATGATTGGGGCCATGTCCGGATTGGCCAAAAACGTGCCGCCAAAAACAATCATGTTCGGCGCACCAGCCCAACCCATCCGCGAATACAAAGAAAATTACGCACTGCTGAAAAACATTCGCAAACTCTACAATCGTGTCAAAGCCCTCGAGGCAAAGAATCCCGACTAGTGCAATTACCCCGCTGCCTTGATGACCACGCTTGAAGTCCTCAACGCGGCGACCTCCTACTTGGATAAACAAGGCGTGGAAAGCCCTCGCCTGAATGCAGAGTATCTCCTTGCCCACGTTCTTGGTAAAAAAAAACGCATCGACCTCTACATGGAGTTTGAGCGTCCGCTCGGCGAAAAAGAACGCGCCCCGCTGCGTGACTTAGTCAAACGCCGCACCGAGGGTATACCGCTCCAGCACCTCCTCGGCACAGCGGAATTCTGCGGCCACCTTTTCACCTGCGACCCTCGGGGACTCATTCCCCGCCCCGAGACCGAGCAACTTGTGGAACTCATCCTCAAAAGCTCTCCCAACGCGTCGAGCATTCTGGACGTGGGCACTGGCAGCGGTGTGATTGCCATCAGTCTCGCCCTTGCCGTGCCTGCCTCCAAAGTCTCCGCCTGCGACCTCTCGCTCTCTGCCCTATCGCTGGCACAAGAAAATGCCGCCCGCCACCAACTCGGCGAGGGCATAGTTTTCCTCCAATCCGACCTCCTCGCCGCCATTTCCGAGACCTTCGCCGTCATTGCCGCCAACCTCCCCTACATCCCAAGCGCGGATATTCCTAGCCTCTCGCGCGAGGTCCAAAAGGATCCCCTCACCGCGCTGGATGGCGGCCCTGACGGACTCGTGCTCGTCGAACGACTAATAGCCGAAGCCACATCCCGACTCGTTTCCGGCGGACTACTCGCGCTGGAAATCGGGTATGACCAAGCCGAGCGCGTCATGGCACTCCTCGCGGCCAACAATTATCGAGACATCGCCGCCCATCGCGATTATCAAGGCACTCAACGATTCGTTTCAGCACGACATGGATAAAATTTTGGTTCACGGCGGACGCCGTTTGCGCGGTAACGTCAAAATCAGCGGTTCAAAAAACTCCGCCCTCCCAATACTCGCCGCCACCCTTCTCACAAAAGAACCCTGCACGATTTCGCGCGTTCCAGACCTTAGTGACATTCACTACATGCTCACCATCCTCAGCGAACTCGGATGCGAGGTGGAGCGAGCGAGTGGCACGGTTCAAATCAGAGCCGAAAAAATCACCACCCAGGCCCCCTACGACATCGTGCGCAAAATGCGCGCCTCCGTTTGTATCCTCGGCCCACTGCTCGGCCGTGAGCATGAGGCCACCGTTTCTCTTCCAGGCGGCTGCGTCATCGGCGACCGACCAATCGATCTTCACCTGCGCGGCTTCGAGGCCCTAGGCGCTGCCGTAAAGGTCAGCGGCGGCAATGTGAAGGTTCTCGCTCCCAAGCTCACTGGAGCCACTGTTTCTCTCCGTAGCACATTTGGCTCCACAGTCCTCGGCACAGGAAATGTCATGATGGCCGCCGTGCTGGCGGATGGCACTACCGTCATCGACGGAGCCGCCGAGGAACCCGAAGTCGTCGATCTCGCGAATTTCCTCATCGCCATGGGCGCAAAAATCGAAGGCGCCGGAACCCGCACGATCACGATCGAGGGCGTGAAAGAACTCCACGGCGCCGAGCACGAGGTCATTCCCGACCGCATCGAAGCGGGCACCTTCCTTGTCGCCGGAGCCATCTCGGGGGATGAAGTGACTCTCCATCGCGTGAACCCAGACCACCTCCAAGCTGTTATCTCCCCGCTCCGCGAGGCTGGCTTTAAAATCGAAACCAACGGTAGCAAAGTCTCCATCGCACCCGGCACCAAACGCCGTCCCCTCAAACTCGACACGGTCCCCTACCCTGGCTTTCCCACGGACATGCAGGCCCAAATGTGTGCCCTGCTCGCAAACACAGAAGGCATCAGTGTCGTGAGCGAACATGTCTTCCCAAATCGCTTCATGCACATCGCGGAACTCAAACGCATGGGCGCAAATATCGACCTGCAAGGCGCCACCGCCGTGATCACCGGCGTCCCCCAACTCAGCGGCGCCCCCGTCATGGCCAGCGACCTCCGAGCCTCAGCAGCACTCGTTCTCGCCGGCCTGCAAGCCGACGGAATCACCGAGGTGAACCGCGTCTACCACATCGACCGCGGCTACGAATCCATCGATGAAAAACTCAACGAACTCGGAGCCGAAATCGAGCGCGTCAAAGCCTGAGCCCGAACAAAAACCCGCCGGAAAAAAAATAAAAAATCCCGATTGACTAACTCCCACACTTCGCCTTACTCTGCACCCTGCTTTGCTTGCAGCCATAGCTCAATTGGATAGAGCATCTGACTACGGATCAGAAGGTTTGAGGTTCGACTCCTCATGGCTGCACCACTCTCCCCCAAGGGTTTGCGCGTCCGATTTTGGACTCATCGACCCAACCTTGCCCGTAGAAGTATCAAAATTTTTTCAGTTTTTGATACTTTTGCCCTTGTCGCTCCTCGAAAAAAAAGGAGAACCTCGAGGTGAAAAAATTAGAA
>Ga0209189_1000224_pt1 | contig 49754 bp, 47 predicted proteins | sample C_130820_EF_Meta_FD_187308 | JGI IMG/M metagenome (GOLD analysis project Ga0209189, IMG submission 187308) | Freshwater microbial communities from Lake Croche, Canada to study carbon cycling - C_130820_EF_MetaG (SPAdes) (version 3) | ecosystem: Environmental > Aquatic > Freshwater > Lake...
CAAACAAAGCGGTTTTTTACTGGAGGCAAGTATCCAATCGTAAGTGTAAAAAGCAGTGTTGATGGCTATAGTTATAATGTGCGTGATATGCCTGATAAGCAGGATGCAGCAGATATGATGGCTCGCATTCGTCTTAAGATGAAGAAACTCAAGATTCACCTCGAGTCGAAGTTTCCTGATAAGCCACAGGTACAACAGCTTACTAGAAACTTTAATGCAGAGGCACATCGTCTAGGAGAGGCCACTCCTGAAGATGAATTTACGAGTTTCAGTGTCAATAAGGGTGAATCCGTCCATTTCTGCCTCCGACAGCGTGAGGGTTCGAATGAATCTATCGTCAATGAAAATATTATTACCTTTGTGGCAATACATGAAATGGGTCATATTATAACAAAGACTATAGGGCATGGACCGGATTTCTGGAACAATTTTGCATGGCTTCTACAAGAATCTGAGACCATTGGAATATATAAGAAGGAGAATTTTGCAGCACATCCCGTCTCATATTGTGGAATGAAGATAACTGATGAGCCGACCTATGATCCATCAAAGGATGGCACTGATATGTCAATAGGGACAGCGAACTGATGTGCGCGACTCGCATAATTCAAGACTACCTACCAAATAGATGGCAACGGCCGATGAAGTTCAATCGTATATTGAATCTATTTTAGATCCAAAGCCGATTGATGTTTTTGAAAGTTTATCCGAACTGAAAGTCCTATTATATGACTCTCCAACCGAAGAGCCGAAGGAGCTTCATTTCAAGTCTATATACCCATTCATGACGATACTCGATTTGAAGCTTGCGATTTATGATAGGCTTAAAATGGATGACAGGGCACTCCCTGACTTTGTTTTCCTAGCGAAAACGATTATTTTAAAGGGTAAGAAAATAACACCAGTTGAGTTTAACTGGTCGCTTTCAGCTGCACCGACTGAGCCAATATCACTTTATTCACCCTTTTCTCTTATTGAACCTGATCCGCGTTTTGTGGAGTCCTCAGGTACGAGAATCAATAATGCTCGTACTCAGACTGATCGTGTTCTATTAGAGGAGAAATACTCGACTGGTGTACCTGTCATTCATGCCTACTTGTATTCTGCAGTAGATAAATCGATTCCTGGTATTCGCCCTATGAGTGAGTATGAATGGAATGGTCGTATTTATCCCTATTTTCCAGCGATTCCTCTATTAAATGATAAGCCGACTGATTTACAGCGTCAAACAGCGCGTACTCTTACGCGTGCCTTTATAAGAAAGCGGCAGTTTTTCACAAGACTTGAGAATATTTTAAATGGCGGTGATCCAGTCTATTATATCACTCTGAAGTCGGTTTCATCCATGGTACTAACCTTTAAAACACCTGAGAAGATTCCAGGTATTGAGAGTGTTTTTTATACGGTACCTGTGTCAAATCTTATGCCATATATGCGCCTTTTACCTGTTGAGGGTGATGCTATTTCAAAGATCCATATGGTTGGAGATATTCCAGATGTCGAGAGTCCCGATTTTTTACGCCAGTGGTCTCAGGAGAGAAATCCTACGCCTGATCGCGATTTTGTTCTCGTGAAGATCGCGATAAACAGAGGGGCGTCACCTCTCTATTCAACAATGCGTCTCTATGATGATGGCACTGCTGATCTCACTCTGGAGCCGAGAAGGGGTATTCTTTCCTTAAATACGGAGCCTGAATTGGAGAATTTCCCCAAGGCTGTCACAAATGCTATAGGTGGATTTTCATATCTGACACGGGCTCCTCAGCTTACAAATGGTATTTTTTCATTTGATATTAATTTGAGAGATGTTATAAAATCTAAATTGGGTGCGGCTGAAATTCGTGCGAAACTTCCAATTTTTTCCGCCATCTTCCAGGAGATTCGCGGAATTCCAGAAGATAATGCCGAAATTGTATTGCGTTATAAATTGGTAAGTAACTTTTTTAGAGAGGATGTAATTGAGGCCTTTATCACAATGCTTCGTGGTAGAAAGGCTCTGAGAGGTGAGGTTACAATTGCAGATATCCCAGATCTTGTTGCAGAAGAATTCCAGATATCAAAGGATAGAGCGCGGCATTATGTAGAGAAAAATATACAGACTGCGAGTGATATCATTATGGTTAATCCAGAGACGAAGGAATACTCATTAAATAATAATACGGGTATTGATATTGCTATTTTTACGAACGAGCATCCGCACTATAAGTTCAAGATATACAATGTAAATTCGTATATAAATATGCAACGCTTGATTACCTTTGTTTCTCTATTAATTAGTCGGCCAGAGAAGGAGTTTCATGTTCCTGAGGAACATGTTGCTGAATACAAATCTGCAGAGATAGAGGAGGAAGAGGAAAAGGAAGAAGAGGAACAGGAGGCCCCTGTTGCAGCTGCAGAGGCTCCTGTTGCAGAAGAAGCAGTATTTGAAGATATGAATGACGGTGAAGAGGCTGCTGCAGAATCTGTTGTAGAGGCTCCAGCAGATGATGTTCCTGATTATCTTCTTAACTTTGCCGATGATGAGATAACATTAGAACAGGAACATGCGGCTGAAGAGGCTGCAAAGGCTGAAATCGTCGAGGGTGTTGTTGAAACTGTTGCCGCAAAGGTTGAACCCGCAAAATTCACAGTGAAAAAGGTAAAGATAGAGGAACCCTCGGCGCCCCCAGCATCCTTGGCGCTGATAAATGAAACAGTGCAGACTGGCCGCCGCGAGGAGGGCCTCGAAACATATTTCTCAGAAAAATTAAAGTCCGCCGATCGTAGATTATTCGAGTTTCCAACAAAGTTAAACAGTGAGAAGTATACAGTTCAATGCGGGTCAAATGTCGCAAGACAGCCGGCAGTTCTGAATGAAATGCAGTTTCAACGTATGAAGGATGAGTATAAGGATGCAATCGATAGTGGCGAGATCACATTTTTCCAGTTTCCTCTTAATAAGGATAAGAAGGCTAATCCTTACAATCCTGATCCGAAGAAGGAATACTACACAATAATGCGTTATGGTTCATCTCCTCGTACACAGAATTATTATATATGCTGCAAATATTTTTGTGTTCGTGATGTAATCATGGTTCGCGAAAAGGAGCTAATTGGAACAGTACTAAGACGCCCAGTAAAACAGGCCGATGGAAGTTTACGCACAACAAAGGAGCCTGGAACCTGTCCCTTTTGCGAGGGTCTTGTAGTGAAAAACAAGCGTTTTCCTGGAATAAATGAGGTCATTATTGAACGCAAACCAACACAGGGTAAGCCAAAATTCCAGATCGGTTTCTTAAAGGTTATCACTCATCCAGAGGGATTCCACCTCCCCTGTTGTTTCAAGGAAGATCAGCCAATAAGAATAGGCGAACATGCGGCCTTTCCAGACACGGAGCAGATTATACAGAGTGCAACAGTTGCACCAGATGCACCGGTTGATGAGACATTTGCCGTAACCGATGAGACAACTCTTCTGGAGGCAATAAGTGTACCCTATGAAACGACTCTTCTAACTGTACGAACTGCATCAATTGTTGGTAGTGAGAAACTCCCTCTCGATCCCGCTCTTAAAAAGATTAAGAAGGTGCTTCGTTATGATAAGACAACTGGTCGCAGAATTGATATTGAGGAGGAGTCAGGTCGCGCCGTGGCCCCTGAAATTACACAGCCTCAAATTGGAATTCTTCCACCCAAGCTAAATGAATATTTCGCGCAGGTTCCGAGTGATCTTGTTTCACGCACCTTTAATCCGCAGAAATTGACACCAGGGTCTAGAGGCTTCTTACGTATAGGAGTACAGAACTCCGTTAGATATCGTAATGATTCTTTCCTCGCAGCTATTGCGATCTATTTTTATAAGATGGATACGGTCGAAGAGATTAAGAACATGTTAATAGATGTTATACAACCGCGTGTATTTTTATCGATGAATTATGGCAATTTTGCACTTGAAATGTACAATCCAATGTGGGTGCCCCGTACAATTGTAGAAAATCCAAAGGGACTCGCTCCCACTCGCGAGCAAATTAAGAATTGGGCGTACGATCATTTAAGAATTAAGAAACTCACCGCTAAAAATGAGGACCTGGTAAAGCGTGCTTATCTTTCATACGATAGATTCCGCTGGTGGCTTACATCAACCAAGACCCGTAAGGAATATCGGCATTTCGCCCATTTTCTCTCGCTGCCAGGTTTAATGAATATTGGAAAACGCTCTTATGCACTTGATTCATCAAAGGTAGCAGAGTATCGCCGACCTGGAATCGTTTTTATTGTGCTTGATATTCTAGAGTCTGGTGAATTAAAGGTGAGATGCCCGCCATATGCGATGCAAAATGAGGTACTTGCGACTTCGGATGTCGGATTCCTCTTTCACCACTATTATGGTATATGGGAACCCGTGTTTTACTATGATAATAAGGCACTTCTCAATGGCGATTTGAATCAGTCGTATCTCACCTTTTCAGGACTCAGAGAGGGTGATTTAATGACTGATAAGTTTCCTCCCATCATTCGCAAACGACTTGATGAGTTCAGATCACAGTGCTCCTCTAGAACTGGTGGACTCGGTATTTATACAAGTTCTGCTGGTATCAAATCAACGAAGATCGCACCTCTGTCTGTTGTGAAAAAGATGTTATCTGCCAATCAACTCTATGGTTTTATACGCGATGCCTATAATCATATTGCAGCTCTTGTTTATCGGATTGAGCCGACAGGATTAATTGCGGTACCAGTCATCGATGATGGCCTCAGTTTCATTGACTTGGAGTATAAACTTATTATGGACTGGGATGATTATGAACCGGCGACAATCGCACAGGTTGTATCTTTCTATAGAAAGTATGTGGAACCGATCTTTCCAACACTCTATACAATAAAGAGTGCTGTTCGTACCAACTCAACGCAGCGCATTGAATCAGTTCAACTCTCGAATGGTCTCTATATTCCAGTGGCTGTTACACAGGATGTTCCAGCGAATATAATTTTACCCGAGCCAATTCAAAAGATTGATGAAATGGAGTGGTCTATTAATAAAAAGATTGTTGTAGAGTCAACGGGCTCTGCAGATCAGATTGATAGCATGAGTCAGTTGAAAGTGAAAGAGTTTAATGAGAGTTTCGAATATCTTAGAATTACATTTTCAAATTGGCTGAACTCTCATGAAAATGGCGGACTCTTCAGAAGAGAATTAGAGGATGTAATTTTTTCGAAGGAATTTCCACTCTACGAAAAACGGCGGCGTCTCCAAATTAAGATTGCTCCAATTATCGAGAATTGGATCGCAGAGAAGGATGAGGATCGTGCCAGACAGATTAGTATTCTAAGAAAAGATTGTACTCTACTTGCTGAAAAGGACTGCAATGGACTCTGTTCCTGGAAGCAAGAGACTGGAAAATGTTTAATTCATGTATCAAAGCCTGAGAACGGCTCTGGCGGTTTTATTCTTCTTCTTCGACTTATTGATGAACTTATACGGTTTGGTGAGCGGCGCAAGCAGATTTTTGAGAAGCGCGTCTCTGAAATTGCGGCGCTTACAGGGGCTGTTCGCGAAAAAAATCAGTACATCATACCTGAGAGATCATACACATGGACGGAGATGCTGCGGAATGATTGGACGAAGGTCAGCGCAGATTCACCGGTCTTCGTCGAAGAAATGACGACTGAAGAGGGTCTGGACCAAGTCGCCACTGTTGCGCCAGCTAGTGAATTGAGTAAGATTCCAGATGCTGTGGCTAAGATAATAAACCCCTCTGGGGTCGATCCGATCTTTAATAGACTGCGCCTGTATCCATCACCAAATAGCATTGGGCCCCTACTTGCCCTTTTACAGGTGAATGTATCTGAAATTGGACTTACTGGAATGAAACTAGATGAAAAGTCCATGTCTGCACTTGTTAAAAAGTCGCTCATTCCTATTTTGCAGATCAATCTGCAGGAGACCGATCCAGCCAAGCGTATAATAGGAATCCGCCCTCCTCGTGACAGATATCAGAAGTATGCGATTTTTATTATTCAGGAGGATGGGACTCCTGCGATAATTGTTACAGATCCTGAGGCGCCGGCGCTCATACAAAGTGGGGACTTGACGGCGGAAATAAAAAGACTGTTTTCAGATAAAAATATAACTAAAACAGTATTTATAGTCTCTAAATAGCCGCCTTGCGGTCATCTAGCATATCCTGAATTTCAGTAGTCAGGCGATTTAGCTGAAAACGCTGATAGTTTGCATTATCAGGGTGCAGGATAATTAAATACATATCGGAGATTTTCAGACCATAGTAGGTCTCCAAAAACCAGCGATATGTATTCAGCTGTAGGGTATAATGCCAGTAATTTGCATTAGGAAGATGATCGAGAGGGGCGTACCCGTTCTCCCAGCTGTTTTCCATCTTAATATCCTTTGAGCGCTTCCAGTCGTAGATTACATAGGAATCATCGGACTTTCTGTAGAAAACCATATCAATGGAGCCGGCCAACTTGTACTCCTCGCTCCAGACCTCCCACTCACTCCGATAGGGTACGAGATCACCGCTCACATCATTCCAGAAGTTCATGAAATACTTCCATTCTTTCGTAGAAAATACTGGAGCGGCAATAATCTCTGGATGACCGTGGAGAAACTGCTCGATGGCGAGATGCATTGCTGTGCCGGCCTCAGATGCAGACTTTCCATTTGCATCCCACTCCGCCTTGATTTTCTTCGCTGTCTTTCCGAAGTACTTGTTTGTCGGCCACTTTGGTGATGACATCATCTTCTTGATGACGGCATCAGCATCAAAGTGGGGGAAAAACTTGTGAATAAATCCGGTACAGCTCGTCCACCCCTTGTAGGTTCCATTCACAGTGTAAGTGTGCGTTGGTTCATCAAAACTGATAGAATCATCGCGCGGATGCTTGTTTTTTATACTAAGCTCCTGCCATGGTTGCGGCATGCGGTTAGTTCTATCTATATATATAGGCATTACCTTTAGATAAGAATGCCAAATGTTTTTATGATCGTATTTTCTCACGAAGACTACAATGGAGCCAATATAATACCATCAGATGATACGACTCCTCGCATAGTTTATGCAACAATTGATGGTGCGGAAAATGCTCTAACCCAGATGATAGAGGGTCTGTCGAATTATTCGCCTGCGCTTTATGGAGAGGCCTATCCTATTGAAAACACTACGGCTAGAAATGAAATCGCTAAGAAGGGTTCTGCAGTTTATGGATGGACACGCGATGCTGGTGATGATGGTGAAATAATACAGTATGGTATCTATATTATTGTATTGCCTCTAGAGTAGTAGAAATGCCTCCTTCGCTATTTTTAATGGAAAGAAATAAGACAAGAAAGTTAAAAGGTCAACTGGGAAAGAGTGCAAAGCGGAAGGCACGCCGCGAGGCACTTGTTATGTCCCATAGACGCGGAACTCAGCGCTCGGCTCCAGTAGCTCTTGCACCGATCAAAATACCAAAGAAGGAGCTCAAGAAGATTGCGATGGCGGTTGATCTTGAGCTTCGTAGATCTGCTCGTATTGCTACGCGTAAGAGCAATAGTGCTTCTGCTGTAGCGACTGCACCTGTTTCAGCGCGGAGTGCCTCTCTAAAGAAGGCTGCAAAGTCTGCGTCTGCAAAGACAGTTTCACTACTCTACCCGTCGCTTCTCAGTGGCCCTGCTCCTGGTGTTCTAAAGAGCAAGGTCGATAGTGCATGGGCTAAATATATAGATCAGAAGCGTCGTAATGCTGGAGTTCAGCGTTTGCGCGTAAATAGAGAGCCGGCGAACTCTGAGCTAAACTCGCTCGCTACGAGTTTATCTAGAACATTTGGCGATGTGAGTACTCGCTATGCGGGCCCGAAGAGACATCATTTAACTGAGGGCAATGAGCGGAAGCTTGCAGTGATTGCTGAGAATGAGAATGAGAACAAGTAACAATAGTACTTACCGCCATGTACTTAATTTAAGTACACGGCTCTGATGGCTAGAACGAGAAGCTAAAGTTACTCCAATGACATAAGGCCACCTTGTGGCCTTATCCATGGGGAGTACTTAACTTCAGTACTAGCCGTTAACAGTGAAAAAATAATGATGATAATATTTATTATCATTATTTTTATGGTGGCCGTTAGGCTCATCAGAATCCAGCTAACTCCATCATCATCTTACCCATCTTATTATCACCCTCAATTGATCCATTATTCTTCCGCACACCACCAAGGTCGCTCGAACTAGAGCCAGGTGCATAGTATAGAAGTGTCATACCCTTTTGCCGCACGGCCTCCACGATCTTTCTAAACCGTGCATCAGTCTCCCAGCGCTGTCTGAGTCCCTCCATTAGGACATCATCCTTCTGTGTCGACCACTGCGCCGGGTCAAAGGTCGACTTATACTTCTTGAAGGCCGCGGGGCTGATCGCATTCCGCACTGCAACACTTTCCGCCTTCAGAATCTCTCTGTTACGCTTCTCTGTGATAGGCTTCTTTCCACCCTCAGACTCCAGTAGACGCTGTCTGAGGAACTCCTGATGGATCGAGCCGTCATTACTAAACACCGCGGTAGCAACATCTGGCGTCGTTGAAGCTAGACGCCACTTCTGCGCGGCCAAGTAGTGCTCGAGGCTTGGATACTTCACACCCTCAACCTCGGGATCCTCAATAGGGAAGGGGGCAGATGGTGAAAGCCACTGGCCGGCTGTCTTATCTCCGATTTTTAGAACATCCTTCTCAGCCGCTGAATCGAAGAACTGGAAGAGCTCTCCAGAAGCATAGGTTGGAACCGCTGGAAGAGCCTCCTTCGGCTTGGCTACGGGAATTACACTGCCTGTTGCATCGATTTCAGCCTCAGCCTCAGCCTCGGGTAATCCGGCCACACTGTTTACTGCATTCCGCTTTAGCGAAACCAGGCCAGAAGCATCCGTCTCCAGTGGGCTCGCCTGGCGCTTCCGCTGAAAGATAAACCAGCGATTCAGGAAGGAGAACTGCTTGATCGCATCAGGCATCTTATATTTCTCTCCAGCCTTCTTCGCCATCTCAAAGGATACATCAAAGGTACTCGTGCTTTGTACTAACTTCGCCTTCTTCAGCTCATCCCCGCTGAGTAGCTCGCATCCCACCTGTTTCAAGGCATTCTCTAGTGTCTTGATATTCACCAGGAACTCCCGCCCAATATCACCCGTCGTAACGAAATCAACACTAATAGGAAGTCCCAGCGAATCATCGCCCTCAGGAAACTCGTCCTCCTCATAGTCCTTTATGATTTTCCAAAGTGTGGCATCACCCTCCAGACCAACGCGCGCACCACCCTTCGGTACACCGCGTAGAAGATCAAAGACCTTCTCGCCATCAAAGCAGGCGCCAATAAAGTATCCGCCCACCTTGAGATTATCCCCAATATTCTTCACGAAACCTCTCAGAGTCTCTGGGGTCTCGAAGAAGTAGTGAAGCGCAAACATACAGCTCATACAGTCCGCACCGAGCTTTAACCGTGAGGCACCCTCCTTATCAACGAAGGTGGGGATTGGGCCAGTCGGTGGCTTACGGCCAAGAACACTGCGTAGAATGTTCTTATCCTCCTCCGTCATGCCAGCATCGCCATTTACATAGTTCTTTGCGGAGTTTCCTACCGCAAAGATCATGGGTGGCACGCCTGAATCACGCCCACCATTATTAATAATGGTATCCATATAGCGACCATAGGCACTATCATTTTCACCGCGAATGTTTTCACCGGCATAATCTACACCGAGAACGAAGGAGACATCACGCCGCCGCCAGATCTGAAGGTCCGCTGCTACACCACAGGCGGTGTCAATCAGAGTCTTTCCACGCCCCTGAAGAGCAGTGCTATAGAGGATTCGCTCCTTAATCCACTTATTGTGGAAGTCGCGCATGCCACGCGTAAGCATCTTGTTCTCAACTGGGGCCTTTCTGTCATAATACTTTTTCGCCACAGCAGTCTGCTCGTCAGTGAGGCGATTCAGTTCGGCCTGCTCCTCCTCTGACGGCTGATCCGAGCCCTTACGAATCATAAACTCCGTAATCGGATCATAAATGCTATTCCAGTTGTCGTTCGCTACCATATCCGAGTTAAGAGTGCGTCCAATAACACCAAGCTGGAAGCGCTCGGTCTTATCCATACGAACACGGAGAGGTATCCAACGCCACCCTGGCGCCGCCTTCGGATTATAGGCCATCTCTACGATTGTGTTATCCTGAATGGGTTCATCACTGTCATGCGTCTTAACATAGGTCTCACCTGTATCAGGATCCTCATGGATTGGGAGATTGCAGATGCTCGCCATCAGATCAGGAAACTCCCGCGGTGTGAAAGGTACAGGCTTATAGTTATCCTTACCCTTCGAGCGCCGATCGCGACCAGGAAGATCACGCATGTTTAGAATCACATCGCGCGCATCGTCCTTTCTCGAGCCAACAAACAGCCGCAGAGTCTTATAGCTAACCGTTTCACCCGTATCAGGCTGAATGCCAACCGTTATCTTATCACGCGTAGTATCAGTGACCCGCTCCATCTTTACAAGGAAGTCGATAGTATTATCCTTTGATGGCTTCCACTTAAACTGCTCGTAGAAGGTTGAGCCGGCCTCAGCGGGGAGAGGTAGCTTATTCGGCGTGAAGATAAGACCATCGCGGTAGTATGGCTTTGCAGTATCTAGACACCGCTCCGCCTGGCGGAAAATGCTCGTAGCATCTGCACGACCAAAATAGAAGTCCTTTAATGATATCTGAAGCTTAGTGAGCGGTGTAATACTCTTAGAGAGTTTAGTCGGACCATCGCCCTTGTTCCAGGTCAGTATCCACTTCTTTAGTTGACCGTAGCGCGAGCTAAGAGCCTCCTCAGGCGCCGGCTCCTGAAAAGGAAACTGGCTTACATCCTTCTTGTCCGCTGCCAGAAAGATATCGAAGGCAAGGAACTGCTGGGTAGGCTCCTTGTCAATCGTGAGTGTTACCCATTCACCGTCAATAAGTGATTCACGACACTCTGGCTGCTCGAGACCTGTCTTGTAGACATTTCGCATACTCATGTCAATCAGAAACAGCTCACCCTTAGAGTCACAGAAGCCAAGACATCTGAGACCATCCGCCTTATCAGTTACATTATAGCCATCACGAATATTTGGAATCTTTGGCTCGCGATCACTCCGCATGTTTTTCACCTGCAGTGTTACAGGTGCAGGGCCGCGAAACTTCTTACTACCGACCATCGACGAGTAAGAGTCTAGAACCTTGCGAACCTGTGACTTGCGAATAAGAAGCGTGTTCTTCTGAACGCCGCGAAGAACCTCGCCAACATGCTTGACAAGGCGCTTCATTGCCGATTCGGGCGTATCACCCTCTGTGCGAATAAGTTCCACCTCAATCTCATAGGATGGAACCGACTCCATGATATCCTGATCGCGAAACTTGCGCTGCCACTTGTATTCTCCGCGCTCATTTGTCTTTGTTGAACGAACGATCGACATATCGATGCGAATACCCTCACCCTCAAAGGTCCAGCGGCGAATCATACGAAAGGCCTTTGGTATACGCGACCACTGATCCAGCAGCTTCTTTACTTCTGCGTCGTCCTGTGCCATGCCAACCTCACGCCGCTGCTTGATACGAATGTCGTACTCCTCGACATCGACATTCTTTGTTGCAACCGCTCTGTCCTTAATCATGGCGGTAAAGGGCTTGCCGGCAAGTACATCGTCAGAACAATATTTCTGAATAATACCGAGGCCGTCGAGGGAAAACCGCACATGATCCTTTGTTGTGATCGTAAGACGGTCCTCCTGTGGCATGTTGGTATAACCCTTCGCACGAAGACGCTTTGCTACAGCAATAAAGGTCGTAGAATCTACTACACCCCTCTCACCAAACACGGTTTCAAGCTCATAATCGGCGTGCTGAATCCATTCGCTAACTTGAGCTTTTATGGCGTTAGCTTCGGCTGAAAACAATTCCATCCGAGGACAATTCTATTCCAGACTATAGGTTTAGCTTTGAGTGGGAGTTTTTCAAATTTAGATGGATTAGCCCATAAGAATTTCATTGTTATGCGCCTTTCCTGAAAATGTATCATGTAGATGACGGATAGCCTCAGCACGACCGAGGGCGATGGCATAGTCTGCCTTCAAGGGCTTCTGCAGCCGGGAGCCGAGACTGACATTTAGAGTATTAATCTTAGAGCGGATCTCTTCAAGAGTGCCATCTGCTACTGGCCAGATAACTCTCCACTTCTCGTTCTCGCGATCAGACACCCACTGGCTGAGATGATTTGCTACGGACTCCTCACCCTTGCGATGAAAGACTGCGCGAGAGCCGACTGACATGGCCCAAACTGGCTTATTTGCAGACCATGTACGAGGATCTTCTGGCACCCAGGAGATCTTCTTATTCGCCTCATCCACGAAGACGATCTGGATATCATAGAAGTATGCTAGGGCCTCATTGAGATCCTTAGTATCTTGTGGAGGGCTGATATCGGCAGACTGCTGAAGAGTGAGCTGCTCCGTGATCTTCGAGCGAGACCAGCGGCGCCCACGAAGCTCATTCTCAACACGAACCTGTAGTTTGAGAATCGTTTCACGAATGATTGTTCTGCGAATAGGAATCGAGCCGGCACGAAACTCTGGATTCGTCTTCCAGAGGATGGCAGCAAGCGGGCCGGGGGGTTCTAGAGGTGTTGGTACCCAGCCACAAAGAGTTGCAGGGGCTTCCTCAGTTTCATTTGTATCAGAACATACACGAATTGGAATGGGAGAAACTTTTTCATTCCGATTCGGGTTTTTTTCTAGGATTGACTTTAATACTGGATCCATATTCTTATATGAATATATCGGTTCGGGTTTAGACCTGGATCGACACTCGTGCTTATTGTGCTAGAAGGTCCTGTGCCTGTCTCTCCTCATTATCACGAGACGACTGCTCCTTTCTTACAGCATGGCAAAACTCCATATACTTGTTGAGTTCATCAAAGGTCTCCTTTGAGAGTTTTACAAGATCGAAAAAAATGCCGTTGCTGTTTTCAGTGTATTCGACATTATTATTTTTTAGAATCTCATATATCTTAAAGGCCTCTGTCTTTGAAAGGATTTTAAGATCATCTAAAAAATATCTACGCCGTTCGTATTCCTCATTTGTTAAAGTACTCATCTAATCATTTGCCGTTGATAATTGATAATTAGTTATCCGCATAAGCCGTTACTTATTTTAGGCTTCCTCTGCATCTTATGCCTCTTCCTCTGCATCCTCTGCCTCTACGCCCTCCTCTGCTACAGCTTCCTCTTCTTCGCCGGTAGGGGCGGCAACTCTATCGGCGGCGCCGTCATCTCCTTCACCGTCTTCAGCGCCGGCGCCGGCGTTTCCCTCGTCTTCCCCTTCATCATCATTATCGGATTCTGAAACATTTTGATTAGTATCGTAAACATTCGCCCTCTCTCCTCTACTTCTACCTTTGAATAGCCCAACACTTAGAATGTATTCGTCATTTACCTGAAAGCGAGACTTCTTAATCTCTACCTGAACCATTTCACCAACCTCAACATTCTCAAACTCCTCGTTACCAATATTGATATCGCGTGGGATAATGATACGAATCGCCTTTGCATATTCAACATACAGACCCATCTTGTTCTTACGAATCACCTCACCCTCAAGAATTGTTCCATCGGGAGGATTTAGAACCTTTCCCTCGGCCTGTACATGGAATAGGAGATTTCCAGTGAAGCGTCCACGCTCGATTACACCCATTGAGCGTGATAGAATGTGAACACCGTCAGGAAGTACATAACCATTACGACTGCAACGACCTTCCAGATTCTTGCGGAGCTTCTGTTCTAGAATACTATCAATACTCGTAATCTCCTTTCTAAGATCTTTTGGAGTCAATGTAACTTGTTCTTCAAATACTGCAACATACTCCATTTATCTATATGTTGAGAGGAATGTGTATATTCAAATTTATAACGCCCATTCACTTATTTTAACTTGTGCTTACTCTTTACTGCCGAAATTGGTCTATAAAAATAGCGTTTACGCCCCTGTAGCTTTTCGAGTTTATCAATCATTCGTAATGTAATATTTTTAAGAGTACATATCTTCACAACATTTTGGAATTTCCGGAAACTATCAATAAGAGTATCCTTAATCTTCATTTTTTCGCGTTCCTCTGCTGTTAATGAGTCGTCCTTCTTCTTCTTCTCCTTCTTTTCTTTCTCCTTCTTTCGTTCTTCCTTTTCATTTAAGACGGAATCTATAATCAAAAACGGTGGATAACCTAGGGCGACAATCATATCGCGTATTTGCTTTAGTTCTGTCTTATGATCGGTTGCATTACTTATATTTTCACATTCTTTCCCCTTTTCTACTGGCTGACCTGGATCAACTACACGGTCGCTTGTTTTTAAAACAAACTTTGATTCCTTTAGTTTTGGTATTATAAATCCATAAAAGGGCCCCGTTGTCAGCTTATTTACTTGTAAATTATTATAGGGATCTGTCTTATCACTTTCAAATAATCTGACAACTGATTCACTGCATGGTGCATTCTGGCATTCGTACTGAATCGCCCCAGTAGTAAGATTTATATAGCGAAAGGCCTCTGTAGAACCCTTTTTAACTCGTTGTTCGATACTTACAGCATCAGCCGACTCGCGGTTATTAGTAAGAATACTGCTCTGCTCCTTGCTCGAAAGACTTTCATCCCATATAATTTCCAAAAAAACTTCCGATAATGTTTTTAAATATAGAGCTTGCTTATCAGCCGTATATAATCCTGAATTTTTAAGATGCTCGTACATCCATGAAATCATTGAAAGAACATTAAATTCGCGTTTATATTTATCGCCCCTATAGCGCTTGTCTATTTTCTCCATAATTGTATCTGGAAGATCTAATACCGATGTTCCGTTATTTATGGATTTCGACCATTCAACACATGCATTCCAATATTCAAGTCCCAAAGTTTCTGGTGCGACCTCAACTTCAGGACTCTCTGCCTCTTTGATTGTGGCAAGAGCATCTGTTGCCTCATCTGCAGCAGCTGCAGGAGGAACAGCTGTACGAGCCTTTAAGGTTGCAGCTGGTGCTGGACCAAATAACATTTTTTCAGGAATGAAGGCATCGCGACGAACGGGTACACTGGCAACTCTAATTGCAAGTGGAATCCGCACATCTGCCAAATAAATCGGCTGGAAAAGGTAGAATCCATTACGGTAGACGATATAACCTTCCCGTGAATTTACTCTTATTCTAAATGACTTATTGTTAATAATATCTGATAATAGTGTTTTAATCGCCACTGCAGGAATATCCTTATCAATAAAAATATCCTCCAGAGATCCACTCTGTATCATTGGTTGCCCTGTCTTTTCAAATATATCGCGTATAATCTGTTTCATCTGCGAAGAGCGCCAACGCATTGCAAACTCATCATAGGTTGAAATATCGAGTGTATGACTTTTCTGGAGAGAGGCTATATCTACCACCTTAGAACAGGCATAGGGGCATTCCATCCAATCACATATGCTGCTATAGGGTGTATCATTCAGTGATACATTTGTACGAATGTCTGAACGGGAATCCTCCATTCTTTCAACAGGTTCCATGTTATTTGCATAGATCGCTGGGAAATTCAAGTTGCAATCCAAGGCGTACTCTTTCAGAGTGCGAGTAACCTCCCCCATTTCAATTGCCTTTTTCATTCCCTGACGGTACATATAGAGATCCGCCGTTTCAGATGTTAATCCGTCATATGAATTAACAAGTAGATGAATCGTGCAATTCCGTTCCGCTGGAGGAAGAAGGGCGTGGCTACAGGTACGCACGCCGCGCCCAAGAACCTGTTCCATCTTATTCAAGTGATACCAGGCATCGAATACATAGATTTCGCGAATAAATCGCAAGTCGATGCCTTCTGATGCGACCTGGGACCCAATTACGATTTTAACATCCTTTCCATATACATTTGATTCTGATCTTGCAGCCTTTATGGCCGCTGCATTATTTGGAGATATATTCGCCTGGCCCGTGAGGAGTACATATTTTGCGGGTGTGAACTTGTGTTTAGAGTTAGAATGTCCTCTCTCACGCTGATTACAGAGGGCACACTGAAGACCCTGTCCGTCGTGCTCGCGGCCCGCCGCTCTAAAAAGCGGCCGATTTGAGCCATAGGGCGTGTATCCATTTGCCTCTAGGGTAAGAGCAAGTGGCAAGGCCCCAGACTTAATAAAACGGCTATAGATAAAAATTACACCCTTTGTATTCTGAACGCGATTCAGAATAAAGTGGGCCTTGGGACTCACCTTTTTCAATTCCGTCTTTGACATCCAGGCTGCATTTTCACGCGGCTCATAATAGCTTAGGACACCCTCTTTCTTTTCCTGAAAGACGGAGTCAAAGCCACTGTCGCGAATGCGTGTATCAGGTGTGTCAGTTCCAGGATAGAGCCAGTTTCCAGACTGGATCATTTCATCTAGACTCTTGAGACCGAGTCCTCCACGCTCTGTAACTGCATCTGCAATACCCTTTATAATGTTTAACTCGGCTGGCTCATATGTAACAGGTACAAAGGGTAGACGAAGTAGTGCAGGGATTGTTGAACTTGTTATTTCCTCGCCAATAGGACTGAGTTGGGGCCACTGTGCTAACTTAGGGCAGGCGGCGTCCTCTGGATTGAAACGAACGGGGAAACTCAGCGGATTTTCGCCGCGCATGAAACTGAGATAGGCACTGGCGATATTTCCTAGCTTCTCCTTGCCAGCCGAGCGGAAAACAGTAAGACCCTTTCCGCGGACCATTTTCAACTTTGGCATGAAAATATCCTTCTCGGATATCTCAGCGCGCTTATCATTCATGAGGAGAAGATTCATAAGAAAAATGATTTCATTATAATTATTATACATTGGTGTTCCAGTGAGTAGGAGTAACTTTGCACCCTGTGAAACGCGTAAGAGTGTCATCAATTTCGGTGTAAGCCGCTTGCCGGCCTTTGATTCTGAAATTTCATTGTCACCGCCGGCGACATCCAAATTGTCATCCTCAGTTTCACCAGGAGAGTCGCGTAAATTGTGCGCCTCGTCAATAATTATCATTTTTCCATCGAATTCATCACGAAGGTCTCTGATCTGTTGCTGAGTTCTCCGTTCCTTATCTGGAATCTTTTCAGAGCGTGCGAGAATTGAAATAATGTAATTGTAGAATTGTGTGTAACCCAGAATTCGGTAGCGGGTGTTAATTGACTGTTTTATGCGTCTGATAACAAGATCCCTGTTCCGCTCCATTTCCATGCCGGTACGAAGCAGATAGGAGTTTCCAGTACATCCAGTTGCAGTATTAAATCCCTCCTGCGGAATTACCAGTGTCTCTTCATCAAAGATTGTTCTACGAAATCCGGGCTGGATATTTCTAGGAGCAATAATATAGACATGCTCTCTTGGATAGGCTCTTAAATGCTCCTCCGCCGTGCTAATAGCGGCACAAGTTTTTCCAACACCTACGCCATGATAGAGAAGGGCGGATGCATAGGGTGTCTGTGGTGATAGAAAGCGACTTATAAATCGCTGAACGGGTGAGATTTCGAACTCCTCGTGCGAATTGCAGGGATTCTTTTTTTCAATTTGCTGGGCCCTGAGGCTCTGCTGTAAATTCTCAGCGAATTCTTGCTTTATCATGATCTTTTGAATAAAGGCGGGATCCTCTGTATCAGGATATAGGCCGGCCTCGACTTCCCAGCTGGCCGTTTTTTCATTGGGAAATAGATTACGTTCCTTTAAAGTCTTGTATAAACTATCTCTTATTGCCATATCCTCCTCCTTATTCCATGCATTAAGGAGTTCTTGGTTGCTATATGCATCCATCTATACTTGACAGGCTATTTATTATACTGTTATTCGCGTAACGGCTAGTACTAAAGTTAAGTACTCCCCATGGATAAGGCCACCTTGTGGCCTATGTCATTGGAGTCACTTTAGCTTCTTGTTCTAGCCATCAGAGCCAAATACTTGGCGGTAACGGCTAGTACTTGGCGGTAAAGACGATATTATGGCTCCAAGGGTGGGTATTTGATCTCAAAATATCCACCCTTGTCGTCCTTGGTTGGCTTCATAACGTAAAACGTCTCCGTAGGCTGTTTATTTTAAACAGTCAACGGTAGCAAAAGCAATAGAGTTATTTCCAGAGTTATCAATGTATCTATCCATTTCTATAAATCCAGCCTCCTTATATAGTTTACATGCAATATCATTATTTACAAGAGCATTCAACCATACACAATGACCCTTTAGTTCATTCATCATAAGCCTTAGTAGTATTTTTCCATATCCGCGACCTCTGAATTCACTGCTAATACCGAGATAGGCAATCTCATATTCACCAAATTTTGATTCACTCTTATTTGCAATAATAAAAGCTTTCACATTATCATTAGGATCCATCCCAACAAATGTTAATGAAAAATCTTTTATTTTTCTGTAATTTTCCAACTCAGTACTATCAAAAACAGTATTAAAACACTTGTTAAGCGAATCCAGATGATTCGGTGAAAATCGCTTTATCTTTAGCATTCTAATTTATCGGCCCAAACTTAAACGGGCAGAAAGTTTCTAAGAGTTTATTCACTTGAAGAAGAGCCGCACGCTTTTCGGGATTATCTTGGCGGATAAGGGCAAGTGCCTCATCTAGAGAACACCATTTAATATTTCCAATTTCCTGGACCATGTGTGAATTCATTCGATCAAGAACCGGTTCAGACGCATTATGCGCGTACATTATGAAATATTTATGACAGTATTGAATATTATTTGATCCGAAGAAGGTTTCCTTGATTGTATCTAAATTCTTAATCGGAGTAATATCATTTTCGGTGAACCCAGTTTCCTCACGCATCTCTCTAAGAGCACAAATATACTCGGACTCGTGAGGTTCGCGACGACCCTTTGGAAATCCCCATTCTGGAGTGGGCCAGAAGAAATTCACGCTTTTGACAATATCCTCTAGACTTGGTGATGCATTACGAATTGTTGTAAGTTTCATTCGTGAAATCTCTTTTTCATGCCGGTATGGATTCGATCCCTCAGTTGGTGGACCCCACAATTTCTCCCAAAGTTCATCAAAAGGCTCATGAATAAGCTGTTGTTGCTCTTCCCGGGTCATTCCGTGAATTTGTTGTGTAATATATTTTACATCATCGGGTCTATATTTTCCACGCATAATATCAATATATCCGAGACTATCACGACGCTGAATTAATAGATATTGGATTTTTGATTTGTCAATTGTCTCTAAACCAGACCACGACTTGTCCGATCCACAGAGACTCTCTACCTGATTCCAATCATCTTTGATTCGGAATAAAATTGTTCCGAAACTTGTGATGGGTAAATTGCACTGTTTTGTTATATGTCCGTATTCACCGCAATTAGTACAATATGTTATAAGTGTCTTAGACATTCTTACATTATAGTGCTCTATATTGTTTAGACCAGGTGCATGCGGCACATGTTATTACTATGATTTAGATCTATTAGTCAGATGAAGCTCCCGCCGGCGGTATGGGGACCGCTATTTTGGCATACAATTCATATTGTTGCAATTGGCTATCCGCAGAGCCCCTCTTACGCACAGAAGAGAGCCGCTAAAGAATTCTACGAGTCTCTATCTTTTCTGATTCCATGTCCTGTTTGCAGAGAGCACTACCAGACACATTTACAAAAGATGCCTTTGACGCCACATTTAGATAGTCGAGATGATCTATTCAAGTGGACGGTGCATCTTCATAATGAGGTCAATAAAATTCTAGGAAAGCCCGAACTGCTTGAGTCTGAGGTTATATATTTTTATAGACGGATTGGAGCTCGTGGTAAGAATGTAGTAATTAACCAAGATACGATTGATGAAGTTGATCTACGGTCAATGATAAAGGGAGGATTACTCGGAGCTGGAACTGTGTTAGTTGGAGGATCTCTCCTTTGGCTATCGGCCCTTTTTGTAAAGGATGGCTCTTAAGGCTTACCGCTTAGCAAAAAACTCGATATCTCTAACGCTTTTTTTAAAAGAGCAATTAGATATGGGCGACCGTTATGCAACATATAGTTTAAACGCAGCTCGCCCTAGTGGTGCTATACATAAAGCGTCTAAAGTGCCACACACATCGCATACAAATCCGCAGCATACAGGATTTCTAGGCCCTGAACCTACAGGATATAGTCGCTATATTAGTAGATTTTTTCAATACAGTTTCTATCTCACTATTATATGTCTTCTATCATTTGTATTATTAATTGTTTTACAGTTTATGGGTTTCAAGACATTTTCACTATTACCGGATGACGGTGGACTAATTACAGTGCCCCTCTTACCAACAAATAGACAGGTTTCGTTTCCTAAAGGATTAATGGCAGCAAATGCATCTGCCAACTTTTTACATACAGTACCTAGTAATTACACAATTTCATTTGATGTTTTTATCCAGAGTAATTTCGTAGACCCCTCAATACCAAGAGTCCTGTTATATCGTGCACTATCACCTGTTATACTGACCTCAAGTGATACTACTATTGGTCGAATCGCAAATAAGATGCCACAAACAAATTTCATTTTATATTTGGATCCTTATACAAATGATTTAATGGCAAATGTCTATGTTATGCCCTCAGACGCTCTCTCAGGTAGTCCCTCAGGTAGTCCCTCTGGTACACCCTCAGGTAGTCCCTCTGGTAGCTCAGTAAGAGTTATATCAATGCCTAGTATTAAAAATGTACCTATAAAAACACCCTTCAGAATTACAATGATGTTATCTGATATATTACTCGAGGTCTATATAAATGGGGACCTTCAGAAATCTGTTCCACTAATTGGAGGATCTCCAATTACAGTACCCTCTAATTCTAATTTCTATGGCCCCCCTTCAATTGTAGGACAATCAGTTGCGATTTCAAATCTTTCATTTTGGAATACACCACTTTCCTCACATTCAATTCGCACATATGGAAAAGAGGCTTTCAATTCCACTGTTTTTACTAACTAGTAGTAGAATGAACCGCACGGTTGTACTTATAGTATTAGGCCTAATAGCTTTGGGCGTAATACTATATTTTATTCTACGGCCAAGAGTTATATCAACAACAACAAATAAGAATGGTCCGTTTAATTTATCAGTCACCACAAATGCACTAAATGCGTCTGATTTTGCATCAACTACCGTCGCAAATGCCTTTGCAAATGACGGGCAGGGAACTTTCCAATGCTTTGTTCTAATTGATGCCCTCTCACGCACAGGAGGCCATGTTGATTGTGGTGTAGGCTCTAATAAGCCTGACTGTGATAGTGGTCTATATAATATATGTACTTGCAATGCAACAAGTGACTGCACGAATTGCACTCATGATGGATACCAGCCTGTTTTTACAATACATGGTATATATACTCTTGAGGTAATGAATGCTCCTGACGCGAGCAGACCAAATGGCGTAGCGACACAATTAACTGTGCGCACACGCACTGATCGTGGTGGCAATCCTGCAACACAGGTTGAAACAATAACCTTACCGCCTATAGACCATCAAAAGTGGGTAATGATTACGATTGCGAGAGAGGGTCGTCGTATTGATGTTTATTATAATAATACACTTGTAACTTCTAGTAATCTAAACAATGTAGTTTCAACAATATCAAATGGTACACCATTGATTACTGGAAACTATATGCTATCTGGTAAAATCGGTGGTCTGACCTTCCTGCCGAACCGTATGAGCGTGCAGGATGTAAGTTCCGTTTATGGAAAGGCGACAAATACGCGTGGAGATCCTCTAATATTTACGACAACTCCCAACGCATTTGCATATGATGTTATAGCTGCACCATCATCCTCAATTGCAGAACGCTTATGTCTTGATGGATCCTGTTTATCATTTCCTCAACTCGGACAACCAGATATATCATCGTATCCAAATATTTTTAATATAAAGACCTCAGTTTCTGGTGTTCCATTTACAACACAGTATGCCTAACGGCTAGTACATGGCGGTAAGTACATGGCGGTATTAGTTGTTAGTCATTAGCCGTTAAATTCTCTATAACACATTAGAAATGGCCTGGCCTACATCAGGACTTATTATACAAATTGCACTTGTAGTGGCAAGTCTTGTTGTAGTGTATTACCTATATGGTTTTATTTCAACATCATCTAGCACCGCCCCTACGGTCGTTGTTGGGAACCAAATAACGGCCACAGCTGCTCCACCAGCTGTTTCATCCGTGCCTGTTCCATATGAGGGTGGCGACTATACTGTAAGCTTTTGGATATATGTAAATAGCTATAATGTAAATCGCAACAGTCGTAAGCACATCATAAGTGTTGGCGGAACCAACTTTTCAACTATCTTTATTGCACTCGGCGCCTTTAAGAACAATCTCGTAGTGCGTACGCATTCCCGGGACTCGAATGCTGGTTCTTACACACCGACTGATACATATGGAACAAGAGGTAACAGTGGAAGACCTGCGCCAGCAGGAACAACTCCGAGTTCGCAGATTGTAAATGATGGCTCCTTAACACAGTCGGATGTTAATACACTTCTTGCGCCAATGGCGCTTGATGATAGTATACTAAATAAGGATGCAATCTGTGATCTTAAGACTATAGATTTCCAGAGATGGGTTCAGGTAACAGTAATCCTATCTGGACGCTCGATTGATGTCTATATGGATGGAAAGTTGTCCCGGTCATGTATCACAAACTCGTATTTCAAGGTAGACCCGACAGGTGTAAAGGTCAGTCTTTTATCAAATGGTGGATTTGATGGATACCTATCGAAGATTCAGCTATCAAATATGGCACTCAATCCAAGTGACATATACAATCTTTATACAGCTGGCCCTTAATTTAAGTACTTTACGGTAGATAGAAACCGATGGGGGGATCATATAGTTCATCATATGGTTCATCATATGGTTCAGGATATGGAACATCAGGGCCAGGAGCCCAGGCAATTTCAAGTATAATTACTCTATTAATTGTTGCATCTACAATACTTTTGCTACAGTTCATTTACTATATAATTAATAGTAAATCATTGAACTTTGTAACCCTACTTGATAAGTCTGTTTCATCTGACTCAAATATGATAGTTATCCCGCAGGATCCTAATCAGAAGGATGCAGTACCAATAGGTATATCTGTAAATGAAAGAACAGGTATTGAATTTGCATATTCATTCTTTCTCTTTGTAAACTCAAGTACATTTACAGGGGAGGACAAACTAAAGCATGTGTTTCACAAGGGCTTTATCCAGCCCTGGCCTCTAATGGGCCCAGCTGTATTCATGCTCGGCACTACAAACACAATGAGAGTTGTAATGAATACTCAGACAAATCCATTTACATATGTCGATATCACAAATATCCCGGTCCAAAAGTGGGTGCATGTAGTCCTAAACTGCTACAAGTCTGGTCTAGATGTCTATATCAATGGAAATCTAGCCACGCGTTTGCCACTCAAGGGAACTATCCCATACCAAAACTTTCAAAATATTGTCATATTTTCTCAGTCAACTCGTATGCTACGCAAGTCTCTGATTGATAGTCTTCCATTTGATGTTTTATTCGGCGGAGCGATATCAGGACAGCTTAGTGCCTTAAAGTATGCCCGGTATGCACTGTCGATTAATGAAATTAACAGTCTAATGGGCCAGGGTCCATCTAAAAATGTTTATACAGCATCGATGCAGCTACCACCCTATAATGGGGATAACTGGTGGGTGGATCAGCACACGCGCTAATAGTAGGATCGAATACCGAGAACAAATCTAACCGCTATAGAATAACGATTAGATTTGAAATCATCAAAGCCAGGTACTTGGTGGTTGGTTTAAAACGCTTTCAAGATACGTTTTAGAGTCAGAATGACTGGTGGTGGTCTTTTAGTTATTATTGCATATGGAAGTCAAAATGTTATTTTGAGTGGAAATCCGCAAATGACCTACTACTATAAGTTATTCAAGCGCTATTCGCACTTTTCAATGGAAAGTGTGACGACCGCTCTGGATGGTCCGAATCAACTCCGATACGATCAACCAATTCAATTACGAACAAAAATACAACGCATAGGCGACTTAATGTCTGATATGTATTTTTCATTTCAGGTTCCCGATATTTATAGTAAGTACATCGCACCTGGCGATGGAATTCATAAGCGGTCCTCACAATATGAGTTTTTCTGGTCGAGGTTCCTAGGTGCCGCAATCATTCAGAATGTGGCCTTTTTTATTGGCGGCCAGAAAATTCAAGAATTTGACGGAACCTACCTTCTATCAAAGGCACAGCTTGAGTATGATACCGATACTTATCAAAAGTGGTCGATACTTGTCGGTGATGTGCCTGAATTAACAAATCCAGCAAATGGTGCATATACAAGTGCATCAAGGACGGGCTATCCAACTGTCATCCGCGATACAAACATGGGTCAGCAACTCAATCGCCCCAGTATTTTAGGTCAGGATATTCATGTACCTCTGAACTTTTGGTTCACCGATGCAACCTCTCAGGCACTCCCTCTCGTGGCTCTTCAGTACCAGGACTGTGAAGTACAGATCACTCTCAATCCTGCGAATACCCTATATTCGGTACTGGATGCTTCGGGCTACAGAGTTGGTCCGGATTTTAAATTACAGGCGCCAAAGGCTGAAATCGATGCCAATAATCCTGCCTATGGTGTCGTTCAGGATGTCAGCGGACAACTCCGTAATTTTCTGACGGATGTGGGCTATTATACGGAATCGAATACCTGGTTCCTAAATCCCCGTATTCAGACAACCTATGTTTATTTGTCTGATGATGAGCGACAAACCTTCGCAAAACAACCGCTGACCTATATATTTCCACAGGTCTATAAGATTCCGTATGAGGGTATCTTTCAAACACGACAGACTCTTGATTTAGATATTCACAATCCAATAACACGGTTTATATTTAGTACTCGGCGATCGGATTCAATTTACAGAAATGATTTTAATAATTTCACGAATTGGTATACATATCCATATGCACCTCTAAAGGAGACAGTTGGAGTGGATGATTATTTGAGAACTGGCGCCACAAGTGGAGGGTTAATTGCAAATTCACAAAAGGATATTATAAAATATGTTCGAATTATTTGTGATGGAAATGAAATTCAGGAACAAAAGCCGACTGATTTCTTTACAAAGATAACGCCCTATAGATATACTTCTGGAATTACGAATGCTGAAATTCCAATTTACACCTGGGCGATCACGAGTTCTAAAATTCAGCCGTCAGGTTCTCTGAACGCAAGTAGAGTGAAAAACTTACAGGCTGAAATTGAATTCCACACTCTGCCACTTGGCACGAATTACACCTATAATTTAACAATTTATGTTGAGAGTATTAATTTTCTAGTGATTGCTTCCGGTTCTGGCGCACCCAAGTATGCACTATAACACTGGTAACGGCTAGTACTGAAGTTAAGTACTCCCCATGGATAAGGCCACCTTGTGGCCTTATGTCATTGGAGTTACTTTAGCTTCCCGTTCTAGCCATCATAGCCATGTACTTAATTTAAGTACATGGCGCTAACGGCATATACTTAAATTAAGTACTTTACGGTAGAGATGGGTGCAGGTACCAGTGTAATAAGTAGTCAAGGATTTAATACATTAAAATTAAATATTAATGGCAGTATCAGCCAATTAGCAGCCTATCCATCTGATCCTACTGCAGTAAATATATCAGGCCGCTATCAAACACTATTAACATCTGTAAATCACACGATAACTGATTTGAGTGGAATGAATGGTGATGTTGCAGCGGCTTTGCAAAGCAGCTACAGTAGCCAAATGTCTGAACTTGATTTGGAAAAAGATATTACACTAACCCGTATAAATGGTGTTACATACGGTCATAATCTTCGACTTGCATCATACATAATTGGAATGATACTTGCAATTATTATTATAACAAATACCATGGTAAGTGAATTATGGCTTTATAAACTATATTATGCCTTATGGGGGGCAATTTTCTATCCGATTGTTCTTCTTTATGGACTATATGATCCACCAGTCTGGCGAGCCATACTAATACCATTTTACGAAATATCTATACATAGCCCATCATATATTAAATACCTGCCTTTTTTCACATATAATCCTCCTGGAGCTCCAGATCTTAAAAAGTCAAACAATAAAACCACTCTAAGAGTCTTTACAGGAGTTGCTGTACTCTTTGGTCTTATAGCACAAATGTTACCGTAACGGCTGTAAAGTACATAAACCCCTAGCACGAATATTCTATAAGAATGTCAACTCAGCGTGAAATAAATTATCCGTTGGTGTCTGTTATCACACCAACATATAATCGCCGCACCTTTATTCCCAGCCTTATTGCATGTTTTCGAAATCAAAGTTATCCGAAAGATCGTATGGAATGGATTGTTCTTGATGATGGCACTGATTCAGTCGAGGACCTTTTTAAGGCTCAGGAGAAAGCCCTACCGATGCTCCGTTATATTCGCAATGACGAGAAACAGCTGATTGGTGCCAAGCGAAACCGTCTAAATAAGGAGGCGAAGGGTCAAATTATTGTAGCAATGGACGATGATGACTATTATCCCCCTGAGCGTGTGAGCCATGTTGTTACGAAATTTAAGCAATATCCTGGAATTGAACTAGCTGGATCATCTGAGATTTACATGTATTATACTGATATTAAGATGATTTATAAGCTCGGTCCATATGATATGCGTCATGCGACGAATGGTACAATGGCATGGCGTAAGTCATATGCTCTCAAAAATACATATGATGAGACGGTGACACACGCGGAGGAAAAGTCCTTTCTCGAGAGTTATAAAAATCCGATGATCCAGCTTGATCCACTCAAGGTTATGCTTGTTATTTCACATTCTGAGAATACTTTCAATAAGGTTAAGATGCGGGAGGATCCGAATAATCCTTTCGTCAAAAAGACACCAATGAAGATTCGTGATTTTATCAAGGAAGCTGGGCCAAGAAAGTTCTATAGTGAGTTGCATTAAGAGAAGGTCTAAAAGATCACATTAATAATCTACAGATGTCTAGTGCCAAAGAATATATTCGGCATCTTCACAGAGTTTTTTCAAATAGTCTTACAGAGGATGATCCTTTAACAGAGCCACCTGAGGGGGCGCTAAAAGTTAGCATGCATCTTCATCAAAAGATTGTATTAAATAAAATGGAAAAGATAGAATATGAGCTCACAAATGGAATGAGAGTAAAGAATGAAATCATGTATTCAAACTATGGAATTCTAGGAGATTCCGTTGGTGCTGGAAAAAGCCTAATGATTCTGGCGCATATTTCACGGCTTAACATAATGAATACAATCGAGGAGACTGCAGGCGTTCTACCGTCCTCTTCGCCTAACATGTTTAGCATTGTGTCAAAAAAATACACGGATATTTCAGAGGGAAATGCTCTGATTATGGTTCCTCATACACTTTTCCGTCAATGGTCTGATTATATTACAAAGCAGACGAATCTGAAACATTTTTGTATTGCACGGACGACACAGATTGATTCACCTGACTTCTTCACAAATCTATTCGAAGCAGATGTTGTTCTTATTAGTAATACGATTATCAAAAATTTTATGCCAAAGATCAATGCAGGTGGTATAAGATGGAAACGCGTATTTATTGATGAAGCCGATACAATTCATATCCCGCTATCCTATAATATACCGCCGGCAAGATTTTATTGGTTTGTGACGGCCTCGTGGATTAATTTAATTTATATGCATAATAGCCTATATATAGATCGTCACTATATAGAGCAAAAGGTATTTAATGAAAACAGCGAGTATACACATCTACAGCCCCATTTTAAGTCGCGCATAAATAAGGACAACTATTATTTTATAGAGTCTCTAAGTGCGAGATCATACTCATATTTCAAGGAGTTAATCTCATCGTCACATGTGAATCGATCGAGTGTGGTAGTATCATGTTCGAAGGAATTGATTGAAAAATCCATATCCCTTCCTCCTCTTTACAAGCAGATTATCTGGTGCAGATCATCACTGAGTCATCAGATTATTCGTAATGCAGTGTCTGGTGAAATCCAGCAGATGCTTCATGCAGGCGATACGGCCACAGCACTAGAGCGTCTTGGCGTGAAGGGGCAGGACTCAAAGAGTCTAATTAATGCAGTAACATTAAACTTGAAGAAGGATCTAATGGCGCAAGAAAAGACCTATGCATTTAAGGAATCAATGGAATATTCAACACCAAAGGCAAAGGAGATTGCTCTCAAGTCACTCACTGATAAGATTAATAGACTAAAGGAGTCTATTAAGGGTATTGAGGATCGTGTATCGAACTTTACAGAAGAAGTGTGTCCTATATGTTATGATGAGCCGACGGATCATCTAATAACACCCTGTTGCTCGCGTGTATTCTGTGCCGGCTGTCTACTATTAAGTATGGCGCGTAATCCAGAATGTCCGCTCTGCCGTGCATCGATTCATCCATCAAAGTGTACGAAACTTCTATTAAAGGGGGAAACAAATACGATCGAGTCAGAGAAGAAGGACGATCTACCGAAAAAGCACGAGGCGCTACTCAGACTTCTCATAGATAATCCTAAGGGGCGTTTTCTAGTGTTTAGTCGCTATGATAATCCCTTTGAGATTATTGAGAAGAGTGTGGAGGAACTTGGTCTAAGTGTGCGTCATTTGAAGGGATCGAAGGACACTATTGCGGCAACATTACGCTCCTTTGATACTGGTAAACTGAACTGTCTACTTCTGAACTCCCAATTCGCTGGGGCTGGTCTAAATATTACTTCTGCAACGCATGTGATTCTTCTCCATGCGATGACACACGAGGAGGAGAAGCAGATTCTGGGTAGATCGCAGAGACTGGGTCGCAAGGGACCTCTTACATTTATAAAACTACTCAACAAGGATGAGGATAACTATACGGGAGTCGATGAAGTATCTGCATAGAGTGAATGAAGATGCTGTAAACTTATAGCCTGATAACGTCTTATTTTATCAGCCTTTAAATTGCCGGCGCGTATTTCTAGTTCTGCATACATTGGTGCAAGGCGCACAGGAACAGAATGCTTCTCTGAAACTTCACATAAAAGTTTCCAGGCATTAAACATTGCAGACTGTTTTGTTAGAACTGGTGTATAGCGAAACTTATCGGCTTCTAGAGAGTCTGTTCCAGGGGGTAGAGGTGCCTCTTGTGCCAGGCGAAGACTCATAGTCTTCAGCTTCAGTCTGAGAGAAATGGGTAGAATCGTCCAGCACTGGTAGAAGAAGGCCCAGAAGTCGCCCTGATCGCTTGTCTTGTAGGCATTAAAGAGTGATAAATACATTTCCCAGGCAGCGGGGGTATTTCCAAGAGAGGCTTCTATGCGTTCTGGAATATTTTCCAGACATATGAGACTGGCAAGATTGCCCTCATTATTTTCAATGTCGAAATCAAGGAGAGGATCCCAGTCTCCCCAGAGGGTCCATGCGGCAACGGGCATGACACCCTCTGGGATTTCAATATATTCATGGACGATTTCTAGACCGGCTATCTGTCGTTGGAGACATCGAAGATCACCATTGAAGGTTTCAGGAATATCTGACTTTAGCCAATCACGGAGACGGTCAGGTGTCACACTCTGGATCTCGAAGGTTAAGCAGAGCTTTGCAATCTGTTGGAGAGTACGAGTGTCGAGGGTATTACTAATAAGAATAAGGGGGCGACCCTCTCTTGATTCTTGTTGCTTAAGATAGGTGTGCAACTCGCTGAGACCACCGCGCTCACCGTTTGAGAGTCCGTCAATCTCATCGAGAAGAACACCGATACCACCCTTTGAACCGGATTCCATCATTTGAACGATGCCGCCCTCTTTTAAAAGAGGAAGGATTGTCTTGCGAAAGGATGTGCCACTGCGAGTGTGACTGGCATTGAACTCGATTGGACGGAGACCGGCTGCACGAAATACACGAAGGGCGAGGGTGGTCTTTCCTATTCCTGGGGGACCGAGAAGAAGTACTGCAGGCTTTTCTCTTTTTTGTATCCATTCTGATATGGATTTTTCCACCTCAGGATGCAGACACACTGTATCTTTCATTACTATCTTATTGAAAAGAGGAGCTGGCTCTTAGGCTGCCTTGCTGAGCTTTTTTGAAAAAAGCTCGGCAAAAACTTAGAGATATTGAGTTTTTTGGTGCGCTTTTTTCTAAAAAGCGCGTTATTGTGAAACAGGAATCGGCGGTTGATTATTTAAGCATGCTGAACCATCAAATACACCCTCCCATGTAAGCCCCTTTGATCTACATTGATCACATAGAGCAGTCATGCGATTCTGTCCGCTTAGATTGAGTGATAAATCAAAAACATAATCTGTGCCAGTGTTTCCACTGTTATTCCACTTTTTTAAACCATTTGCGCCATTTTGCATACTTACGCCAATTGGATCTACACAAACGGCAGTGCCATTGAGTGTAATAAGTGAAAGAAAGTCGGGGCATACATTAATTGTTGGAGGCCAGGGGCCAGCTTTTACGGAGGAATTTATGTCGCCGGATGGTGTAAACATAAACATGCCGTATAAGATCGAAATTGTTAGAAAACCGGCTCCAAGTAGACCCGCTGAAACATATTTGCCCGCTCTGAAATTAAAGAATACACTTCCTAGGATTGTTGCCATGGAAATCAACAAGAAGAATATGAATGATAATTGCATCTACTGTGTGTAGTTAGATTTTGCACTCTTTTATTAAACCAGTGATCATTTCAAATCGGCAGATTAAGTGAAGGTAATCCACGCATCGCTACTATTGTAAATATGATAACACATGTTAACAGGGTAACAGCTCTTTAAAGCGGTCAGAACATTTTCTATAGGGTTCTGCGAATACACACATAATATGACACGGGGTTTATCCATATCTCTGAGGTAGAGATAATCTACATTAAAGGGTTTTAAGCAGAGCTTAACATCATTATCATCCCAGTCAATATAGTCCTCGAACTCGACTTCATAGTTTGTGTACCAACCCATTTTATGTGTTAAATTAGCTCTTAACAGTTTTCAAATTTATGCTGGTTTAAAATGCCCGTCAGTCTAAAAGAGCAGTATGCTTAGATTTTGCGCTCTTTTATTAAAAGAGCAGTGTGCTTAGATTTTGCGCTCTTTTATTAAAAGAGCAGTGTGCTTAGATTTTGCGCTCTTTTATTAAAAGAGCAGTGTGCCACAAACTTGATGCATAAAGATATTTTTTAAGTTACTATAAATAACTTAAAAAATAGATTTAAAATTTTTAAAATAACCTGATAATCCTGAGCTTTTTCCAAAAAAGCTCTTTTTGGTGCGCTTTTTCCAAAAAGCGCTTAGCGACCATAGTGGGCCACGGGCGTGAACGCACCACCGCCATCAAGGCCGAGCTCGATGTAGGCCGTGAGGAAGTCCATCTGGGGCCACGTTGTGCCAACCTGGCCGGCAACGCCGAACGTGGAGACAGATGAAACGACAAGCTGAACCTTGCGGAAGACACGCGTCGATGAAACGATCGTGCGGCCAAGGTCCTTTAGGATACCGGCGCCCACGCCCGCCACAAGCGAGCTGTACACTCCCGTGACGGCCCAGGTGGCCGTTGAGAAGGCGCCCGTCGAATCCGAGTACGAAAGCATCTTCGTGCGGATGTCGGCGAGGGGGATGAAGTAGCCGATGTTCTCGGAAACCTGGCGCTGTGTTACTAGAAGAGACGTCATTGTATACCTGTTTGTTAGAAAATAATTTGGTGACAACCGGTAGTATGGGAACTATAGGTCCAGATTTCGAACTACCGTATACCAAAAAATCCGCTGCCGGACAAAATGGGCGCGTGACCTTTGATTCTGAAGATAGATCTGCTATGATTCCCGGATTTGCTACAGACACATCTGTCGAACGCAGTTTTCAAACCGACATGCTCCGGGGCAACTGGGAGAAAACGCCGGTGAGTGAAGTTTTCTTTTCAGCGAAGAATATGGATGTTATTCAAAATAGTATCCGTAAGAGCGTATATGAACGCAGTAAACCAAAGGGTTATGTGATTGATAAGCAGTCAATTGATGAATTAAAGATTATTATGCGTGCAATCTATTTACAGTATGCCCGTAATCTTCCAAATGGTATTGCCGAACAGGTTGCTGATCTTAATAATAAGGTATGTGATTGGTCCGTTCCACACATTCTATCGGCCGTGGATCACTATTTCTTTTACATAAACGACATTAGCCATTTACCTGTGCCTCTTGCTCATATGAAGCATTTGAGTAGTGCCGGAACAAAAAGTCTTCCATCAAATCCTTTTATCTAAGTGCCCTTTTTCCAAAAAGGACCCAAAAAGGGCATCGGGTTTTTGCTAGGCTTTTTCCCAAAAAGGGCATCGGGTTTTTGCTACGCTTTTTCCCAAAAAGCGTCTTTTTCCCAAAAAGCGTGTTTTTGGTACGCTTTTTCCCAAAAAGCGTGTTTAGATGAGAACCGGAGTTTGGACCATAGATGGACGCGGTCGTCCTTCAGAAGACCGCTACTTTATACAAGATCTCTCCGGAGATTTTTTAATAGCCGGTGTATTTGACGGTCACTCAGGTTCATCAACAGTTGACTTAACTATAAAGTTGCTCCCAAGCAAATTAGCAGAACTCATTAAAACAGTCGGTGATAACGAGCAAGCCCTGCGTGCCGGCCTACAGCGGACTTTTATCGAGCACGACAAGACTATCGCAAAACAGGGACCTCTCTTCTATCGTAACAGTGGCTCCACTGCCACAGTAGCAATCATAACACCTACACACTGCTATATTGCCTTTATAGGTGACTCTCCCGCCTTTATATTTGATCCAGATACTGCAGCTGTTATATCTGCAATTGGAAAACACAGTCCAGCTCGTTCAGATGAACACAGTCGTATTGTCAAAAATGATGGATTTATCACAATGGAAGAGGGCGATGCTCCACGTGTTGACGGGGCTCTAATGGTTTCTAGAGCCTTTGGAGACTTCAGTTTAAAATTCCAGAATGAAAGAGTTCCAGAGTTTGATAAGAATTGGGCCAAGGATTTTCGAGTCGTAGCCGATCCTGAAATTATAGTGATTCCTAGACCCGCGAGGGGCTACCTGGCAATTTGTTCCGATGGACTTGTTGATAAACCAGATGGTGAATTTCGTACTCCAAATGAAATTGCCAATGAAATTGTCGGTCTCGGCTTATCAGATGATTTAAACTCTCTGGCAAAGCAACTCATATATAATCAAGTGAAAGTATATGCCGACTCACCAGCTGAATATAGTGCTTCAGATGCAGATGATATCACTCTCGTTTTAGTCGATTTTAGCAAGAGTCTTCGTGGGGGTGCAGCAATAACGCGCAAGGCGCGGCGCAAACGTAAGGCGAACACTAAGAAGACCTCAACCTCCGCTACACTACCTAAAACCTTTCTCATATAAGTCATATAGGTCAGCTGACGACCTCATTCGCTCCTGTAGCTCAGTTGGTAGAGCGTGGTGCTTATATGAAAAAAAGTATATGAATGTCACCACAGACAGCGTTAAATGGAACGCCAAAGTCGCGGGTTCGACCCCCGCCAGGAGCAAATGCTATGTCATTTTATGACCTAACCGAGCTCTTCGCCACATGGAACTTCTTCTTTGTTCCAGACCGCTTCTTACCATCAACATCTGCTAGCGCCTCCGTGCGCGCCTGAAACATTGCCTTCCAGGCGAGAAGGAACTCATCCAGATCCTTTAGCCATAGATCCTCGGCGCGTGTGCTCTCGAGTAGCTTGACTGCGGCATTGGCCTGTTCTACAGCAAGCTCCTGCTCCTTTACTGCAACGGCCTTGACACGGTCCATCCGCATGCGTAGCAGATAATCATATCCCTCAACTGTATCGGGCTGATCCGGCTTCGATAGAGCCGGCAGAGAATGCTTCTTCATGAGTGTAACAATATCCTCATCAGACGCCTTACGAAGCTCTAGAGTGCCTGCGAGAACGGCCTTGATGAAACGCGCCTTTGCATCATACTCGATAGCCTCCTTCTTGAGACGCTCAATCTCACGCTTCCTGCGGAGCTCATACGCATTGAGACGTGGCACATAGAATGCCTCTAGCATCGAGCCGACACACGAATACTTCGTAATCGTTGAGTTTGCATCGAAGCAGACCATATTTGTCGTGCGAACCATGTTCGTAAGACGGAAACGCTTCTCAAACTCCTGCTGATTTGCCCGCGCGTCATCATAGTAATCGGAATCAAGATAAAGGTCAAACTTTACCTCAATGTGATTATAAAGATCATCAAAGTTCTTCAGAACCGGCTTGCCGTCCTCGGACTTTGCAGAGTCCATCTCCGTATTGCTACAGAGTTCGTCGAGGAAGGCCTTGTAATCGTGCGTCCAAGTGCCAACCGGTAGCTCCGAGATCGAAACGACCTTTCGCGCATCATCAAAGGTGTAGAGGCCCTTCGTTAGCCAAACACCATCTGAGACCTGCTGAATGGGGCCCTTGAAACCAAACCACCAAGGGCGGAGAGCAATATCGTCGAGAGTAGCACGGCGACCCTCGAGACGATCCCTTAGAAGACCAATAACATCCTCTGGTTGATGGGGAGGAATATCCGTACTGAAGCCAGTGCCGATACCAATACAGCCATTGATTACGAGCATGGGAACTACTGGGAAATAGTTCTTTGGTTCAACAATCATACCGTCATCATCAAGATGCTCGAGAATACCGGCATCATCCTTCTTAAAGATGGAATCGGCAATCGGCTCAAGATGAGTGTGAATGTATCGAGGAGAAGCCGCATCCTTACCGCCAAGAAGCCGCGTGCCGAACTGGCCCACAGGCTTTAGAAGGTTGATATTATTTGCACCGACATAGGTCTGTGCCATTGCAGTGATTGCAGCCGTGAGAGAGGCCTCACCGTGGTGATAGGCAGCGTGCTCTGAAACATAGCCGGCGAGCTGCGCCACCTTGATCTCAGAACGAAGACCGCGCTTGAGGCAGCCAAACATGATCTTCCGCTGGGAGGGCTTGAGACCATCCATTAGAGAGGGCAGAGAGCGGATGTTATCCGCATTGCTATAGTGAATGAGTTCATCGTGAATGAAACGAGAATAGTCAACCCGCCCCTTATCACCAATAACAAGCGACCGCTGAGGATCATAGTCAGTCAGCCAGCCCTTGCGATCGTCTGCGCGCTTCTTGCTAAAGGCGAGCGACATTGACTCATCAGTCTCCTCATCCCAGGCATACTTGATCTCGTGAAGATTGCGAAACCACTCTTGGGCCTCCACCTCCGTACTCGTGCCGAGACCCTTATAATACTTGAGGTGCCACCCCGCCGTTGTACCGCCATTTGCCAGCTTCCACTTCTCAAACTCGACTGCCGAATAGAAGCTGACAACATCAGACCGCCGAGTAGCCTTCAGTAGTGGAGTCGCCAGAGAGCAGAGGAAACCGGCATGCATGAGGGACGGCCACTCGGCATGAAAGAGATTCATAAGGAGACCCTTGATGTGAGACCCGTCCAAGTCCTGATCTGCCATTACCATCACGCGGCCATAGCGAAGAGACTTGAGATCCTTATACACCTTGCCCTTTTCCAGACCGAGAATCTTCTTAATGGCCGTGAGCTCCTCATTCTTCGCGAACTTGTCGGCAGAAACATCGCGAACATTAAGAAGCTTACCACGAAGAGGGAAGACGCCCCACTGCTCGCGACCGACGACTGCGAGGCCGGCAATAGCTGACGAGGCGGCTGAATCACCCTCGGTAAGAATGAGCGTACAGTCGACTGACTTCGCCGTACCGGCACAGAGCGCATCGACCAGCTTTGGCATCCCGCGAAGGGTCTTCTTCTTCGAACCGTCGGTCTTCTTAGCGTCCTTGTTTGCCTTGGCGTCGAGAATGGCGGCGGCCTCATCAAGAAGACCGAGCTTCACGAGACCGGTCACCATCTTACCATCAGTCTTGAAGACGGAGCCGAACTTGGTCGCTGGTGTCGTGAGCGTCTCCTTTGTCTGCGAGTCGAAGGCGGGATTCACGATCGTGGCAGTGACGAAGAAGATGACCGAGTCCTTGAGTTGGCCGGCCTTGATAGGGATCTTCTTCTTTGCAGCGAGTTCACAGAAGTCGCCGATAATAGTCGTGACGACCTTATCCACATGCTTACCGCCCTTCTTTGTATTGATGCCATTTACGAATGAGATATGCTTCTCATCAGGCACGGAATCCTCATCGAAGAGCGACTTGGCGAGCACGGCCGCCACCTCCCAGCGCTCCCCGCAGCGCTCATAGGCAATAGGAGCATCGGCCTTTACAAAGAGCTTAACGAACTTCTCAAAGGTGTTCGTAGCAACCAGCTTACCATTGTAGGTCACCTTCACATCCTTGCCGGCCATGGCGGCCAGCTCGACGACGCGCGTCTTGAGAACAAGAAGCATATCAGGTACATCGAGACCAGGAAAGCGGGCCAGATCCGGCTCATAAGTCACCTTGACGAAACCCTTACCCGTGTCAGCCTTCACCTTTGCCTTCTCAGCAGTTGACATATTACTGGTCCACTTCTGTGAATACTTCTGGCTCTGCTTTGGTGACCGCGTTTCTACAATAAACTGGCGACTGAAGATATTCGTGAGCTTGGCACCATAGCCATTCTTACCGCCGACAATCTTATCCTCGCCCTTATTGTAGTTGCCACTCGTAAGAAGATGACCGAAGATCAGCTCAGGAGCCCAGACCTTCTCGACAGGATGCATCTCAATAGGAAGACCATCGCCATCATTCTCCACTGAGATAATAAGAGGGTTCTTCTGAACGGTGATATCATCGAGGCCCTTAATATCCGTAACAGTCACATCGATATGCTTGATAGGAGTGCGCCCAGCCTCCGTTGTTGAGCGAACGAGGGCATCACGAGCGTTTACAATAATCTCATCAAAGAGCTTGTAAAAGCCAGGATTGAAGGAGACCGACTTTTGAACCATACGCCCAGCGGACTCATCAAAGATCCACCTAGACTCAGTGTGAGTATCGGTGGAGCCAATGTAGGTATCAGGAAGCTCCAGAATGTGCTCGCGATGCGTGTGCTTCTTATAAAGGGATGCGTCAGCCATTTCAGTGTCTACAAGGGGAGGGGCTGAGGCCGCCATCAAATTTAGAGGGACTAGCGGTAACCTAAGGCACAATATAGCTTGTTGAATACAAATATCCATTTTCATCAAAGCGTTCAATCTTTGTGATATATTTGAAAACTGGGGGCGGCGGCAGTTGTGCTTTTTCTGGCGTCAGAATATAGTTTTTAGTATTATCAAACATAATACTATCAATATAGGCGTCGGCCCGCTTGAACTTTTTATACCATCGCCGATCTTCACGCGTTTTCGGCTTCAAAGCATATAATCGTTTTGTTAGCATCATCAGATAGTTGAATCTGTCAATATTTACCAAATCAAGAAGAAAAATATTCTTCTTAGTAATCTGTGATACGACATATAGATATTCTTCAACCACCCATTTTATTCTATAGTTATAAACAGTGATTCTTGTTTCCTTTGAAGCTTCTTGTATTATAGGCTTTGGTTCTGGTTGTATAGCAACAGGAAGAGATGGTTTCCTTCGCCTCAGATAACAGCACATCTCTATTTTTAGGCCTTAACTAATACAAGAATCTTATCATTATTCCATCCAGGGCTATAGCGCTCCTCGTGATTGCAGACAACAAAATACGCATCCGCACACTCTGATAAGACGAGATCCAAGTCTCTCTCAAAATCCGACTCTGGGATTTTTCTAAAAACATCCTCGACAATCATATAGCCGCCAGAGCGGATGTGGGGCCAGCACTCCTTAACAATACGAATCTGATCCTCATAATCATGGCTGCTGTCATCGAGTATTACATCAAAAAGATGCATCGAACCACTGACATCCGTCATACATGCCTTTAAAATTGCGCGACCAACATCACCATCTATCCGCACATCAACAAGACCAGTATAGGTCTGTCTTTTAGGAAGGTTCATAGTATTCACATTATTCAAGAGGTTCTGATCACGATCGAAGAAGAAAAAGCGCCCCTTGGAAAAGTAGTTCAACCAGAGGCAGACAGAGCCTCCCATGGCTACACCGATTTCACCGAAGACGATTTCCTTGTTTTTTAGAGGGGCAAAGAGCATAGAATAGAGGGCGGTGTAAGGATGGCGGTGTCCTCCCTCGTTTGTATTATAGGGTGACTTGTCGATTTTACAGAGTCTACCTAGGTCGCAGAGCTCGGTGTAGGCCCCTGTCGAGTCCATTACAATATGCTGAAGGCGCTTTCTAGCGTACATATAACATTCATATAGAGTCATCGATTTAAGTATCACCATAAAATAAGAAATGCGCGGAGGATACTATCCAGCAGCGATGGGATCTATATTGCGTTCAGGACCGGTTTTTGTATCCTCAGCCATTTTTGCTGCCCTTAGACTTATCAACGGGTCGAAGGAGAGGATGAAGAGCCGTAAGACCGGTGGCCGGGGGCATGGCACTCGTAAGGTGAAACGCACCAAGACCTAGGACGATATTTCCGGCGTTATATGCCTAAAGATTTGTTTGAAATACGCACTTAGAACAATGGCTCTGGTCCGTCCAAACGCAAATGGAAACCTTTTTGAGATCAAAACAGTTCAATCCGGGGCATTTCGCACTCTTATCGAGGCGCTAAAGGAGATTCTTACGGAGGCGAACCTCGAGTTCGACTCGCAGGGCATCAAGATCATGGCCGTAGATGAGACTCACACCGTACTAGTCTACTTGCGTCTCAACTCCGACCGCTTCGAGACCTATCACTGCCCTGCAAAGCATGTGCTTGGAGTGAATATGATCTATTTTTTCAAGCTCATCAAGACAATGGCAAACAATGATTCATTGACGCTTTACCTGCCGGCGAACAATCCAAATAAGCTCGGGATCCGGATGGAGAACTCGGAGAAGTCCACTGTTACAAACTACTTCCTCAAGCTCTTCGACACGGATGTTGAGGATATCCAGATCCCCAGCCTCAACTTCACGAGCATTATCCATATGCCTAGCACGGATCTTCAGAAGATCTGTCGTGATATGAATGCTCTCGGAGAGAAGCTCGATGTTGAGATTACCAGCTCAGGGCAGGATCTCATCTTCAAGTGTATTGGCGACTTTGCCGAGCAGGAGACGATCATATCGGAAAATACTACATCTAATATGAAGGTTCACAAGTCGGCGGGGTCGGCTGCGGAAATCGTCCAGGGTATCTTCCAGCTCAAGCACCTTGTTCTATTCACGAAGTGTACCTCACTCTGCCCGTCAATTGAGCTCTATCTAAAAAATGATTATCCTCTCATTCTGCGCTATACGGTTGCCAATCTTGGTGAGGTGAAGCTAGTTCTTGCCCCGATGAAGAATAAGCAGGGTGTAAACTAGAGAGGCGCTAATGCGTCGTATATTTACCGCCGTATACTTAATTTAAGTACACGGCTCTGATGGCTAGAACGAGAAGCTAAAGTCGCTCCAATGACATAAGGCCACCTTGTGGCCTTATCCATGGGGAGTACTTAACTTCAGTACTAGCCGTTACCGATAAATGGAATTCCTTTTGGTATGTTGTCATTGGAGAATTTGCATTCTTTTTTCCGGCCATTATTCCATCCTTTCTGGTCTATCAGTTATTACAGGGGACCCCGAATGATTTTATAGATATTCTCGAGTTTCTTATTGGCTATAGTATTTTAGTTCTACTAAATTTGAGAGCTGAGGCGAATCAAAAATCCCTATAAAAATGACACAGAGTATCTTTGATATTCTTAATCTCAGTAATATCTTTTGGAAGGGTGAGGCGAAGTCGAGTCCCCCACCCGATCCACTTGATACGACTAAACGCCACTATCTCTGCGTTGAAAATGGCGACCGTACTAGTTGCAATAGAATTTATACAAAGCCTATTGCAAGTGGCACTCATGTGACAATTTCTGCGAAGTGTCCTAAAATGTTTGATGGTCTTACACTTTCGTATAAGCTAGGTAAAGCTGTCTATAAGAATTAAAAATATGAGGCGCTACTAGAATGTCTGCGAAGGGTACAAGAAAGGTAAGATTACCTCTTTCAAATAAAGCTAATATAGCTAGAAATACGCGTAGACGTAAGCGTATCGCGGGACACCGTGGAGCTCCTAATAATGGAAATTCATACCAAAATCGCATGCGTAAAGCAGAAAAGGAGATAGAGAATAAAACTAAGAGAGAGAGCGAGCACCACATTAAAATGGATAAAACAGTAGGAGCACTGCGAAAATTTAACAGGAAGTTAAAGGCTGCAATGGCGGAATATGATGAAAAAATGGAGGAACTAAATGCTAATAGTAATGCTGTACTCGATGTGTCAGTTTTTCTTGATTATATTAAGCAGGAAGTCGAAGCGCAAAGAGAGGCTCTCAGAATACATATTAATCCCAATTCTGAAAATGAACCTCCTGATTATGTTGATAAGCTTACCGACTTTATTGATGATAAAATAATAAAAAACTATACAAATGCCGTAAACATTACTAGACGGGTTGAAAGTGCAAAAATCCTTTTAAATATTTTTAATAAGTCTATTGAGCTTCATTCAGAGGCTGCAGAGGTACTTGGGATCCATGTAGATGATATGGCCGTAAACAATAATAACCTCTAATCACATCTTCTTATCCACATGCGGAGTGTAAAGAACATCTGAAGGTATAAGCTTTGAATGAAGAAGTCTTACGCCCACTGGCTTATTAAATACAGAGCAATCCTTATTCCAAAGCTTAATAACATAGAAGCCAACCTTTGAAGTGCCATTTGGACCATTCATAATTTTGGGACTAATACTTATTCCCATAATCGTGTCAGCCTTGTCAACTGCTGCCGTGTTTAACATTGCCCCAATAATATAGGCCTTGTAATAATCAACGCCATCTTCCGGGCCACCTCTAAGACTGTATGAACCACCGCGGATATTTTGATAATTTTCCCAAAGAGGTGGAACAGGATCGCGCATGCAGAAGAACATACCCCGCTTTAGCTTATCATCGAGTTCCTGAAAGACTGAAAGGATATCCTGCATAGTCTTTATCTTAGCAATGGGCTTAAATGTGTCGATCGACCATCTCTTTTCCTTTGGTGCATGGAAATAGAATGTCCACGTACCAGTGGGTAAGGGATCTGTTAATGAGATAGACATCTGCCTATTCTCTCTGAGAATAGGTTGGAGTCAATTTTTTAAACCCTGGCGCGTTAAAGTGCCGCCATGTACTTAACTTCAGTACTAGCCATTACCGCCAAGTACTTAATTTCAATACTTTACAATAGAATGAAGCTTAGAGGACTATCTTTTTTTATTGGAACTGTCATAGTTTTATTTGCATTTAAGATGTGGGCTGAGAAGCTCAAGGAGTCCTTCTGGGGCACTTCACCAGGAACAATGGATCAGCTATCAAGTACACATGTGCCAACTGCCGAGGATGCAGATTATTATCAGAATATCTACCCAAGAATCATTCGCCGCGATCTAAAAGATATGACAGGTGAGGATCCAGGGATGATTCGCCCGTGGCATTTTCCTTGGTTCGGGCGCGGCGCCTATCTAATGGCGAACTAGCTCCTTCAGATCTGTAAAATTAGTCTCAATCGTATTACCAAGACAATCGATATATTGGAGTCTATGAAAGGATGGGTCAAAATATATATCATTTAATGTAGCCCATATCATAATGATTGATGATAAAGAGGGCGTGGCCTCATCCTGTGTTTGAACGAATCGCAAATCATTCACAAAGTCCGTAAGATCATACATGAGATTATTACTCATATCACGAACTTCCATAGAAAGAATTGGAAGAGCTCGGTTCTTTCCACTCCAATTGTTTCCAGTATAAAAAAGTGACCTGTCTACATCATAAAATAGGTGGCAGGTATCCTTATCTGCATTATGCTTATAGGGCACTGGCTGTAGATAACCCTTATAAAAGACATAGATTCTGGGAGTAAAAAGAGTTTCATAGGCAACCGTTAGGCGACCAACAAATCTTTGAATTGTATTACATAAACTCGCATATTTTGTATATGCCGAAATAATATATGGATAGCATACAGACGGAATTTGCATCAATTCTGTCTGTATATTATTAAATAGTCTTTAGCACCCAGATGTAATAGGTGTTATAGTGAAGTTTGGCTGGGAAGTAGCTGTAGAAGGAGGAGGAGGGGGTACGGTGACAGTGGGTGGAGCCGTAGTTGGTTGACTACCAGTTGTAGCCGGTAATGATACGGTGCCAGGTGCCATTGTAGTGTATGGTCCAGGAGGATTATATTGACTACATGTTGATGCAGCTGATGCGGCAGCTGATGGGGTGCCCGACATAATACCTGTTGGTGCTGGGGCGGCTGTTGCAGTTACAGAAGAAGATGCTCCTGTCGCTACTACAATATAACTGATGATTAATGCAGCAATTGGTACTAGAATAAGAGTCCAACCGACGACTTCATACTCTAGATACCATAAGATGGCAATAAGACCTGTTGCAAGTAATCCAAAAAAACTATGTATGGCAACCCGATTCTTATGTTTTTGTATGAGATCATTGAGTATTATTGCCATAAAAAGCGCAGCTGTAAACACAATTGAATACATTTCACTATAGTTGGATTAGATTATTTCTGCTAAGTAACAACTATTTAGCGATTAAATAGGATCCGCTGGCGAGCAATATCCCAGACACCTGCAACAGTATCATCGGGCTCACCCTCCGTATTCTCGCGATATACCTGGTTTGATGAGTCGCGATAGTAGTTCTTACCCTTGTAGACAAAGAGTTCCACTGACTCCCCTTCCTCAGCCTCCTCTTCAACCTGCTCTTCAAGCTCCTCAACCTCCTCCTCAACCTCCTCCTCAACCTCCTCCTCAGCCTCCTCTTCAACCTCCTCCTCAGCCTCCTCTTCAACCTCCTCCTCAACCTGCTCGGCCTCCTCCTCAACCTCCTCCTCAACCTGCTCGGCCTCCTCCTCAACCTCCTCCATAACAGCGTCATCAGAATCAACTCCATGAATACTACTAACAAAGATATCAGCCTTATCCTTCTCATTTAGATTAATCTCAAGACCAGGCATTGCATTCACCGTCCAAATATCAGGTGACATCTTCCCAATATGATTTACATGAACCGTCTCAGCACTCTCAGCCTTCTTCAGCTCCAGTCGTGTAAGACGGGCATCAATCGCCTGAATAGCCTCGAGTACACTTGTCATCTTCGCTGAAAGGCTATCACTTGATTCAGGCTCGCTAGGCTGATTCTTGATTTGCTCCAGGCGAACAACCTCTGCAATCATCGAAAGACGCTCGTGAATTGTCGTCTCCAGCGAGCGAAATAGATCACGAATCATAAGTTCCGATGACATCTTTTCTTCCTGTATCTAGAAGAAAATATGTCATCAAATTTTAGACCCTCGAAGCGTTAGGCCTTTCCCCCGTTAATACCCCTCTTTATCTGAATATTCATGACGGAATCAAGAGTACTCTCGCGGTCTTTTAGAGGTCTTGTGCGCCTTAGACGAAGTCCCTCCTCAGCCTTTGTTGTCTTATCCTGCTGAGTATTACCTGTTACAGTATTCTTCATGCTCGAATCAAAGAAATCAATCGGCTTCGTATCAATGGAGCCAAGAATACTCACCATAGGTGGCATGTGCGTATCAACGCGCACCTTACCCTGGCTTATTGTGGCGCGGTATGATTCAATTGATAGAGGGCCACCAAAATGCTTCAGAACCTCGCGCCCAGGTGCAGGAAACATTCTACCATTGCCACTGCGATCATAGATGCGATGCAGGAGAGCGATTCTTTCCCAGCGTACATGCGGATCAATCGTCTCTCCAAGAACATAGGCTAGAGCACACTCAGGGCAACAGAAGTTTCCATAGACATTATATACACCATGCACCTCGCGCTCAGGAATAATGCATGGAATGCCCTGAAATGAATGAGAACACCAAAAGCAGGCAATCTCAGTTGATTCAGGTAACTTCATTGCCTTAGAATCATTTGCGAATGTAACCATTAGCTGTACCTTTGCAAAACACTGCATTGGGCGATTCTCATCCGCTTGATAGATTGTAGGCGTCTCAACTGTTGCTACATTTACAGCAGGGGTGCTAATTACCTCCTGGTCGCCGGCAAACATATCCATCGAAGCGGGATTGTATGGCTCTGGATCAGCACTCGTGTTATCCTTGCTAAACATTGCGTCAGTTGTGCGGATCGGAATATGCGCGATCAGAGGACGGCGAGGCTCCTGAACGAAAGAGCCCTCAATGCCATTTGGCGTGACTACTGCGACAACCTTAATCGGCTTCTTAGTCTTTTTCTTTGGTGCAGGGGACTCTGGGACAACAGGCTGCTCTGCCACAGGTTCCGCAACTGCAGGCTCCGCAACTGCAGGCTCCGCCTTCTTTTTTCTTTGACCGGTTGGCATATTTCTGTGATTAAAAGGTGTTAAAATGTTTAGGCCTTATGTCTAAACAGGCTTAAAATAGATATTATATGCTTTAAGGCAAGTGGGAGGTCATTAGACCAGTGCTCATTCTAGCCATCAGAGCTGTGTACTTAAATTAAGTACATGGCGGTAATAGTGGTGCATAAACCGACTCTTTAAAGACTTGTATCAACCACCTTAGCAACAGGAAGTTCTTTCGAGCCTCCAGATAAATATGTAATATATATATTCTGCATAATAACTGGCTCTCTTGAAACAGGTGCCACGACTTCCTCTTTATGCATCATCGCACATATACACATAGCACACCCTAAAGAGGCGCCTGTGGTTGCACCGACCCATACAGGAAAAGATTGGCTACAACCTCCTCCAAAGAGCCCTGCAAAGGCGCCGAACATCGCACATGAGATTGGGAGATACATTTGATAATACATTTATTATTACTATATAATATTTCTTAAATCTCTTTCTTTAAAAAAAGTAGCATAAAAAGTATTGTTGCTTTTACTTTGTATTATATTATTTAGACCCTTGCGGATTTAAATGAGCGCTTTTAGACCGGCGGGCATTTCAAACCGGCACTTTTTACTTCCAAATAGGGTTGTAACAAAAGGGATAAGCATTTACACATTTATATAAGTTATACTAATTGATCCATCACCACCTTTGCCATTATTAACGCCCCAAACACCATATGTATCGCCAGGTTCATAAATACATCCAGAAGGACCGATACTTCCACCTGCACCTCCACCCCCTACTTCTACACCTCCACCCCCTACTCCTATTACACCGCCTCCCCCGCCACCGCCATAGCCACCTCCGCCACCTCCGCCACCCAATGCAACACCAGCACCACCATCACCACCAACACCTAACCCATTTCCATTGCCACCTAAACCACCTAATGCGCCCCCACTAGCAACTCCACCCCTGCCACCCCCACCGCTATATCCATTACCACCTTGGCCACCATTTGCAGCGCCACTACCACCAATACCAGGAATACCACCAATACCAGCATCACCACCATAGCCACCACTTATGCCGCCGCCGCCGCCGCCAGCCCCAGTGTTACTAGCAGAACCGGACCCACCGCCTTGACCGTCGCCGCCGCCGCCGCCGCCACCAGCAACGATTCTATTGCTAGTTAAAACATTTATATGAGTTGCACCTCCGCCACCTGCCCCACCAATTTGTCCTGCTGCACCGGGTGAAACACTATTATATCCACCGCCTCCGATAAAAATTGGCAAAACATCTCCAGGATTAACTGTTAGTATAGCAGTTATCTTAGCTCCTGTACCGCCTATTGCATTTGATTTTGCCGCTGCACCGCCTCCGCCAATTGCTATTACAGTAATACTGGTAATACGCAATGGGACTGTAAATGAACTTGCCCCTGGTGTTGTAAATGTTACTGTTATTGTATTGTTATTTGTACTATTAATTATGTTCGTACTGGTTATACAACACGGACCTTGATATATTTTCATTTCTGTTAAAACACTTGCTGGTGTAATCCCTAAGGGGCCACTAATTTGTTTATATGGATTCTCATTGTGAAAATTAAGAAGCGTTTTACCTCTTATCTGTAAAGCTCTTGTTGTTTGCGAAGTATCACTTGTAGGCATCTATGTATAATTTATAATTTTTAAAATGCCCGCCGGTCTAATAAGGCAACAATGTGACCTTATCCATGGGGAGTACTTAACTTCAGTACTAGCCGTTACCGTATTTTCAGGTCTAAGGATTCCAAAACAAAATGTGTAAAGGGATGGAGCATCTGGGTCTTCCAAAAAGAATCCAGGTACTCCTTGATACAATGTTAGAATGCCCTAAGGCTCGATCACATCTATTATTAATTGGCCCTCCAGGCTCAGGAAAGACAACATCTGCAAAATTTTTCGTGGAGGCTCTTCATGGAAAGGGGGCTAGCTCCACATTCTTTGGACGGGCGCTCTTTCTCAATTCAAGTGATGAGCGTGGTCTAGATGCAGTTCGCAGCCGTGTATATCCCTTTATTCGCTCATCATTTAGTGCTCTTTTTCCAGATAACTCTGCTCCAAAGATTATTGTCTTTGATGAAGCCGAGACTCTCACCGACCAGGCTCAAATTGCACTTAGACCACTTTTAGATGAACCCACCAGTAAGGTAATTATTATATTCCTCTGTAATTCAATTTCACGAATTCACTCTTCGATCGTCCACAAATTTCTGGTGATTCCTTTTGAAGCCCCTAAGCCAGAGGATTTTAATCACAGAATGTCTCTAATTCTAAAATCACCCAAGACCTCTCTTAAAATTACAGGTCTTGATGTTGAATTCAGACGCGGAGATATTCGCTTCTTTATACTGAATCCAGGGCGCTATCAGGATTGTGCTAAATTATGGACTCAGTTATTTACTGCAAATAATTCCCAGCTTCATGGAATTTTTGAATCCGTCCTACAGAAATGGACCTATCCTGATCTTTCAATGTTCTGTCTTTTTTGTGCGAATTCTACAGGCTCTCTTACTAATGAAGGGCTTGTAGAAATGCTTCAAAATAGTGATACAGATTTTATTAAAATGATTAGTTTTAAACAAAGGTCTGCCATTTTATCAAACTGGTTTATAAAATTCGTTAAACAAAAATTGGAAACATGGCCTCCCCTGCCACCCACTTAAAAATGGATCCAACTGCTCTAGAATTCACACCTCTGCGGATTTCTACACTCGTTACAACGGGTCATCTTGGAACAACTATTAATCTGAAGAGCCTCTTTAGTCAAATCAAGAATCTTATGATTCCTATTGGCTATCCTGCAGAGGGCATTCTAAAGATGGAGCATGAGACGAATGTAATTGGCTACTCGGCACGAGACCTGCTGACAAAGCGTCGTGTAAGTGATAAGACCTTCTTCAATCAGAGCACGATTGTTGTTCGGAAACTGCGAGAGGTCGGTGGTGAATTCAAGGAGGTCAATGTGAAGCTATTTGCAAATGGAGGCTTTCAGATGACTGGTGTAACAAAGGAGGACTTCTCGCGTGATGTGATTGCCTGGATGATCGCACAGTTCAATAGCCTACCTGAAAAGATAACTGAAGTGCCGCTTTCTCTTACGAAATTTGCAGTTCAGCTGCTTAATAGCGATTATAAGGTAAATGCGCTCGTTAAGCGCTCTGAGCTACATAAGACTCTATGTGACAGGTATCACTTGTCTAGTACCTTGGAGACAACTATCTATCAGGGTGTAAATACAAAGTACTACTACAATGAGGCATCCTCCGGTGAAAAGGGCATCTGTCATTGTCCGAAATTCTGTTCCGGCCAGGGCGATGGTACGGCTATTGGTAGCTGTAAGAGGATTACGATCGCAATCTTTCAGACAGGGTCTATTATTATTACGGGTGCTCGAATGAACTCACAGCTCGATGAGGCCTATGATTTCATTAATAATGTAATTCGGATGCATTCGAGGGATGTTCTCAAACCGGCCGTTGTCGCGTAAAAATGATAAATACGGTTTCCCCGAACTCACCAGATTTTAGAATGTCGGCCCCCGTTACTCAGGACATTTCACCATCGGTCCAGCTTCTAGTTCAGGCCGCCAAGCTCGCCATCCAGCAGGATAAGCCAATCCAGCTAGACTACTATGTTGACACCTATAATGCGAAGGCGTTCATGGGCGAGGATAAGGAGACAAAGGAGAAGATGCTCGTGAAGTCGAATGAGGAGTTCACGAGTCTTATCCAGAAGGTCTACAAGGTCGGTGAGGAGTACATTGTAGTGACGGAGAACAGTCTCTACCTCGTTTCTGGTAAGATCCAGAAGCGCTTTATCCAGGCGCCGGCCCTTCGCGAGAGCTATTAAACACATGGCGGTAAAAAAGAGTTATTTGATATCTAAGATAGACATCAAATAATCTTTTTTTATAGGGAATATATAGAAATGGTAAAGCGCGTAAAAAGAAATACTCGTAAGAGTCGTAAGGCTTCCCGCAAGGCTTCCCGCAAGGCTTCCCGCCGTCATTCTCGCAAGCAGCAGGGCGGCCAGCAGGCCCTAGTGCCCGCGGATGTTTCTGATGCCTCGATGCAGGGACCCTCTGAACTCAGTACGGCCCAGGGCAAGGAGTATGATGCTATACATGCCGAACAGCACGGTGGTGGCGGCCTCGTTCTCCAGGGTGCTCCGGTAGGAACGACGGGTGTTCTTGATTCTAGCCTTCGTGAGTTTGCCCGTGTTGGCGATCTTGATCGCTCAGTGGCTGCTACTCAGGGTATGAGCGACCAGTCCGGCGGTGCCAAGCGCTCCAAGCGCTCAAAGCGTGCCAAGCACTCCAAGCGTCGTGTGACACGCGGCGGCGGCTCCAACAAGGTCTCCTTTGGTTCAACGGCTGCTGATTATACGCCCCAGGATCACGCCAGAGGCGGCGCGCAGGATGGAGGCGCCATGCCCGCTCTAGAGCCTTCGGACTACAGTGCGCCGACACACCTTCTCCCACCGGCTGCTGAGGCCGCTGCACTCAAGCAGATGAATACGGTCGAGTGGCAGAGAGCCGCTGACCCTAGTTCGTATGCTCCAAAGATGTACGGTGGAGCTGCACCCTTTACAGACGCTCAGAAGGCGGAAGTAAAAAGATTAGTTAGAAAGATGGTAAAATCCGATGCTTTGTCTGCATCAATGGACTATCACACACCGCCTTCGCGCTCCGCCGAGCGCCATGACTAAGCAAAAACCTCTTTTAACACTGACGCGCCCTTCTTAAGACGCTCCTTATCATCTGCAGTGACATCAACTGACACTGTTACCTGAAGATTGCCTCGTTGTGCCTTACCACGTCGAGGCATTCCCTCTCCCGCCACGGTTACTACATCGCCGCGCATCACTCCAGCAGGAAGTGTAACAGTAAGACCTGCTGGATGTGCTGGATGTCCCTGAACCATGTATTCAGTTCCTAGTAGTGCCGACGCTAGATTAATATTAACAACGGTTGAAAGATCGTCTCCCAGGCGTGTTAGTGTGAGATTTTCATCGTTTTCTTGAAGAACAATGTGGACGTCACTCGGCTCCTCATACTCATGCTGATCCGATGATTCATTGCGAAATTCGATAATATCACCAGCCTTCATACCGGGTTCGATTGTGATTGAGAGCATCTTCTCTTGGGTCTTGAACTTCATGCCATGGCATCCAGAGCAGGAGCCATTCTGCTTCTTTCCCTG